>Ga0182239_1000776_pt1 | contig 11242 bp, 13 predicted proteins | sample hydfrate6_PW_210_FD_132456 | JGI IMG/M metagenome (GOLD analysis project Ga0182239, IMG submission 132456) | Subsurface microbial communities from deep shales in Texas, USA - hydraulic fracturing test 6_PW_210 | ecosystem: Environmental > Aquatic > Deep subsurface > Shale gas/oil reservoir >...
TGACAACATCCTGGTATGGCCGGATGAGCGCGAACCGGAGTTGTACAAATACAATATGCCGCAGCAGAGTGCGGATAAATTTGTCAATAAGACATTGACCCGACGCTTAAGCCGTGCTCTGCAAGCATATATCCAGACGGCAACCCAGAGTCTGCAGAAAAATACCACCGGAATTCAATAAACACTAGTACCATGTAACATTTAAAGTTTCGCATTACGTCAGGCTATTGTATAATCATGGCAACTCAAGGAGGTTGCCATGGCGCCAAGATATCGAGTCACCCTGACAGAGCACGAACGCAAAGACCTTGAAGCATTAACCCGGAACGGAAAAACCGGAGCAAAAAAGTTCATATATGCCCGCGCACTGTTGCTCTGCGATGCAGGTCCTGCTGGACCGGCATGGGCCGTTGCCGATGTTGCCGATGCACTGGGGGTCACGTCGCGCACCATCGAGCACCTCAAACAACGCTTTGTCGAGGAAGGCATTGAGGCTGCTCTGAAACGCAAGCCCAGAGAAAAGCCTCCTCGTGAGGTCCTTTTTGACGGGGCATTTGAAGCACGGCTGATCGCCTTGGCGTGTTCGGATGCCCCAGAGGGGTACAATCGCTGGACGGTCAGGCTGCTTGCCGACAAGGCAGTGGAACTGAAATTTGCATCATCCGTTTCACATATGACCGTGCAGCGGGTTTTAAAAAAAACGAACTTAAGCCTCACCTCAGTAAATACTGGAAAATCCCGCCACAAGGCAGCGCAGCCTTCGTAGCGGCGATGGAGGATGTTCTGGAGGTCTATCATCTGCCGTATGATCACGATTACCCGGTGGTGTGCATGGACGAATCCAGCAAGCAACTGATTGGCGAAGTCCACACACCTATACCCTGCAAGCCAGGGAGTCGAAGGGATAAGTTCCCTGCCCAAGTGCATAACAACCCTGTGTAGGCCTTGCAGCCAACACGGGATTCATAAAACATAAAAATCCTGAAAGCTCTTGACATTGAAACGTGTGTTCACATATTATCCCCTACCATGGTGATTGATGAAACAGTGATGACTTCGGATCTGGGAACAATGACAGAAAAACTGGCTCAATTATTTTCCATCCTCGGAGATGGAACGCGTATGCGCATCTTGTTTCTTCTCCGAAATTCTGAACTTACGGTTCAGGGGTTGGCAGATGAGCTTGATATGACCCATTCCGCCGTTTCCCACCACCTGCGACTGTTTCGACCTTATCAGTTGGTCAAAAGTCGTAAGGAGGGAAGAAACGTGTATTATTCGTTATATGATGACTGCGTGTGGAACCTGCTCGAGGCAGGCGCATCACACATGCAGCACGAAAATAGTGAATTTACGGTGAAACAGTGACGTTTTTGCGCAAAAAAATTCAGTTAGTTTCCGCGCTGCTCGCACTCCTGATGAGTGCAGTGCTGTTTCTCCCGCCGAGTATGGACCTAGAGCTCTGTTTGGGCACGGACGGTCATATCGATTTTTCTCTGAACCGTTGCCACGATGGTGTTTCAGCGAAGAGCCAAGCCGAGGAACGAACCTCGGTTTACGATACGGCGCAGCACCATGGCAAGTGTTTCGATGTCGCCGTAGCCTGCAATTCTGCACAGGAACTCATCCGTGCCCAAGTCAGGACGGCTGCTGATAAGTTCAAGCCAAAGAAAGACCCTTCCAAAACGCCTCTTTTTGTTCAGAAATCGCTTGCCGATTTCGCGGGCGGCTACCTCAATTCCAACGTTTATTCCATCCCTTTTGAAGATTTTCCTTCTCCTCACCTTGTTTCTCTCCGCACTGTTGTTCTCCTGATTTGATACCCCTCCACCAGTAAGAGCCTCTTTTGCTTTGGAATTACTCACGTTTGGAGTGATTCCTGAGCCGACGTGGATCATCTGCGCCCGAAATCTATATCTCGTCGAAATATCGTGGGCGACATAACCGACATAACTAATACCGGAGAAATTTATGAAATTGAACCTGTTCTGGGTTCCCGTCAGCGTGGTCATGCTCACGGCGGGGTGCGCCACCCAGCGTGTAGCAACGGTGCAAAATATTGCGGGGAACGAACCCCCGGCGCATGTATTTGAGCTGAAGGCGGGCAACAAGACAGGAGGGGTTAACTCACCCTCCGCTCAGGATTCTGCTGAGGTCATTCCCGAGCAACTCATGATGGCATCCGCCATGGGGTTGGCGCTCAGAAGAAATCCTTCACTGGCCGGATTTTCAGCGGAAGTTCGCGCCAGAGACGCAGCCGCGCTTCAGGCGGGACTCCTCCCAAATCCCGAATTAGAGGTGGGGCTGGAGAACTTTGGCGGCAAGGGGGCTCTCGAAGGGGTTGATGGAGCCGAGACCACTATTGCTTTTTCCCAATTGGTGGAGCTAGGCGGCAAACGGGGAAACCGGAAGGTGGTTGCAACCCTTGATAAGACCCTGGCTAATTGGGATTGCCAGAGTGAAAAGCTCGACATTCTCGCGGCAACAGCCAAGGCCTTTGTGGAAGTCCTGGTTGCTCAGGAGCAGCTTGCGTTGAACCATGAGCTTCTCAAGCTCGCTGAACAAACCACCAGGGCGGTGAGTGAAAAAGTCGACGCCGGAAAGGTCTCGCCGGTTGAGAAATCCCTGGCCCAAATTGAACTGGCCACCGCTCGGACCGAAGCCAACAAAGCGAGCCGCAAATTGGAGGCGGCACGCCGCCGTCTGGCAGGTTTCTGGGGCAGCGAACGTGCGGACTTTGCTCGGGCAGTAGGGAAGTTGGGCGATATTTCGGCCCTGCCGGATGAGGAATCGCTCAGGACGTATCTGGATAACAACCCGGATCTGGCGCGTTGGGCGACCGAAATTGAACGAAGCGAGGCGGCTTTTAGCCTGGCTCGCTCCAAAGCCATTCCCGACCTGACCCTGAGCGCCGGGGTAAGGAATTTCCAGGAAACCGATGACAATGCATTCCTGGTAGGCGCTTCCATTCCGATCCCATTATTCGACCGTAATCAAGGTGGCGTCTCAGAGGCTCGGGCACGCATAGACAAGGCACAATCGGAGCAGCGGGCAGCAAAAGTGGGGCTGGCTACAGATCTTTCAGGTATATGGATGAAACTTTCCGCCATCTATAGCGAAGCAATTGCCCTGCGTGATGAGATCCTTCCCAGCGCTCAGACAACTTATCAATCCACGGAATTCGGCTATCGCGAAGGTAAGCTGGATTTTTTACAGATGCTTGATGCACAGCGAACGCTCTTCTCCGTCAAGCGCCAGTATTTATTGGCTCTTGGAGCGTACCACTTGGCAAGCATAGACGTGGAGCGCCTGGTCGGCGTGCCCCTCAACGACATTACCAAAACACATAATAAAAATGCCAAGTGAAGGAGACCTTAAGACATGAAAAACAAATGCACGATTATTCCCATTGTCGTTTTCGCCACATTAAGCCTGGGAGCTCTCTTCTGCCGAAACGCCGGCAGTGAAGAAAACCTCGTTCAAGAGGAACAAACTATCCATGCTAAAGGGGAAGAAAAGGAACACGGCGCTCATGATCACGCTGAACATGGCACAGAAGCGTCGGATAAGTTGGACGAACATGCCAGACACGATGAACTTGCCGAAGAAGAGAGCGAGGAAGGCCATGAAGAGGTAGTGCGGCTCTCCGATGCTGAGTTGCGCGAGTTCGGGGTTACTTTAGAAACCGCCAAAGCGGGAAACATCAACAAGTATATAGAGCTCCCCGGCGAAATTGTTCTCAATTCCGACCGTATTGCCCACGTCGTACCCCGAGTCGCAGGTATCGTGAGGAATGTGCGGGTTACCGTGGGGGATCGGATCAAAACAGGGCAGCTTCTGGCGGTTCTGGAAAGTGGAGAACTGGCGGATGCCAAGGCCTCTTACCTAGCAGCTATTGAGCGTGAAAAACTGGCGCAGGCAAACTTCAAGCGGGAAAAGCGCCTATGGGAAAAAAAGGTGACCAGCGAACAGGAGTATCTGGATGCCCGCCAGGCGCTTGCCGAAGATCGAATTGCAAAGAACTCGGCGGAACAGAAATTACATGCGCTTGGCTTCAGCGATGATGTGCTCATGAAGCTTCCTGAACATCCTGACGCTACCTATACCCGTTTTGAAATCCGTGCTCCTCTGGGTGGTACCATTGTCGAGAAACATATAACTCTAGGTGAAAATGTCGGAGCGGACGCGGATGTTTTCACTATTGCCGATCTGTCCACTGTCTGGGTGAATATGAATATTTACCAAAAAGATCTGGTCAGCATCCGCAAGGGGCAAACAGTAGAAATCGAGATTGGCCACGGTATTCCTTCGGTAAAAGGAAAAATTGCCTGGGTTAGTCCGCGGGTGGACGAAAGAACCCGCACGGCAAAAGCCAGGATTGTATTGTCCAACCCTGACGGCAGCCTTCGACCGGGACTTTTTGTGACTGCCAGGGTCGCGGCCAGCAGCTCCCCGGCCGGGCTCGTGCTCCCCAAAAGCGCGCTACAGACGTTTGAAAACAAAACCGTGGTGTTTGTGCAAACCGACGAAGGTTTTGTGCCACAACCGGTCGAACTTGGTCGAGAGAATGGAACCTCGGTGGAGGTTCTTTCGGGACTTATGCCCGGTCAAATCTATGCAGTAGAGGGCTCTTTCACCCTCAAGGCGCAATTGTCCAAGGGCGCATTTGGCGACGGCCATAACCATTAAGGAGGGAGCGCAACATGGAAAAATTAATTCGCTTTGTACTGCGCAGCCGCCTCCTCATGGGGGTGCTTGGAGTTATTGTTATGGCTGCCGGATGGTTCAGTTACAAAAAACTGCCTGTAGACGCGTTTCCGGATGTCACCCCGGCCCTGGTTCAGGTGTTTACGGAAACCGAGGGCCTTGCCCCTGAGGAGGTGGAAAAATACGTCACCTATCCCGTTGAAACGGCAATGAACGGACTGCCTAATCTCAAAGAGACTCGTTCCATTTCCAATTTCGGCCTATCGGTGATCAACATTTACTTTGAGGACGGCACAGATATCTACTTTGCCAGACAGCTTGTCGGTGAGCGACTGCAAATGGCGCGGGAGGAAATCCCCGAAGGATTTGGAGACCCGGGAATGGGGCCGATAGCCACCGGTCTGGGGCAGATCCTGTTTTACGTGGTCGAGGACGAGAAGCAAAGCCGCACACCTGAGGAAATGCGGGAAATTCAGGACTGGCTCATCAAGTTCAATCTGCAGACGGTGCCCGGCGTGACTGAGGTTCTTTCCCTTGGTGGAGAGGTGAAGCAGTTCCAGGTGCGGGTACGCCCCGCCGACCTGCTGCGCTACGACTTGACCATTGATGAGATCAAACAAAAGGTGGAAGCCAACAACGGCAATGCGGGCGCCCAATTCCTGGTAAAGAATGCCGAGGAATATATTATCCGTTCGGTAGGCCTGGCCGAAAAAATCAGCGATCTACAACAGGTTGTTCTCAAAGTTGTTGATGGTACGCCGGTGCATCTCAATCAGGTTGCCGATGTTGTTATCGGTGGAGAGATTCGTCGGGGTCTGGCGACCATGAATGGCAAGAAAGAAGTGGTCGTCGGCATGGTTCTGAAACTGATCGGGACAAACACATCGACAGTTATTGCCGGAGTCAAAAACAAGCTCGAGGAAATCAACCGTGTTCTACCCGAAGGGGTGAAGGTGGTGCCCTACTACGACCAGGCCACTCTTGTTTCTAAGTGCGTTAAGACCGTCACCGACGCCCTGATCTTTGGAGTGCTTCTGGTAACGGGAGTGCTCCTGATCTTCATGGGCGGACTTCGTGCCAGCCTGGTAGTGGCCCTGTCTATTCCGTTCTCGATATTTTTCGCCTTTATCCTGATGAAGGTTTTAGGCATAAGTGCCAACCTGATGTCTCTAGGCGGTCTGGCTATTGCCATCGGCATGATGGTGGATGCCACCATCGTCATGGTGGAAAACGTAGACCGGATGCTGCGCGAGGCCGAACCCGACGAATCCCGCCTGGGTATTGTCGCCAGGGCCTGTAGCGAGGTGGGGAGACCAATCATCTTCGCCATCGCCATTATCGTGATTGTCTTCTTACCACTGTTCACCTTGCAGGGGGTTGAGGGAAAAACCTTCAAACCGCTGGCGCAAACAGTATCTCTGGGAATGTTCGGCTCTCTACTCTATGCGCTGTTGCTCGCGCCGGTCCTTTCCCATCTTCTGATGCGGCGTCCCCCCTCGGTAGCTAGCGGGGAAGGGCCAAAAGAGGCCTGGATTGTACAGTGGCTGCTGCGGCCTTACCGCCCCGCAGTGGGACTCTTCGTCCGAAATCGCTGGCTGGCGGTAGGTTTAGCAGCACTGATGCTTTTCGTCGGCGCTATGGTCCTGCCCCGCCTGGGTTCTGAATTCGTCCCGAGTTTGAATGAAGGTGACCTGTTGATCCGCGCCACCATGGCCCCCTCGATTTCGCTTGAGGAGTCACGCAACACCATGCTGCGCTTCGAAAAGCGCCTGATGGAAAAATTTCCGGAGGTTTCTCGTGTCGTCACCCGCGTCGGTCGCGGCGAAATAGGAGCGCACTCTGACCCGGTTAACAGCGCGGAGGCCTTTGTTGACCTTAAACCGCAGGACCAATGGACGAGCGCTGAAACATCGGATGAGCTGTACGCAAAAATAAGCAAAGCTTTCGAATCTTTCCCCGGGGCGCAGTTCAATGTCACGCAACCTATTGCGGCGGCTGTAGATGAACTTCTGACCGGGACAAAAGCGGAGCTGGCTATCAAAATATTCGGCTCCGACTTGAAGATTCTCAAGGAAAAGGCGGCCGAAATCGAGTCTGTGATCCGGGATATCCCGGGCGCGGCAGATGTCCAGAAAGACCAGGTGACCGGAGCTCCGCAACTGCTTATCCGCATTGGTCGTCAGGCCATTGCCCGCTATGGGGTCAATGTAGAGGATGTCCAAAGTGTCATTCGAACTGCTGTAGGCGGGGAGTCCGCCGGAGAGATCTTCGAGGGCATCCGACGTTTTGATATCAACGTACGCTTTACAGAAGAAGCCCGTAAAGACGTGGAGGCTATCCGGCACATTCTGATCTCCACGCCCGGAGGGGCGAAGGTCCCTCTCGACCAGCTCGCCTCAATCGATGAAATCGTCGGACCGCGTCAAATCACCCGGGAGAACAATCAACGCTTTATTACTGTACAATGTAATGTGCGCGGTCGCGATATTGGTAGTTTCGTCGCCGATGGGCAGGCGGGCATTGCTGAAAAAGTCCAGATGCCGCCCGGGTATCTGATCAACTGGGGGGGGCAATTCGAACTTCAGCAGGAAGCCAACAAAAGGCTGGCTCTCGTTGTTCCGGTTACTCTGCTGATTATCCTTCTGCTGCTCTTTATTAACTTCGGATCGTTGAAGAACACCTTCCTGATTCTCTTCAATATTCCGTTGGCACTGGTTGGAGGCGTGGTCGCACTATGGCTGACCGGTCAGAACCTGTCGGTACCCTCGTCAGTCGGTTTTATCGCGCTGTTCGGGATTGCCCTGGAAAATGGGATGGTACTGGTCACCTACCTTAATCAGCTGGTTCGCGATGGTGTACCGATTGACGAAGCGTCTATTAAAGGAGCATCGATGCGGCTTCGTCCAGTTCTTATGACAGCTATCACCTCCTCACTGGGGTTGATTCCTTTACTGCTGAGTTCCGGAACAGGTAGCGAAGTGCAGCGACCCCTGGCTACCGTGGTCATTGGTGGTCTTTTTACATCAACCGTCCTGACTTTGCTGGTTGTACCGGCGCTGTATAAATGGTTCTCAACTCATGTAGAAAAGGAGATTTAACATGAAAGAAGTCAAGGCATATATTGCCAAACACAAGCTGGGACAGGTCACGAGAGCTCTGCACAAGGTGGAAGGCTTGACCGGAGTCAGCGTCATCGATTGCGGTGGTTATGGACGGGGGCTGGTTACCGCAGCTGAACCTGAGCTTGGATTTCATCCCGGAATCAAACTGGAAATGATCTGTCGGGATGATTTGGTGGAGGTCGTTATCAACACCATCGAAAAGGCTGCGAATACCGGTCTGAAAGGCGACGGCAAAATCTATGTCGCGTCCATTGAGCAAGCGGTGCGAATCAGCACCGGTGAACGTGGAAGGGGCGCTGTTTGAGGGATATCCACCCCTTGGTACTTTCACAGAAAATGCGAAGCCAGACGGCTAAGCAAGAAGCGCTAAATGCAAGGCACATGATTGTCGAACAATGAAGAGTATTTACGAATGTCGAAGCAGCGAAACAATTACAACTGTTACTCTAATGGCGCCACAGTTGGCAAGTTTTTGCGCCGCCATCAAAATTTTTGACTGCGATCAAATACACCAATGTTCTGAAGAGGTATAATTCTACAAAATCGATCTATTGCCCCCACATACAGGAGATAAATCATGTCCGCTCAACTCGGATGTAACGAATACGCTCAGATTATCCAACATGCGCCCGACGCTGTTCTGTTTTCCGACCGTGAAGGGATTATCCGTCTCTGGAACGATGGGGCAGAACACATTTTTGGCTTCAGTGCTGCTGAAGCGGTGGGGCAGTCTCTGGATCTGATTATTCCGGAGCGTCTGCGCCAGCGTCATGGGATGGTTACTACCGGGTTATGGAAAGCGGAGAATCCAGCTATGGCAAGTATGATCTTCTCACGGTACCGGCGCAGGGGAAGAATGACGCGCAACTTTCGTGTGCATTTTCCATGATCATTGTCCGTGATGAAGAAGGCGGGATTCTGGGGGCGGCCTCTATCTTACGCGATAATACGCAGGCACGACAGAAGGGAAAGGAACTCAAACGCCGAATTGCAGAACTCGAAGCAGAGCAATCGTAGAGGCAATACTTCTATTGCTTACGCGGGAGGTGATGGCATGCAGATTCAGATAAAACGCGCTTATGAGGAACCTGCCGCCTCAGACGGCTATCGTGTTCTGGTAGATCGCCTGTGGCTGAATCAATGTCGGTCTCTCTTTCGCCCCGGAGTTTAACACAAAGTGTCTCATGGAGAGGCGACATCTATCCTGACACAGAGGGGATTGCAGCAAAACCAATAACCTTCAAAGGAGAAAAACCATGGCCAAAACACCCTGGGTCGATAAAGACGAGTGCATCGGTTGCGAACTTTGCGTCACCAACTGTCCCAACGTTTTTCGAATGGATGATAACGACAAGGCGGAATGCTATGACGCCAGCGGTGCGACCGAAGAGGAGATTCAGAACGAAGCCATCGATACCTGCCCGGTCTCCTGTATCCATTGGCAGGAATGAGATGTTCGCCCAGCCCCTGACGCAGGCTATTTTTGTCCCATAGCGATGGAGAAGATATGACAGCAATGACAACAGCTCAGATGGCGGATAGTTCCGCCAAGACCGTAGGCGATTTTGTCGCCGAGGATTACCGAGCCGCAGCAGTATTTGAAAAGTACGGCATCGATTTCTGTTGCGGGGGCCAATCTTCACTCGCTGCCATCTGCCGGGAGAAAAACCTTGACCTTGCGGTTATTCAACAAGAAATAGCAGAGGTGAAAAGCGCACCGCCTGATCGAGCCCAGAACTATGCCGCCTGGGATCTTTCATTTCTGGCCGACTACATTGTGAATACCCATCACAGCTATCTCAATGAAAATACCGGACAGATTGCGACTTACGCCCACAAGATAGCTGAAGTTCATGGGGAGAATCACCCTGAAGTTTTTGATATCGCCTCGATCTTCGACCAGATCACCAGCGATCTGACGACCCACCTTCAAGAGGAAGAGGAGGTCTTTTTCCCAACGATCAAACGGCTTGAGGCCGCAAAAAAAGCTGGGACTGAGCCTGCGGGGAAAGACCGCGAGACCATCCAGACTTCCCTGGAAAAACTGCATGATGAACACGAAGCGATCGGCGACGCGGTTCATCGAATCCGACATCTTTCCAACGATTATGCAATTCCCGAGGACGCCTGTAACACCTTTGTCGTCACCTATCGGAAGCTCAAGGAATTCGAGGATGATCTGCACAAGCATGTCCATCTGGAAAACAACATTCTCTTTCTTAAAGCGACACAACTCTAACCGGTGGCATGGGGTCCCCGGCTATAAAACCGAAAGGAGAACGACCATGAATGAACAAGTCAAAAAACCACGCGTGTTAATTTGGACCATTTTTCTTCTCGCCCTGATGATGCTTCCTGGCCAGGCCATGGCTCACTGTGACACGGAGAGCGGGCCTACAGCCGTGGACGCACGCAAAGCGCTGGAAACAGGTAATTTCGATACCATCTCCATCTGGGTTGGAGAGAAACAGACACCGGAACTCCGGAACAGCTTTGAAGAAGCCCTTGAGGTTTACAAAATGGGTGGGAAAGCAAAAGCGCTTGCGGAGCACTATTTTATGTCAACAGCAGTGCGACTTCACCGGGAGGCGGAAGGGATGTCGTTTACGGGTCTCAAGCCTGCGCAGCCTCTTCCTCCGATTATCGCCAAAGCTGAAAAAACCCTGGAGAGCGGCAATCTTGAACCAATCACTGACCTGCTTTATGCGGAACTGCAAAAAGAAACGCAGAAATGGTTTCAAAATGCTCTCGAAGCGAAAAAGAACTATAAAGGCGAAAATGTGGAAGCCGGACGAGAATGGGTTGATGCTTACGTTAAATACGTAATATACGTCAACGGTTTATACAAGACCATTCAGGCCGGACCTGCGCATGGCGTTGGAGAATAAACGCAAGCGAAAGGTTGCCCAACAATTGCATAATCTCGGGCGGGTTAAGGCTCAACCCTTTTCCCGCCGGTTATACGAGGAAAACAAACAACCCCATGCCCGCTTTACGCGGACATGGGGTTAATTACATCAAAATCGAATTAAAAGCGCAGAACTACGTGGGTATGGGTGGGCAAATGTAGCGTTCTGACGCGGATGGAATTTGGCAGGTTTTATCCCGGCGTCGGTATCGCGCGGGCAATCTTCCCCAGCAGACTGCGCTCCTGTCTGGTGCTGACCTCGACAGCGGCCTGCAGCGCCATCCCGAGTTCCTCGATATCCTCTTCGGTCTTCGGTTCCAACACGTGATAGAAAATCCCCGCGCTTCTGGCTTTACGCAGATAACTCACCGAATCGGTATCTGCCAGCAGGATAATCTTAACCCGTTTGTTTACCTGCTTGAACAGTTGGATCTGATCCAGGGCGTCGCTGCCGTCAAACTCCCGGCTCAGGAGCATGATGGGCATATCATACTCGCGCAGGGCA
>Ga0182239_1000778_pt1 | contig 11184 bp, 11 predicted proteins | sample hydfrate6_PW_210_FD_132456 | JGI IMG/M metagenome (GOLD analysis project Ga0182239, IMG submission 132456) | Subsurface microbial communities from deep shales in Texas, USA - hydraulic fracturing test 6_PW_210 | ecosystem: Environmental > Aquatic > Deep subsurface > Shale gas/oil reservoir >...
CGTCGGCTTTTCTTCTTTAGGGGGCAGGAAGCCGGAGTTGACCGCGCTTCTTTTCATGGCCGAGGCGGGCGATTTCGAAAAAAACGTCCGGTTGCGGCATCGAACGATGACATAAGACAACCGCCCAAAATGGCAATCAGCCGCAAACCCATATCAATCAAGGATGTAGCTTTCCGGACGAGCTTCGGACTTGGTCCGGAGAAAACAGAGAATCAGGGGCCAAACAGAGAAAGAAAGGCGGGAAGATGGGGAGAATCGATGGTGCGGAGAGGTGCTTTGGAAAGATGTGAAACGGGCGCAAACCCTTTAGAAACAAGGGGAAAAAGAAAACCCGTCATCCCGGAGAATGACCCCAGAGAGACGGGTTTGTCTTTTCTAAATGGTGGAGGCGGCGGGAGTCGAACCCGCGTCCGGAAACATTCCACAACGGCATCTACATGCTTAGTCTGAATTTTGAATTTCGCTATTTGCGGCTCCTTCAGACAGGATACGCAAACCGCAAGCCTGTTTGGTGTTTCGCCTGAACAGGAACAAGCAACCCGTATCGGCTATCCTGCTAGTCGACGCCCTTTCCGGGCCCGCAGGAAAAAACCCGGAAGGACGGTAGCCGTCTTAAGCGGCTACAGCGTAGTTATAATCGTCTGCTTTTGTATTTAAGCACCGCCTGTTTTACGAGTCAGCGGAACTCGGCATGCAACCATTGCTTCCATGCCCCCGTCGAAGCCGTTTCGCCCCCATAGTTACAAGGCGTGTTTTTCGGCAGGGTGGTACTGGTTATCTGTAAAATAAGCGGTCCTGCCTGTATTGTCAACCATTGGTTTCTGCATTTTCATTCCCTGGCGCGTATCTCTGTTCGAATAAAGGCAAAACAGCGCTGGCTTGAAAAAACAGCGCTGTTTTTGCGGTGTTACCTTGCGTGTTTTTTGGCCCGGTCCATTTCGCGCTTGACCTCGCGTTCCTTGATGGAGTCGCGCTTGTCGTACTGGCGTTTTCCCTTGGCCAGGGCCATGACGACCTTGGCTTTGCCATCTCTGAAATACACCCGCAGGGGAACCAGGGTATGGCCCTTTTCCTTGATTTTTCCGTAAAGCCGCTTTAATTCGGATTTGTGCATGAGCAGTTTTCTGGGCCGCTCGGGCTCGTGGTTGTCATAATAGGCAAACGGGTAGGGCCCGATATGCATCTGATGGAGCCAGAGCTCGCCGTTTTTGAATCTTCCGTAGGAATCCTTCAGGTTGGCCCGGCCCTGGCGCAGGGATTTGACCTCCGTGCCCTGAAGGACCATCCCGGCCTCGAATTCATCCAGGATGAAAAATTCGTGCCTGGCTTTTCGGTTCTCTGTAACGATTTTGACATGGTCTTGATTCATGAATGACCTTCTCTTTAAACTGAAAAATGGCTCACCGGACAGGATTTGGCTATTTGCCGTAAATGTCTTCGTTTAGCAGTTCGCCGTATGCGTCCATGATGATCCGCTCCATATCTTGCACCGAGGATTGCTGCAAAAGGGTCTCCATCAGTTTTTGCACCTCAGAGACATTGATTTTGCGGATGATGTTTTTGATCTTGGGTATGGACTGAGGGGCCATGCTCAGCTCTTCAATCCCCATGCCCATGAGAATGGGAAGATGCATGGGTTCTGCGGCCATTTCCCCGCACATGTAGGTTTTTTTGCCCCTGTGGCGGCCGGCATCCACAACGTGGCGGATCAGCCGGATCACGGCCGGGTGCATGGGGCTGTAGAGGTGGGCCACATGGCGGTTGCCCCGGTCAATGGCCAGGGTGTACTGGACAAGATCGTTGGTGCCGATGCTGAAAAAATCCACCATGTCGGCCAGCAGGTCGGCCATGACAGCAGCAGAGGGAATTTCGATCATAATGCCCACTTCAATGTCCCGGTTGTATTCAAGGCCTTCCTGCTCCAGCTCTGCTGCGGCCTGGTCCAGGATCCGGAGGCATTCGGTGATTTCCTCTGCCCCGGAAATCATGGGCAGAAGCAGGCGGACATAACCGTGGGCCGCGGCCCTCAGGATTGCGCGGAGCTGGGTTTTAAAAATTTCCGGGTTTTTGAGGCAGAACCGGATGGCCCGCAGGCCCAGGGCCGGATTGGCTTCTTCCGGGGAGGGCATGCTCTCTATTTCCTTGTCCCCGTTGATATCCAGGGTGCGGATGGTCACCGGCAAGGGCGACATGAGCTCCACGACTTCCTTGTACTGATCGAAGAGTTCCTGCTCTCCGGGGAAATCGATTCTCGACAAATACAGAAATTCGGTTCTGAAAAGTCCAATGCCGTCTCCGCCATGGTCCTTGACCGCCACGACCTCCTCGGGCAGCTCAATGTTGCCCATGATCCTGAAATGCTGGCCGTCTGCCGAGGTGGCCGGCAGCTCGCCCCGGCGGACTTCTTCCTTTTTATATGCCTCGTATCTGCGGGAAAGCTCTTCGTAGCGGACCAGAGTCTCTTCTTCAGGGTTGATGATCACAAGGCCTTCATTGCCGTCAACAATGATCAAATCCTCGTTTTTGATCAGGGCCGTGGCCCGTTCCAGGCCCAGAACGGCAGGAATTTCCAGGGTGCGGGCGATGATGCTGGTATGCGAGGTCTTCCCGCCCCGGTCCGTGATAAAGCCCATGACCCGGTCGAGCTGGATCTGGCTGGTTTCAGCCGGGGACAGATTGTTGGCCACAAGGATCACGCGCTTGTTGATCCCGGAGATATCCACGTCCACCGCCCCCATCAAATGCCGCAGGATTCGGTCGCATACATGTTCAATGTCTGCGCCCCGGGCCTGCAGATAGGGATCGGATATGTTTTTAAAAACGCTTTTGGCTGTGGCCGAGGCCTTTTTCAGGGCCCATTCCGCATTGATCTGCTCGTTTTTGATCAGCTCAATGGTTTTGCCGTACAGCATTTTGTCCTTATGGAGCAGCAGGTGGGTCTCCAGGATATAGGCATGCTGGCGCAGGTCTTCCGGAATGTCTTCAATAATGCCGGAAAGTTCGTTTTTGGCCTTGTTGACGGCGCCCTTGAAGCGCTTGAGTTCCTTGTCGACGTCCTTGGTGTCGATATTATAGCGTTCAATAACATCAACGCCCTCCCGGTCCACCAGGTATGCCTTGCCAATGCAGATGCCCTGGGAGCCGCTGATGCCGTGGAGAACGATTTCTTCTGTGGGTTCTGTTGTCATAATAAGAGTGATTACTCCTCAAAGCCGGCTTCAAATAACTTGCTGATTTCTTGTAGAATTTCATTGTCTGAGGAATTTTCTATTCTCAGGGTGATCCGGGAGTCCTTGGTGCCGGAAATTGAGAGAATATCAATGATGCTTGTGGCATCGACTTCTTCGTCGTCCTTGATCAGCCAGACGCCGGATTCGGCTTTCATGGCAAGCCTTGCAATCATGGCCGCAGGCCTGGCGTGCAGACCGAGTTCATTGACAACGGTGACGGTTTTTGTCAAGTGATTGTCCAAATGATTCATTTCGTTGATAATTTGTTAATATAATTTTATAATTTTAACACGTTGCCCTTTATTCTGTCAACCAAATCATTGCCGGATATCGCTTGAGCCGGGTGTTTAAACAATTGACAACCCATAGCCGGATTGCTACTAAAGCCGAATGCTTATCATTTAGAAGAAAGGTTGGGACATGGAAAAGCAGCACATCGTCGAAGACATCAAGCTCACCGAAGCCTGGCGGCTGTTTAAGATCATGGGGGAATTTGTCGACGGAGTCGAGGCATTATATGATCTGGGCCCGGCAGTGAGCATATTCGGCTCCGCACGAATGACCGAGGACAATCCCTATTATCAGAAGGCAATGGACCTGGCCGGGATGCTTGCGCAAAACGGTTTTGCCGTGATCACCGGCGGCGGCGGCGGGATCATGGAAGCCGCCAACAAGGGCGCGGCAGACAAGGGCGGCGAGTCCGTGGGATTAAACATCAAGCTGCCCAGGGAGCAGGTCCCCAATGAATTTGCCAATGTTCAGGTGGAGTTCAAGTATTTTTTCGTCCGCAAGGTCATGTTTGTCAAGTACGCGTCCGCCTATGTGATCATGCCGGGTGGTTTTGGCACGCTCGATGAGTTGTTTGAGGCCGTCACCCTGATCCAGACCGACCGGATTATGCCCCTGCCGGTGATTTTGTTCGGCCGGGAATACTGGGGCGGCCTGGTGGAATGGATCAAACAGCAGTTTTTGTCCCATCAGACAATCTCGCCCGGAGACCTTGATATTATTCATTTGACAGATGACCCTGCCGAGGTCCTGGAGATTGTCAGGCAGGGCGCCCAGGTTCAGCGTCCGTGATGGAAACCGGCCACCATATTTGGTTTGGCGACAGCCGGAAAATGGATTTTCTGGCCGATCAGAGTGTGGAACTGGTGGTGACCTCCCCGCCTTATCCCATGATCGGAATGTGGGATGAAACCTTTTCGCACCTGGAGCCGGCCGTTGCCGAAAGTCTGGAGGCGGCAAACGGGTGGGACGCTTTTGAGCGGATGCACCAGGTCCTGGATCCTGTCTGGCAGGAGGTCTGCCGGGTGCTTGCCCCCGGCGGGTTTGCCTGTATCAATATCGGCGATGCCGTGCGCAAGACAGGTGAAAATTTTTCTTTGTATCCCAATCACTCCCGGATCATGCAGGCCTTTATAACATTGGGCATGTATCCGCTGCCCGCGGTGCTGTGGCGCAAGCAGACAAACGCGCCCAACAAGTTCATGGGCTCGGGCATGCTGCCGGCCGGGGCTTATGTCACGTTGGAGCATGAATACGTGCTGATTTTCAGAAAAGGGGCCAAGCGGGAGTTTAAAGGCGCGGACCAGCGCCTGTACCGCCATCAGAGCGCCTATTTTTGGGAGGAGCGCAACCAGTGGTTCTCGGATATCTGGTTTGATCTCAAGGGCGCCCGTCAGGACCTGTTGGAAAAAAATTTGCGCAAGCGAAGCGGGGCGTTTCCGTTTGCGCTGCCCTACCGGCTGATCAACATGTATTCCATGGCCGGAGACACTGTGCTCGACCCCTTTGCCGGCACCGGCACCACCATGTTTGCGGCCATGGCCGCAGCCAGAAACAGCGCGGGCGTGGAAATGGAAAAGGATTTTTATCCGGTCATGGAAAAAAAGAGCCGGGAGATCCCGGATTTTGCAAGACAGGTGCTTGACGACCGGCTCCGTGCGCACATGAATTTTGCAGCCGCGAAAAAGGCCGATGGCAAGCCCTTGAAATACACCAATACGCACTACGGTTTTCCCGTGATGACCCGGCAGGAAACCGCTCTGCGCTTTTTTTACCCGCGTACAGTGCAGGTTTCCGGGCCGGGGCGTTTTGTTGTCCACTATGACGATTCTCCACCCGCGGACATCTTAAATGGCGGATATGTCCAATCCGCTCAAACCCCGGAAAAACCTGAACCGTCGGCTCCGGTTCAGAAAAGCCTGTTTTAAGGCCTGCTGCAATGAATGTGATATTTTTTGCCATTGTGATGATCGCGTTTTTGTTTGCTGCTGTCCGCCAGCTGTTGGGCGGCCCGCAAACCGGCGACACCATGCCCATCGAGGCCTTGTCCCGGTCCGTGGTGGATTCGGCGGCCGGTGCGGTGGAACTGGCCATCGGCCTGATCGGGGTGATGACCCTGTTTCTGGGCCTGATGAAAGTGGCGGAAAAGGGCGGTCTTTTAAATGTCATGTCCCGGCTGCTGCGGCCTGTGATGGTGCGGCTGTTTCCGGATGTGCCCGCGGATCACCCGGCCATGGGCGCCATGATTTTAAACATGTCCGCAAACGCCCTGGGCCTGGGAAACGCGGCCACCCCCTTTGGCATCCGGGCCATGCAGGAGCTTGACAAGCTCAACTCTGAAAAGGGCACGGCCACCAATGCCATGGCCCTGTTTCTGGCCATCAACACCTCAAGCATAACCCTGCTGCCCACCGGCGTGATCGCCCTGCGGGCGTCTGCGGGCTCCGGGGACCCGGCCGGAATTCTGCCCACCACCCTGTTTGCCACCCTGGGCTCCACGCTGGTGGCCATCGCTGCAACCAAGCTCTACCAGCGGTTTTCATCCCCGGCCCCGGCTGTTTTGACAGGCACGCCAGCAGCAGATCCCACAACGGAGACTGCCGAACGCACCGGAGCCGGAGGAGAACACGACCTGAATCAGAATTCTGATCCGGATTCGGACCAAAATCCGGACCATGAATATGCCCACATGCTGGCATCGGCTTCAGCGGGCTATCCCGGATGGGTGAGCCTTTTGGTGCTTTGCTGCGTGATCACAATCATCCCCTGGCCATCATCTACGGCACCGTGATTTCTCCCTGGATTATCCCCGGGTTGGTGGCGGGTTTTCTTGCCTACGGCATGATCCGGGGCGTCCGGGTCTACGAGGTGTTTGTGGAAGGGGCAAAAGAGGGTTTTTATGTGGCGGTCAAAATCATTCCCTACCTGGTGGCCATCCTGGTGGCAGTGGGAATGTTTCGGGCGTCCGGTGCTTTGGAGGCCATGGTGGGTATGCTGGGACCGGTGACGGGAAAAATCGGGTTGCCCGCAGAAGCCCTGCCCATGGCCCTGCTGCGGCCCCTTTCAGGCTCCGGGGCCTACGGGGTGCTGGCATCGATTATCAATGACCCCGCAGTGGGGCCGGATTCTTATATCGGCTACCTGGTCTCCACTTTTCAGGGTTCCACAGAGACCACGTTTTACGTGCTGGCGGTTTATTTCGGGGCCGTGCAGGTGCGGAGGGTGCGCCACACCATGGCCGCGGCCCTGACCGCAGATTTGGCTGGCATCATGTTTGCCGTTCTCGCCTGCACCCTGCTTCTGGCGTAAAAAGCTTTGGTTTTATTTTTTTGAACCTTGAACCTTGAACCTTGAACCTTGAACCTTGAACGAGGTTATCTCTGGCTCACCTGCAGGGTGCGGATCCGGTTGATGGCACCGGCGATGTCAATGGCGCGGATTGCCGCAAGATCGCCGGTGACAAAGGGGGTGAGCACATCCAGCCCGTTTTTTTCAATATCGGCAATCACCTTTTCAGCCACTTCCCGCAGGGATCTGCGGCCGTCCATAAAGCCCGTGGCATGATAGACGGCATGGGCCAGGGCCCGGGTCTGGGAAGGATCCACGATTTGTTCCAGATCGCTTAAATCCACGTCTGTCTCGCCCAGCAGGATTTCCCGTACCCCTCTGCCGGCGATTTTCATCTTTTTGTTGCGGCGGTACACGGATATGCTTTGTGCCTGGGGAATGCGGGCGGCAATCCGGCCGAATTGCGTTCCGCCCTCGGCCTGCCGCCCGGCGGAGTCGTTTTGGGCGATTTGTCTGGCCGCATCTGTTGCGTCCCACGGCAGGTATTCGGTCATTCGGATCACATGATCGGCCACGCTGAAGTAATCGCCTGAGCCGCCCATGACCAGCACCGTGGAAACCCCTTTTTCGGTGTAGAGCTGGCGCACCTTGTCGATAAACGGGGTGATGGGCTCGCCTTGTTTGGCCACCAGCTGCTGCATCCGGCGGTCCCGGATCATGAAGTTGGTGGCGGATGTGTCCTCGTCCAGCAGTATGGCTTCGGCCCCGGCTTCCACGGCCTCGATGATGTTGGCCGCCTGGGAGGTGCTGCCGCTGGCGTTTTGGGTGGAAAACCGGGCCGTGTCCTTTTGCAGGGGCAGGTTGCTGATAAATGAAGAGATATCGGTTTGTGCAATGCTTCGGCCGTCGCAGGCCCGGATTTTGACCGCGTTTTTTATCGTGACGGCAAATTGTCTGCCGTCATCCGGTACATGGTTGTAAATCCCGCGTTCAAGGGCATGGAGCAGGGTGGATTTTCCGTGATATCCCCCGCCCACAATCAGGCTGATGCCGTGAAAAATGCCCATGCCGGTGATTTTTCCGGAATTGGGCAGATCCAGGGTGACCCGGTAGGTGTCATCAGAGGCAAATTGCACAGCAGCGGGATCATCCAGGGGACGGTCGTCGATTCCGCTTCTGCGGGGCAGCAGGCTGTTGTCTGCAATAAATGCGATCAGGCCTTTTTCCAAAAGCATGGCCCGGGCCGCGTCCGCGTCTTCCGCGGTTTCGATGTGCCGGTAGACGGCTTTTGGGTCCAGGGCGGAGAAAAACAGGGACGTGCTGACAATCTCCGGCAGCTCGGAGAAAAACATGGCCTCCGCGTCCCGGCCGGCGATTTTTCTGCCCAATGCCGGCAGCCCCATGAAAAACCGGGCTTCAACGAAATCGTCATTGATCAGAAAAGCGCTTCGCTCAAGGATCTGCTGGCCGGGCCGGTCAATGGTGATGGCCCCGCCTTTGCCGCTGCCCCGGCTTCCCTTTGACAGCCGCCGGCTTTGCTGGGAAAATCTCCGGGTTAAAAAATCGCCCAGGGCGATGGTGCGGCTTTTGTTTTTGGTGGTGTCTTTGGTAAATCCCGAATCGCCGCGTCTGACACGCACCCGCAGACGCGACGGGGCGGCATACGGATCTCCCTGAACATGATCAATGTATAGGGCAAACTCTTTGAAATCATAGCCGCCCGCAATGTCCTTGTAGGCCTTATATCCCTTGCCGTCGATGCGCCTGAGCTGGTCGCGCAGGGCATCAGCCGGTTTTACTCCCATCTGTCTCCTCTTTTTTCCAGGTCAATATGATCGTCTGATCCGGGCCCGGGGCGCGACCCCGGCCCCGGCCCGGATCCCGGCCGTCGTCCCGGACCGGATCCCGGCCCCGGGCGCTGGATATCCGCCAGAAGGGAATTCAGGATCCAGCTCACAAGGCTGATGATAATGGAGCCGAAAACCGTGCTCCAGAATCCAACCACCAAAAAGCCCGGGGTGAGAACCGATGCGATCTTTAACATCAGCGCGTTGATGATAAAGGTAAACAGGCCCAGGCTCATGACATTGATGGGCAGGGTCAGCACCAGCAGCACCGGGCGGAAAAACAGGTTGAGCAGGCCGATGGCCGCGGCTGCAACAAGTGCGGACAAAAATCCGCTCACTTCGATATCTTCAATTATGTAGGCGGCCGCAAACACGGCCGCCGTTGTGATCAGCCACTTGGCCAGCACCACGGGGACAAGGGTGCTGTCATAAGGGCCCCGGCCCGGTCCCTGGCCTGCGGAAAACCGGTGTATGTTAATTCGGGTTTGTCGTCTCAATTTCCTCTCCATTGATGGTTATGCCGATGGTGCCCGCATTATCGCGGAACAGGCAAATTTTTGCCGAAGAATCCCCGCGCAGTTCCGGATAACGACTGCGCAGAAAACTGAAATTAAGTGTTTCTATGGCATGATGCAAGAGGTCTATGCGGTTTTCAAGGTCTTTTTTCTCGTTTTCACCCGATGCCTTGAAATATTTGGAAACCGCCCTGTTGTATTGCCCTTTGACCTCGGTTTCAATGCAGTGGCGTTTGGTTGAAATTTTAAGGTTCATTTTTGCAGGTGTCTTTGATATAGTTACTTATTTTTGATGAACTTTTTACGGGACCACATAGGAAAAAGTACTGTTGTCAAAAGTCCTGAAATTAATATAAGCGCCAACCAATAAAGAAATAACTTTTTGATTTTACTTAAGACTTAAAACTTAACACTTAATCACTTAAAACTTAACACTGCGATTGCAAGCAGGAGAATCTGATCATGTATGTACCACGATATGTGTTTTTTACCAAGGGGGTCGGCATTGACAAGGCGCACCTGGCCTCTTTTGAAAATGCCTTAAGGGAGGCCGGAATCGCCCATTTGAACCTGGTCCAGGTCTCTTCCATCTTCCCGCCCGGGTGCAAGATCCTGGAAAAGGAAAAAGGCCTGGCCAAGCTTGAGCCCGGCGAGATCACCCACTGTGTTATGGCCAGGGAGCAGAGCCGGGAGCCCGGCCGCCGTCTGGTGTCAAGCGTCGGCCTTGCACTTCCCGAGGGAAACGAGCGCTACGGCTATCTTTCCGAGCATCACGGTTTCGGCCAGACCGAGGTGGAAGCCGGCGAATTTGCAGAAGATATGGCCGCCTCCATGCTGGCCACCACGCTGGGCATCGAGTTTGACCCGGAAAAGGACTATGATGAACGCAGAGACATCTATAAGATGTCGGGCAAAATCATTCATTCCAGGCATGTCAGCCAGGCCGCCCTGGGCGCCGAGGGAAGTCTCTGGACCACGGTGCTGGCAGCCGCCATATTTGTGAAATAATCATGGTTCACAGCTTGTTTGTCCCCTTCGGGGGTCCGGAAATGCAGGTACGGGATATGGATGCGGCCTCGGTGCTGGTTTTGCCGGTCTGCTACGAAGTGGCACCGTCCTACGGCATCGGCAGCCGGGAAGGGCCGATTCACCTGCTCACCGCTTCGGCCGAGCTTGAAGATGTGGACGAGCAAACCCTTGTGCACTGGGGCCGGGTGGGCATTCACACTTTGCCGGCGATTACGCCTATACCCCGGCCCGAGCCTGCCATGGAGGAAATCCGCGCGGCGGCCGCCCGGTGCCTGGAGACCGGAAGGTTTACCCTGTTTTTGGGCGGCGATCATGCCATTACCATTGCCACTGCAAAAGCCGCGGTTGAAAAATACCCGGATGTGGGTGTTTTGCAGATTGACGCCCACCTGGATCTGCGCGATTCCTACAACGGCAGCCGGTTAAATCATGCCTGCGTCATGCGCCGGGTGGCAGATGATCTGCACCTGCCCTTTGTCCAGGCCGGCATTCGGTCTTTTTCCGCAGAAGAGGCCGCATATGTCAAAAATCAAGGTTTGACCCCGTTTTTTGCCCACGGCATTGATCCGCTGGATCATTCCTGGATGGACCAGGCCATTGCCGCCCTGCCGGATACCGTGTACCTGACCCTGGATCTCGACGGTCTGGATCCGTCCGTGATCCCCGGCACGGGAACCCCGGAACCCGGCGGGCTGAGCTACCGCCAGATGGTGGAGCTTCTTCGCCGCCTGGGGGCTTCGGGCAAAAAAGTGGTTGCCGCAGACATCACCGAACTGGCCAAAATCCCCAATACCCAGGTATCGGAGTTCACCGCCGCCCGCATCGCCGCCAAAATGTTTGTTTACCTTACAAAACCATAAACCATGATGGCACCGTAAAAAGTCTGATTTCAGATGGTGCCGTAAAAAGTTCAAGATCAAGGCTTGCGCAATTTCGAAGAATGCAGCGTACTTATCCGTACGTGAAATTCTGAGAAATTGCGCGTAA
>Ga0182239_1000781_pt1 | contig 11150 bp, 7 predicted proteins | sample hydfrate6_PW_210_FD_132456 | JGI IMG/M metagenome (GOLD analysis project Ga0182239, IMG submission 132456) | Subsurface microbial communities from deep shales in Texas, USA - hydraulic fracturing test 6_PW_210 | ecosystem: Environmental > Aquatic > Deep subsurface > Shale gas/oil reservoir >...
ATATAAAAAAGATGTTTCTGTTGAGAAGAAAGAACATTCCTATTCTTTAAATAGAGCCAAAAAAAAAGGAAAACGATTGCATGAAGTACTTTTGATTGGGAAATAAAACATAATAATAAACCATTTAACAAAGATGCTTATTTTTTAATCTTATAAATTCTGAATATGTCTTTGAAGCCCAATCTAAGGATAACTCTTCACCCATTTTTTTGCTTAGCTGATGGGAAATAAGAATTGGTGTTGGGACAAGAGTCTTAAATGGAATATCTAGACCCCATAAGTGTTCATCGTCGATATCAAAGGAAGCTAATCTCAAAGCAGATAAGATCTTTACTATGTTATCTTTAAGTTCTTCTTTATCACCATAATATATAAATTCATATCTCGGACAATAGAACTCTGAAGACATTGAATGACCTGCAAAAAACATGGCTACTTTGAAATTCATTGCCTCATCAACTATATTTCTTGCAGTCAAGTTACGGGTATGAAATACTTTGCTAAGAGAGTCTAAATCATTAGAAGCCTGCTTATTTGTTCTTCTGTTTAGATTAGAAGTCGTATAAAAAGACCTTACTATTGGGCAGGTGACATAAATTTCATCAAAGGTTCTAGCATTAAATCCTTCAAAAAAAAGTAGATTTCTCATGATTTCGCTATCACTTAAAATATGCTTTGTAATATTCCAGTTATCCTCTCCCATCTTCCTTTTAATATACCAATCTATTACAGTGCTATAAATTTTCAATTGAACTTGTTTCGCCACTCCACAAAAGATAATTTCCAAGTCCCTAGCTTTTTTAAGTGTTGTCCCCATCCGGTAAATGCTTTCACGAGTCAATTCTCCATGTCTGTTTTGAAGTTTGCAATTCATGGCATGGTCTTGTGGAAAAATCCTTCCATCTCTAAAATGAATGTCAGGTTTTTGTCTTAATCCGCCATGAGTGAAAATGTATGTTTCTTCCACATAAAATTGTCCTACATCCATTGCTGATTTTGTAGCCCATTGATAATCGTTTTCGTTTAAATCAGTATAATCTTTAAATCCAACTACAACCCAGTTTTCAAAATCTTGCGTATTTTTAGGTACTGGAAGATGATACCATTTAGGAGTAGTGTCGCCTTTTTCTTTAAGGACACCTGCAGCATTATTTACTACAACAGGGGAGGAAAAGTTTGTATTCAAAGGATTTCTTAGTTTGAATCTATGTTGACTCGCATCACAGGAACTAATTCTTAATGGAAATTCTTCACCCCATAATTCAAAATCAGATGGAACTGAATATTTTTCAATAAACGTATCTCCAAGTACATTCTCATTTACATGCAATTCTATATTTTCCCAATTTGGCTCTCCTCTAAAAATATCCTTTTCGTTAACCCCTTTGAATTCAAGATCGTCTACTTTTAACCCTAAGCCTTGGAGAGCTAAATCATTAAGTTGACTCGCCCAAATATACTTTTGGGATTTATCTTCTTCCTGGATTAAAGTTACAAGATCTTTTAAGCATTCAATGTAGAGTTCACGAGGATCTTCCTTAAGTAGCCTATTTCGTGCATCCAACAAAATATCTCTTTTTTCTTCAAAATAGCTTGAAGCCATTAAAACTTCAGCTGTTTCAATGATTGAAGGTTCCATCCTTCTTTCTGCTTGAGCTCTAGACAATATTTCTTCAAAAATTATGTTCGTACTATCTTCTTCAAGCATCTTTATTTACCTCTGCAAAAATATCTGGAGCTTTACCAGCGTCAGCTTCAGGATGTTCCATTTCTCTAATTTTAACAGGTATTGCATGTTTAATAGTTTCGTATGTACCTGTTAAAATACAACTTCCAACCGGTGATTTTGGAAGCCTTTCAAGCATTTCTGCAGTTGCATCAGTTTTTACTCCCTGGATTGACTGCAACTGGTCAGGTTCGATGGCAAAAAGCAAACGAGTATTGCATTGTCGGATGGCTTTTTTATCTATATCTAGAGGGCTTTGTGTTATCAAAACTGCACAAATTCCATGATGACGGCCGATTCTAACTGTTTCACGAATTATTTGTTTGCAGGGACTGTCTTCATCTTGAGGTACAAACAAATGTGCTTCATCAATGAAAATCACGAAAGGCATCGTTTTTTTATTCGTTCTTAACTCGGTTAATTCTCTTAATGTTGATGCCAAAATCAATTGTAATGCCTGACGGCTATAGTCCTTACAATCAATACAAATAATAGAATTTTTATTAAGATGTTTTTCCCAATCGAAATCATATCCCAAAAAATTGTATCCAGATAGATAGTGACGCGTACGATTTACCACAATATCTACAGTAGGTTGTTTAACATCCATTTCCGGCCCTAGTCGTGTAATTGTAGCAATTAAATCATTTACATCAATTTTTTGACCATTTTTTTCCTTAGATTTTCCTTCAAAAGAGCTAAGTGATTGTTGAGAAATACCTGAGGGGTTTCCCTCTTTAAGTGAAAGAAATGCACGTACTAAAAGAGATACATGTAATTCATGTCGTACTGTTGGGACTAAATCAAGAATTTCAGATTCAGTTAAGGAAGATAATTTTACCCAATAATCTTTTCCAGGAGCAAACACTTTACCATTCAAAGATTTTGTTAAGGGGACAAACTCATACTGTGTATCAAAAAAAATTATTGGAATCCCATGTTTGTTGATTTCTTCTGCAAGAACTCGTGCAGCATATGATTTTCCTCCACCTGTTGTACCACCAATAAAGACATGTCTCTGTATTACGTTTCGTTTGATGTTTACTGGAATCTCTTCGCCTTCAGCTAAAGAGATATTGAGTTTACCTAAATCAAAGCTAGTGTTTTGATTTTTCTCTAAACCCATGACTTCCATAATTAGATCTTTAGAAGGTATATACACATTAGAACCAGGTTTTGGCATTTTTTCAGGTGGATATATTTTATATCCATTGTTTTCTTCTTTAACCTCATCAACAACTTCTACTTCATATTGACGAAAAATTGTTAGCGAAAGTTCTTCATCTGGATAATCTGGAACTATTTCCATTGTATCTCTAACTGTGATGCGATCTGAAAATTCATGAGGGTTGAATTCATGTGAAGTAGTTAATACAGACACTAATATAAATCTTTGCTAAGGAATATAATTCTATAAAGCATGCAAAAATATCTAATTGAAGAGTTGAATTGTTGTGAATATTATGATTTTGATAAAAACATGGTAAGCATATTAGTATATCCAATTCTCATGACTAACAGGTAATTGATTCAACTTATCCCTATAGAACTCCCACTTCGGCATGAACTTATCCATGAGAGCAACAAATCGTGCATTATGAGTAGGTTCAAGAATATGTGCCAGTTCATGGACAACTATATACTCCAAGCACACCCGTGGTTTCTTGGCCAGTTCGGTGTTGAGCAGAATGTTACACGCATTATGATTACAGCTTCCCCACTTTGTCTTCATACGCCTTACAAAAAGCCTTTCAACCTTCACACCGATTCTAGGTTCCCACTTTGATATCATGGGATATGCGGCCTTTTTGAGCTGTTCACGATACCACGCATCGATAACATCCTGTTTCTTCGCGTCGTCCGCTCCTGGCCGCACAGACAAGACCATCTTTTTGTGTTTTAATTCTACAGAAGGTGCTCTATCAGCTTCGATAATCTCAAGCAAATAACGTCTTCCCCAGACATAATGACTTTCGCGATTGAGATACTCGCGTGGAGTTTCACGCTCCTGCTCCTGAAGTTTTCTTTGTTGTTGTTTGATCCAGCTAAGCTTGGATATGGCAAAGATACGAATCTTATCGATGTCCATTCTCAAAGGTGCAGATATCTTCACTTTACCGTTGGGTGGGTAAACACTCAGATGTATGTTCTTTATGTCTTTGAAAGTAACATCTGCTGTTATTTCTCCCAATTCTATCTGCTTTCCCATCAATATTCGTCCTGTGCCTTGATGATGATAAAGAGGTGTTCTACCACATCTTCATCACCAAGTAGCTCGTAAAGAGCTTGTTTTATAGTCCTTTCACGTGGTTCTACATCACGCCAGTCATCAGAACGGACCTTTTTTACGGTCTCATCAATCTTTACTGCCATATCAAGAACAGAGTCATTAGAAGATGCGTAATCAGATCTTTCTTCTGCGATATTTTCGGGCTTGATTTCGGTTGCCTGCAGATTGTTGTATAATGCTCGAAGAGCAGGACTTGCTTTGAGCTCTTCTGGTGTGTCATCTTCCTGTCCTGCTTCCATTTTTCGGACCAGGTCTGCAATCTGCTTTAGGTACTCTTCATATTCAATGGCCTTGGCTTTTCTCGCTTCTATAATCTCATCAAGGAGAGCTGACATCTTCTCATAGAAAGCAGGGTCGTTGAGATGTTCTTTGATAATCTTGCTACGAACATTGTTCTCAATTGTTTCAGCAATGGCATTTTTGTTCCCTTTTAGTTCACCAAGTTGAGAATTAATGGCTTCATTAATCCCGGATTTCACGATCAACTCAAGAAGCGGAATCTCATCAAAGGCTGAAATTTTTATTGGTTCTGCTGCTTCTATGTAAGTGTCAATAAGATGACGCATATCTGCTTCATAGGCTTTGAGATCCAGAGTTTCACCACTGGCTCTACGAATGATCTCACGTATCTTCAGATAACGGTCTATTTGATGCTTGATACGATTGATGTTTGCTTCAGTATATCCGGCAGCCTCCATTTCATCTGAGATGTTAGAGTAAGCTCGGACGAGCGATGCTGTGCCCTTGTAGAGAGCTACACGTTGCGTCTCATGCTCCTGAAGGTCTTCTGGAATCTCCGTATTGCCGCAGAAGTAATGGATGTATTCCAGCTCACCTTTTGGTGGTTCAACCGGCTCGCATAATAGTTCAAGAGTTTCCAGTGCATTGTCAAGTTTTTCTCTGCCTTTTTTCAGACGATCCTGCATCAAGACTTCCGGAGGGGCACCTTCTGTACTGTGGTCCAGTTCAGAAGAATATACCTGCAATGCTCCAGTACCTTTTTCGTTCACGAGGTTCTTGAAAAGGTCCTTGTAATCAACGATATAACCATAATCCTTGTCTTCTCCATCCAGTCTGTTAGTTCTGCATATCGCCTGGAAAAGACCATGATCACGCATGGATTTGTCTATATAAAGATAAGTGCAGGGTGGAGCATCAAAACCTGTGAGAAGCTTATCAACCACTACCAGTAGTCTCATGTTTGCAGGTTCGTGGACAAAGAGGTCCTTTGCTTTTTCCTCATAGGTCTCAGTCTTTGTCATTCCGGGTCTTGTTTCGATATCCTTGAGCAGTTCTGTATATGTATGGTAAATAAATTCCTTATCGGTATCTGTATTTGCACCGGTGTTCTCTTTTGTAATGTCCTTTGACTGGGGATTGTAGGATGTTACTACGGCACATTTGCCCCTGAAAGGTGTTTCGTTGAAAAGGGCGAAGTATTTGCAGGCTTCGTAAATACTTGATGCCACAAGGATGGCATTGCCACGCTGACTTGAAAGACGGGGTTTTACACTGAAATCAAAGATGATGTCATTTACGACCCTTCCCATGCGTGAGCGTGAACTGAGAACTTTCTGCATGGTACCCCAGTGCTTTTTTAGTTCATCTTTCTGCCATTCATTAAGTCCCTTTGTCTTTGCATCAAACCAGGCATCTATCTTCTCAATTGAGCCAAGACGCTGGTCTATATCACGGGCTTCGTAGACAAGATCGAGTATTACATTGTCCTCTACAGCTTCACAGAACTTGTAGGTATGAATGTATCCACCAAAGACTTCCAGACTAGTAGGCTTGTCCTTTTTAAGCAAAGGTGTGCCCGTGAAACCAATGAAGACTGCATCCGGCATTATTGCTTTCATGGTTGTGTTAAGTTTTCCGCTCTGCGTACGGTGGCACTCGTCTACGAAAACAAAGACCTCACCAACCGTTTTACTAGGCTGAGACTTCAGGTCCCTGATAAAAGCATTGAAATCGTCCACATCCTTGCGTCCGAACTTGTGAACAAGAGAGCATATCAGACGTGGTGTGGCCCTGGAGAGCAGATTCAAAAGCTCCTGGCCGCTTGTGGTACGCTTGATTATCTCATCGGCATCAGTAAACACGCCTTCTATCTGTTTGTCAAGCTCATCACGGTCCGTGACTATTACCACACGGGCTTTGGGATTGTTCTCAAGGATCCATTTTGCAAGCAGCACCATGACAATACTCTTACCACTACCCTGGGTATGCCATATTATACCTCCTTTGTACTGGCACACATGTTCCTGTGCTGCCTTGATAGCAAAATACTGGTGCACACGTGGCAGTTTCTTGATACCACCATCAAAGAGCACGAAGTCATACATCAGCTCGATGAGCCGGTCCTTACGACACATCTTGATGAGATATTTGTCGAGCTTGTAACGACTGTCATCCTTTTCATCCTCCTTCCACTTGAGGAAATACTTCTCTTCTGTGCCGATGGTACCATATTTCAGACCTTCGGAATCATTGCCTGCAAAAATAAACTGTACTGTACTGAAAAACCATTCATTGAACTCTGGCTGTTGGTTGGAAATGTTCTGTCGGATTCCATCACCAATGCTCACCCGGCTGTTCTTCAGTTCCAGTACACCAACAGCAATACCGTTCACATAGAGCACAATGTCCGATCTGCGTTCCCTGTTTCCACTAAGTGTGACTTCCTCAGCAATTGCAAAGTCATTATCCTCAGGTTCATTCCAGTTGATAATCTGTATTGTTTCTGTGACCTCATCAACTTCTGTTTTTACAGAAACCCCATAACGTAGCAGACTATAGACTGCCTTATTATTGTCATATAGACTTCTTTTATTATTTCCTGCTTCGGATTTCAGTCTGTAGAGAACTTTACCTATCTGCTTGGAAGTGTATCCCTTCCTTGTCAGCCAGTCACCAAGCAATCCTTCCTCGATATTACTGTTCCTTTCTCGATCAATCCAGTTTCCAAGATAATCATAATCGAGTTCTTTATGGAACAGGGAGAGAATTCTGTCCTGAGTTTCACGTTCACTTCTTCCTATCCAGCTCATATCAATCGAATCCTCCCTGTAAGTAGCTCTTGCATCATACCTTGCTTGAGTTTGCGGGTTTTAGTGAGTTTTTCTTCTAATGTAGTAATTTCTTTATCCATCATGTCTAATGTATTAACTATTGCTTGTTGCTCATAAAGTGGAGGCAACAACAAAGTAAATCTTTTCATATCTGATGCATATAGATGAAATACAGTAGTTCCTGTAACTAATTGGAGAACTTGGTCTTTATCGTGGCGAATTACGTGACTCAAAAAAGAACCAGATATGTAATCAGTATTAGAACGAATCACAAGTATGTCCCCTCCAAGAATTACACCATCTATTTCAACGCAACTTGCTTTAGCAAGTCCATTTGGTGTTACATCTGATGTTGGCATCAACACATCATTAGAAACAGAGCGAACACAATCTTCTATATTGTTAGTACGACTAATAACATTATATATAGTTTCTTTGTAATGTGTGAAAAGTTCACCATAGTGAATGCAAGACTCATCTCCAAATGGATCGAGTTCACTTTTTGGGAGACCTTTACCCTTATGAAAAGTTGATACATCCCCCAAAAATACTTGTTTCCACTTAGCACTAAAACCATTTAAGCGACATTTGCCAGTCAGTAAATTTTGTAATGCACCCTGCTTTATCTGTCTTTTCTTATCGATGAGCTGCTCCAGTGATTCGATGAAGGCATCCACATCAGTTAATGCTTGTCCGATGGCTTCTTGTTCGGCGAGAGTAGGTGGAATTGGAATTTTATATTTTGCAATAGAAATACCTGTTAATTGGGGAATTCCAGCACTTTCCGTGAAAACTTTTACTTTGTTATTTATATATTCAGTTAAGAAATTGGCATTAACATTTTTTTCAGGAAACAAAACTAACAATCTACCAATTGCACCAAAACTGCCTTTTCGTGTAAATGCTGTCCCTAATCCAACACCTCTGCCTACAATTGTTAAGCTCTCTCCACTATATTCAGGAATATCATAGAAACCGTAAAGTCCTTTATGTGCAACCGTATTTGAGAAAACGGGATACTTAAAAATATCATCTTGGTAAGTAGAATAATTTTCTTCTTTTAAGTCTCTGCCAACTGATATCGAAACACAATCAGCAATTGATTTAACCTCCCAATCTTCCGGAATCAGTCCCACCTCAGTCTGCTTATATCCAGCCGGTACTCTCTCAGCAACACATTCAACACTCATAATCTAAATCCCATCCTCTCAAGATGCTGGTTCACCTTTGCCTCCATCTCAGCCACACGCTCAGTCATCTGTGGCAATGGTGTCTCATAACGCTCGGCCAGCTCCTTTACACGCTGGCTCAGAGACTGGCTGATACGATCCATTTCTCCATGAATATCGGATTCAAGTTTTGAGAGCCACTTGTCATCCACGACCAGCGTCTTGATTTCGTCCTCACTGAGCTTTGGATATTGAGCATAAGCCTTTGAATCAAGTTCTGTCTCAGCATCTTTGATGGCTTTTTTAAGTTTTGTCTCTTTGTTACTGAGTTTTATCCACTCTTTGAGTATAGCCACTTCCTCTACTGACTCTTTATCGTTCTGAATCTCTTTGAGGCGTGCATTGATATTGGCCTTGTTTATCTTCTCCAGTTCAGAGAATGCACCATCTTCGCCTCCGTGCTCTTCCTCAAGTTCTGACTTGGCAGAGTTTACACTCTCCAGATCGCTGTTAAGTTTGTCAATGGCTTCCTGTTCCTCAGCAAAATAGTGAGCTACAATCAGGGACTTCGGGATAAGGTCACATGTCCAGCCTTTATCCTTCTCCCTTCCCTTCTTGTCTTTTTCTATAATACGGGTAGTCTCAGCCTTCCAGCCATCAGCAGATATAAAGTAACAGTCATCCTGCATGGTCTCAGCCCAGTAGTCCATGAGATGCTGGTAGACATCGTACTGGTTCATGAGTGGCTTATTGGCATAATGTGCCAGCAGGTCTTCGGAGAGCTCGGTTATGATCTCCTTTGGATGGCATCCGGGTTCCAGATTGCGAAGCATTGCAGCAGACCTGTCACGCCATTCATTGAAGTGTTCGGTCATACCTTCCATGAAAGCTGCAAACTCAGGATGTTCATAGATAGAGGACTTTATATTCGACTTGTCAACTGTAAGCTCCAGATACCCGGGTCGGATCTCTTCGAACATATCCTGACGAAGCTTCGGACAAACATCCCAGTAACGACTGAGTGCATCAATATCAGCACATGGTATACCACCATGGAGGTGTGCCTCGATATCCTGGTGGTCTTCTTCCTCCTGGCTGTCGATATAGCGTGGAAGGTTGAGGTTGAACTCGTTGTCCTCAATCTCCTCAAGGCTGACCATTCTTGAATACTTTGGAATCTCTGCCTGCCGGGTAAAAACATCCACGATCTTATGGATATCCTGTGAACGAAGACGATTCTTGGGACCATCCTTCATAAAACCCGCACTTGCATCTATCATGAATATTCTCCTGCGGGCATGAGCCTCCTCCTTATCGATAACTATGATACACGCCGGTATACCAGTCCCATAAAACAGGTTTGCAGGAAGGCCGATAATGCCCTTAATATAGCCTTTTCTCACCAGTGCACGACGAATATCAGCCTCTGCATTTCCACGGAAGAGCACTCCATGTGGCAGGATACATGCACCTTTACCAGTACTTTTGAGTGAACGCACGATATGCAACAGGTAGGCATAATCTCCCTGCTTTGCGGGCGGTACACCAAAAGGCTTGAAACGCTCATAAGGGTCTTTTAAAGGCTCCAGGCCAGTGCTCCAGCGTTTGTCACTGAAAGGTGGATTGGCCACAACATAATCAAATGTCTTGAGCGTATCTCCATCCTTGAACTTGGGGTTTGCCAGAGTATTTCCACGTTCAATAAGTGCCTCTGCATTGTCATGTAGGATCATGTTCATGTAAGCCAGTCCTGCAGTTGCAGATTCCTTTTCCTGCCCGTATATACTCAATTTAGTCCTGGCTTCGGCTGCGACCTTAAGAAGCAGTGATCCAGATCCACAGGTAGGATCGTATACAGAAGTAGCACTTGTTGTTTCAGCATGACGAACACCAAGAATCTGTGCAATAACACGGCTGACCTCGGACGGAGTATAAAACTGCCCCTTGCTCTTACCACTCTCTGTCGCGAAATGCCGCATCAGGTACTCATAGGCATCCCCAAGGATATCATCATCCTCGGCCCGGTTCTTTGAGAAGTCCAGTGCAGGGTTCTCAAAGATAGCAATAAGATTGGTGAGTCTCTGCACCTTCTCCTTTCCACTACCCAGTTTTGACTCGCTGTCAAAATCCGGCATATCTGAAAGTTGTTTGTTTTTATCTACCAGAGGAGCGATGATCTTTTTATTGATCTGATCACCGATATCCGGCTTACCCTTAAGTGCGATCATATCTTTAAAACTCGCACCTTCAGGAATAGTGATAGGTGCATACCTTACACCATCATACTTGTCACTGATGTATTTTATGAAAAGAAGAACAAGCACATAGTCCTTGTACTGGCTGGCATCCATTCCGCCACGCAGTTCGTCACAACTGGACCAAAGAGAAGAATAAAGTTCGGATTTTTTAAGAGCCATGTAATATCACCACTTGTTGTATCCCAGGAACATCTCCCTTGATACCAGGGAAGAACATACCACGCTTTTAATCTTAAAAAAGGTACTTGATGCAGTAGCAACATCCCATGTACTCGGATAAATGTTGTCTTCGTTATTATGCATTCGATTTCATCCTCATTCGTTTTGCAGAGATTATTTACTGTGAAAGTAACAAAATCGTTCTTTCATAAAAAAAGATTATACTCTTTATAAAAATGTATCGCGGACAAAAGCATTTAGCCATATATTTCCATCTACAACCCCTTATCAGGACAAAAAGAATACATTATGACCTGACGGTCATCATCCCTCTTTCTTTCGAGAATCTGTTTTGTGTAAATGTTCTGATAAACTTCCATTGTTCATCAGAGTATCCTCAAAATTCCATTTAATCTCCATAATACACATGGAGAATAATGTTTAAATCTTTAAATGGATTCATAAGTTCAATAAAAC
>Ga0182239_1000782_pt1 | contig 11142 bp, 10 predicted proteins | sample hydfrate6_PW_210_FD_132456 | JGI IMG/M metagenome (GOLD analysis project Ga0182239, IMG submission 132456) | Subsurface microbial communities from deep shales in Texas, USA - hydraulic fracturing test 6_PW_210 | ecosystem: Environmental > Aquatic > Deep subsurface > Shale gas/oil reservoir >...
ATGCGAGACTGCATCTGACGCAGTAGATGCGGCAAAATTGGAAATCCCGGAGGGTTTCAAATTTTAACACCTGAAAATGACTTAATTCCTTAAAAAAATAAAAAAGATTGATCCGTGTAAAAAGTTGAAACGCTCAATTTAGGCTGAACAATCTTGACAAGTGACCTTTTTGTGGACCATATTAAGTCATGACCACAAAATGGAGGGATAACGATGAAATTGTCAGACAGGATCAAACCGATTAGCTATCTTAAAGCCCATACCGCAGAAATCGTAAGAAATCTTAAAGATCGGCAGGAACCGCTTGTTATAACCCAAAACGGAGAAGCCCGGGTTGTGATCCAGGATATTGAAACTTACGAACAAACCCAGCAGACGATGGCGCTTTTAAAAATCCTGGCCCTGGGTATGAATCAGGTGGAAAAGGGCATGGTGAGACCCGCCGGAGAGGTGATCCGTGAACTCCGCAACCAGCAGGAATCCCTGTGATGCCCTTTGAGGTGATGTTGACCCGCGATGCGGCCCGGGATCTTAAAGAACTGTATCATTACATTGCCGCTCACGATTCGCCCGGTAAAGCGGATCACGTGCTGACAAGAATCGAACAGGCCTTTAACAGTCTCTCCGAGTTTCCGGAAAGAGGGGCGTTTCCCGAAGAACTGCTTGAAACGGGAATTCGTGAATACCGCGAGGTATTTTTCAAACCTTACAGAATAATTTACCGGATTATTGAAACAAAAGTCTACGTTATGCTGATTGTAGACGGCCGCCGGGATATGCAGTCTGTTTTACAAAGGCGCTTGTTGCGTGACTAATCTCGTTTTTCATTCCCTTACGGAAAAAAGTGATTTGTATAATTTAAAAGAAATAAAACCCGCCGCATATATTGACGCGAAAGTTCACGTGCCCGGCTCAAAAAGCTACAGCCACAGAACTGCCGTCGCGGCGGCTTTATCAAACGGTATTTGCAGTATTTATAATTATCTGGATAGTCAGGATACAAATTATACTTTAGATGCCATAAAACAACTTGGCGTAAATATTAAAAATAATAAAAATAAGATAGATGTGCACGGCTGCGCCGGATGGTTTGCCCCCGGCCCGAAATCCATTTATCTTGGCAATTCCGGCACGTCCATGCGCCTGCTGACCGCGGTGTCGGCCCTGGGGCAGGGCCCTTACGAGTTTTCCGGCACCGGGCGCATGCATGAACGGCCCATTGGCGAGCTTCTCGACGCCCTTGCCCAGGCCGGGGTCTCGGCCCGGTCCATAAACCGCAACAATTGCCCGCCTGTTGAAATCCGCGGCGGAAACATCACCGGCCGGAAAGTATCCATTGACTGCAGCAAAAGCAGCCAGTATCTCTCCGGGCTGCTGCTTATGGCACCATGCACCAAAAACGGCCTTGATATCCATGTCACTGCCGGGCCGGTATCCGGGCCGTACGTGGAAATGACCGCGGATATCATGTCCGCGTTCGGCATCAGATACGAAAGAAGCGGCCTGACGTTTTTCCGGGTACCGGGCGGACAGGCCTATGCTGCAGGATCGTATACGGTGGAGCCGGACTGCTCCCAGGCCTCATACTTCTGGGCTGCAGCAGCCATCACCAAGGGCTGCGTGAAAGTGGCAGACATCCGCGCAGACACCCGTCAGGGGGATGTCGGGTTTGCGCAAATCCTGAAAAAAATGGGCTGCCGGGTTTCATACGATCCAGACGGCATCACTGTGACCGGCGGCAGGCTCAGGGCCGTGGATGCAGACATGGGAAACATGCCCGACTTGGTGCCCACCCTGGCCGTGGCAGCGGCATTTGCCGAGGGCACCACGATCATCCGCAACGTGGCCCACCTGCGGGCCAAGGAAAGCGACCGCCTGGCAGCCGTGGCAAACGAACTTGCCAAAATGAAAATTGACGTGCGCATCACCGAAGACGGGCTGCGGGTTACCGGCGGCAGCCCGCAGGGCGCGGACATTGACACCTATGATGATCACCGCATTGCCATGAGCTTTGCCGTGGCCGGCCTTGCAGTTCCTGGCGTGGCGATCCGCGATCCGTCCTGCGTGGAAAAATCCTTTCCCGGGTTCTGGGAAGTATTTGAAGGACTTTACGCAAAATGAACATCTACCTGATCGGGTACCGATGCACTGGCAAAACCGCTGTGGGCCAATGCCTGGCCGGTTTTCTGGAAAAGACGTTTGTGGATGCGGACCGACTGCTTGAACAGCAGACCGGCATGCATATTGCCGACTATGTATCGCGCTATGGGTGGGCGTCTTTCCGGGACGTGGAAGCAGGTATCCTGCTGGATTTAAGCCGGCAGCAGGACCTGGTGATTGCCACCGGCGGCGGCGTGGTGCTGCGGGAGAAAAACGTCACACAGATGCGCAATTCAGGCATTGTGGCATGGCTGACCGCGCAGCCGGATACGATTCTGGCCCGGATGCAAAACGATGCCAACACGCAGCATCAGCGCCCGGCTTTTACCAGCCACCCCATGGCAGAAGAAGTGCACCAGACCCTGGCGCAGAGAACTCCTCTGTATGAAAATGCCTGTCACATCCGGATATCAACCGATGATACGGATATCGAAGAGATCTGCCAAACCCTGCGGGAAAAAATAAGGAGCCGCCATGGCTGGAAATAGCTTTGGAACCCTTTTCCGCGTCACCACCTGGGGTGAGTCCCACGGCCCGGGCCTCGGCGCGGTTATCGACGGATGCCCTCCAAAAATCGCCCTGTCAGAAGCAGACATCCAGCAGATGATAGACAGAAGAAAGCCGGGCCGTGCCAAGACCGGCACTGCCAGAAAGGAAGCCGATCAGGCAAAAATCCTGTCCGGCGTGTTTGAAGGACAGACCACGGGCACGCCCATTGCCGTTATGATTGAAAACAAAAACGTGGATTCTTCGGCTTACCGGCCGTATGCCGACCTGTATCGACCCGGGCACGGGGATTATACGTATGACGCCAAATACGGCATCCGCGACTGGCGGGGCGGGGGCAGGGCGTCTGCCCGGGAAACCGCGGCCCGGGTGGCTGCCGGCGCTGTTGCCGCCGTCCTTTTAAGGCGGGAAAACATCCATGTCACGGCCTACACCCGGGCCCTGGGCGGTATCGTGTGCAGCGGGTTTGACAGCGCGGCCATTGAACAGAACATGTTCTGCGCACCGGACATGGCGGCTGCCCGGAAAATGGAAGAACGGGTGGACGCAGTAAAGCAGGCCGGAGATTCCCTGGGCGGTGTTGTGGAGATTCTTGCCCGAGGCGTCCCGGCGGGCCTTGGTGAACCGGTGTTTGACAAGCTGGATGCCGAACTGGCCCGGGCCTTGATGGGCATCGGCGCGGTCAAGGGCGTTGAAATCGGCGAGGGCTTTGCCGCAGCCGGCATTACCGGATCGGCCCACAATGACCCACTGACACCGGAAGGGTTTGCCTCAAACAATGCCGGCGGCATCCTGGCGGGCATATCAACGGGACAGGACCTGGTTGCGCGGGCGGCCATCAAGCCGATTCCATCGATTGCCATTGAGCAGCAGACCGTGGACAAGAGCCGTCACGCACGCAGCATTTCGGTGAAGGGCCGCCACGATATCAGCGCAATCCCGCGGGTTAACGTGGTCTGCGAGGCCATGGCCTGCCTGGTGATCGCAGATCACCTGCTGCGCCAGAAAGCGATTTGCTGATCACTCGGTCTCCAGTTCAAATTCCACCCAGGGATTATCCGCCATTTGCGGATTTTCCAGAAAGATGCGCTCGGCCTTGATGCGCCCCTTTTCCAGCAGATCATCGCGGACGATTTTTCCGCGCTGCCGGGCCAGCGCCGTGAGCTGTTGTTCCGGAATTTCAATGGTCTGCTTGAGCGCGGCCGCCATTTCCGCAACTGACAGATCGTCTGTATCAATATCAGCCGTTTTGCATGCGGCCTTCAGAGATTTTTCATATTCCTGCTCCGGCGTGCGGCGGGTATCGGCAGACCCGGTTTTTTCCGCTTCAACCAGTCGTTCCATGGCCTTTTGCTTAAACGCCGCCCGGTCCTTTTGCGGATCCGCACCCGGGCGAATCAGCAGCTGCAACCCAGGGCGTTTGTAAAGGGCGGTCTCCAGGTTATCCAGCTTCTTTCTCCCCTGTTTATCGAGTTGCGCTTCTGCAGGCGCAAAATCCACGTATTTGAGTTTTTCGGCATTGGGAACCAGGGATGAAAGAGCGGCAAAGGGGGAGGTGGCAATCCGCTTGAGCAGGTTGATAAAAGCCGAATAAATCACGCCGCCCAGCTTGAACTCCGGGCTGGACATATCGCCTTCCACCGGCACGTCCAGGCGGATTGTTCCGGAACGATCCCGCAAAAGCGCCAGGGCGAGTTTCAGGGGAAGGTTGGGCGCATCCGGGCTTTGCACGCTTTGCCCCAGGTAGAATTGGTTGAACACCAAGTGGTTTTCGGCTTTGAGCTTTCTGGCGTCAATGCGGTAATCCAGGTCCAGGTTCAGCTTGCCCTTCTGGATTTCGTATCCCAGGTATTTGCCGGAGTATGGCGTGAACAGGGGCATCCCGATGTTGGAAAAGGCGATATCCACGCCGGTGCGTGCCGTGGGCTGCAGGGTCCGGATTTCGCCTGTTATGGTAAACGGGGCCTGATTTGCCAGTCGGCCGGAGAGCTCAAAGGGCGCCACGTCTTCCGGATTCAGCAGGAAGTCGGAGACCCGGAGGTCAATCGCACTCAGGCTGGTTGAAAACGCGGGGTCGATGAACCGGTCTGTAAAGGAAAACAACCCGTTTTCAAGCTTGATCACCGCAATTGCCAGTTCAAGCGATGTTTTGGCTTCCTGCTGATCCTGTTTCGGCGCGGATTTTTCCGGTTTTTGTTCGGGCGCGGATTTTTTATCGCTCCCGGCAAGCAGGGCAGGGGTGAGATTGCCCTGCTCGCCCCGGGTCACGGAGATTTCAGGTGACCTGAGAATCACCCGGGCTGTTTGAAAGGCCATGGGATCGGAACCGGCCCGGATGTCTTCCAGGCCCAGGTGCGCAAAACGCAGAAACGACTCTCCGGACTTGACATCCCTGACCGCAAAATCATCAATGCCGAGATCTCCGGCATAACTGCCGGAAAACCCGTCCTGCGTTGCCCTGGCCTCGATGCTGCCGGCAACGTTCAGGGTGCCTTTCTCGATGTTTATGCCAAAAGGCGCTGCATAAGGGTCTGCGGTATCCAGGCCGATGTCTGTCACCTTGAAATCCAGTTCCGCCATAAGCGGGGTTAACTGGACGCGGCCCTGGGCGGAGATGGCTCCCTGTTCGGCCAGGGAGGAGACGGACCAGTAGCTCGGGCTGTCTTTTTGCAGGGTAAAATCGTACAAGCGGAGGTTTGTGCGCCGGATCTTAAAAGACACGGGATTTTCCGGTACAAGATCGGAGTAGGCCAGGGTGTAATCGCTTACGCTGATGGTATCAAGCCGGATATTCCAGGGTTCGGCCGCCGGTTCCGGGGTTTGTTTTCCGGAAGGCTTCGGGTTTTCCCGTCCAGGGGCGTCGCCATTGTCGCCGGCTGCCGGCGCCCCGGCTGTGATCCGGCTGAAATTGATCCCGCCCGCAGCGGTTCTCTCTGCCAGAATGGTTCCGCCGCTGGTGGAAATGCTTTTCGCGGAAACCGACTTGCCCGCCGGATCGGCGTCAATCCCTGAAAGCTTGAATACCGGGATGTCAAAAATCGCGTTGCCGGTCTGCGGGTCAAGAACCGAAAGAGAGCGCACGCGGATTTCCCCGTTTGACACCAGGCTGCCGGTTTCTGCTGAAGATGCCTGCTGCGGCCAGCGCACGTCCGCGGACACATCCGCCCGGCCGCTTTTGACCGCAAGGCCGGTATGGGCCTGGTAAAAGGGGGCATATTTTTTGATATCCGCGTTTTCCAGGTCAATGCGGGCCTCCGCGGCAACAGGAAAAAGCCCGAATTCGCCGGTGCAGTCAATTTCCTCCCCGGCCCGGGTTTTGACAGAAAGCTCGAATGCCGCCGGGCTGTCGGTTTTGCTGCCAAGCCGGTCCACTCCCAGGTAAACGGATTCTGCATGCGTCTCAAACCCGTTGCTTTCATCCAGAAATCGGATCTGCCCGTCGCGGATGCGAAATTTTTCAACAAAAAAATAGATCGGGCTGCGGCCGGCCTGATCGTCGGGTTTTTGCACGCCTTGTTCAGAATCGGGCTTCTGCTTTTTCACAAGCAGATCCGCAAAGTTGAAATCGCCGTTTTCATATCGAACAAGTTCGATTTCCGGACCCTGGATCTCAACGGAGCGGAGCACCGGCCCCTTTTTGAAAACAGAGCTCAGTTCCACATTGGCTGATACCCGCTTTGCAGAAAGAACGGTCTGTCCGGATTTTTGCGCCACATCAAGCCCGTGGACCGATGCGCTGAAGAAAAAGGGATTAAAATCGATATCCCGGACCGTGACCTGCCCGTTTATCGCGGAAGCGGCGATTTCCGGCAGCTTTTTTTCAGCCACCATGGGCACCGCTACAAACCCGGCAATCGCGTAGATCAGCAGAATGCCGGCAATGGCGTATAAAATCTTTCGGCTAAAAGAGGTCAATAAAGGTTTGGGTTGCATATGGTTAAAAAATAATCGGATTAATCAATTTTGCAAAAAATTGAAGTTAAGGTGGATTCAGTCAAAAAGCGCCATAAATTCCCGCGGGGTATAAACCCGGATACCCATATATTGATTTACTTCAATCACCGCTTTGTCTCCGGAAACAATTGCCTCTGCCCCCAGGGCAACCGCACATGCAAAAAACTTGTTGTCATGGGGATCCTTTTCAATGATGTCAAGCGCCGGCGGATCATGGGTAAAAACTATGTAAATCCCTCTGCTGAAAAGTCCAAGTATTTCCTTGAACTCAGGTTCACCTCCGAGTCCCATGCGCTGAAGTACTTCCATGTATTCATCCAGTATTTCGGAGGACAGACACCAGACAATCCTGCCGGATTTCCAGAGATCGATTATTTTTTTGGGAATGCCGCCGAAAAAGGAAGAAACAAATACGTTCGTGTCCAGCACGACTTTCATGATTTACCGGCTCTGGCCTCGTCAATGAACCGCTGAATATCTTCCGGGCCTGTTTCATGTTCACGCAGTTTTTCCCCGATCCGGCCCCAGAGATCGTCAATATAGGACTCAATATCCCGGTCTCTGACATATGCCGCCAACTGCTCCCGGACAATCTCGGAAACGGTTTTCCCTTCGGATCTTGCCAAAGTGCTGATCCTTGCCTTTAGCTCCGGATCAATGCGGACAATCATTTGGGTATTCATTGAACGCCCTCCGTGTTGCTTTGGTTATATTGTGGTAACAATATATATCAGAAATGAAAAAGCGTCAATAAAAAAGCCCCCTCCCGCAAGGGAAGGGGGCTTTTCGGGGGAGGGGGAAAGAAGAAGTATCACTCCTGTTCGGATTCCACCACGGCCTGGGCGGCTGCCAACCGGGCAATGGGCAGCCGGTAGGGCGAGCAGGAAACATAGTCAAAGCCTGTCTTGTGGCAGAACTTGACAGAATTGGCATCCCCGCCGTGCTCGCCGCAGATGCCCACCTTGAGATCCGGCCGGGTGGTGCGCCCCTTTTTGACCGAGTCCTCGATCATCGGGGCCACGCCTTCCATGTCCAGGGTCTGGAACGGATCCTTGGGCAGGATGCTGCGATCCAGGTATTCCGCCATGAAGTTGACGATATCGTCCCGGGAAAAACCGAATGTCATCTGGGTCAAATCGTTGGTGCCGTAAGAAAAGAACCGCGCGGTTTTTGCCATCTGGTCCGAGAGCGCCGCGGCCCTGGGGATTTCGATCATGGTGCCGAAATCATAGTCAATCCTGTCAATGCCGAACTTTTCAATCACCTCTGCGTAAACCCGGTCCACGACTTCCTTCATGATGTCCACCTCCTTGACATCGCAGGTCACCGGGATCATGATTTCAGGTTCGGGGTGCTTACCCGCCTTGATCAATTCTGCTGCAGCCTCCAGGATGGCCCGGATCTGGGCTTCGGCAATCTCGGGGTAGGTAATACCCACGCGCACACCCCGGTGGCCCATCATGGGGTTGGATTCCCGCAATGCGGTGCTGCGCTTGATTACTGTGGCCACGTCAATGTTCAGCGCATCTGCCAGGCGCTTCTGGTTTTCCTCGCTGCGGGGCACGAACTCGTGAAGCGGCGGATCCAGCAGCCGGATGGTAACCGGCAGATCGTCCAGGATTTCCAGGGTCTCCTTGATGTCATCCCGGACAAACGGGAAAAGCTCATCCAGGGCCGAACGCCGCTCTTCTTCGTTGATGCTCAAAATCATCTTGCGCAGCAGAAACAGGGGCTTTTCAGATTCCTTGCCGTAAAACATGTGCTCGGTGCGGTACAGGCCGATGCCTTCTGCGCCGAACTCCCTGGCCATTTTAATATCGTCCACCGTTTCTGCGTTGGTGCGGACCTTGAGCTTGCGGTGCCTGTCCACGATCGCCATAAAATCCTGAAGCCGCGGATTTTCCGTGGCATCGATCATGGGCAGTTCGCCTTCGTAAACATAGCCCCGGGTGCCGTTTAAGGTAAAGGTATCGCCTTCCTTGAAGGTTTTGCCGTTGGCGGACACGGTTTTTGACTGCAGGTCGATCTTCAGGTTGCCTGCGCCCACGATGCAGCACTTGCCCCATCCGCGGGCCACCAGCGCGGCATGGCTGGTCATGCCCCCGCGGGCGGTCAGGATCGCTTCAGCGGCCCGCATGCCTTCCACATCCTCCGGGTTGGTTTCCTCGCGGACCAGGATCACTTTTTTGCCGTTTTTGTACCACTGCACCGCGTCATTAGAGGTAAACACGATCTGACCGCTTGCTCCGCCCGGACCCGCGGGCAGGCCTTCAGCAACGGTTTCCGCCTTTTTCTCCGCCTCCGGGTCAACCAGGGGATGGAGCATTTCATCGAGCTGGTCCGCAGTTACGCGCGTGACCGCGATTTTCTCATCAATCAGGCCCTCGGAAAGCATGTCCATGGCCATGTTCAATGCGGCCATGCCGGTTCGCTTGCCCACCCGGGTCTGGAGCATGTATAGCTTGCCTTCCTGGATGGTAAACTCCAGGTCCTGCATATCCTGGTAGTGGGTTTCCAGCTTGTTGCGCACGTCCGCGAGTTCCTTGTAGGTCTCTGGCATGGCTTCTTCCAGAGACGGCAGGTGTTTGTTCTGCTCGGACTTGGTGTCTGTATTCAGGGGGTTGGGGGTGCGGATGCCGGCCACCACGTCCTCGCCCTGGGCGTTTGGCAGCCATTCGCCGTAGAACTTGTTATCCCCGGTGGCCGGGTTGCGGGTAAAGGCCACGCCCGTGGCCGAGGTGTCTCCCATGTTGCCAAAAACCATGCTCTGCACGTTGCACGCCGTACCCCACTCATCCGGGATGCCCTCGATGCGGCGATAGGATACGGCGCGCTTGCCGTTCCAGGACTTGAAAACCGCGCCGATGGCCTGCCAGAGCTGCTGCTTGGGATCATCCGGAAACTCGCTTCCGAGGACCTCCCGGATTTTGTCCTTGAACTTGTCCGCCAGGATTTTCAGGTCATCCGCAGAAAAGTCTGTATCGCCCTGATATCCCTTTTCCTCTTTTACCTCATCCATGAGCCCGTCAAGCTGGGTCCGGATCTCCTGGCCGTCTTCCGGCTCAAAGCCTTCGGCCTTTTCCATTACCACGTCTGCAAACATCTGGATCAGCCGCCGGTAGGCGTCCCACACGAAGCGCTCGTTTCCGGTTTTCTTGATCAGCCCGGGGATGGTCTTGGAAGTCAGCCCCACGTTAAGCACGGTTTCCATCATGCCGGGCATGGACTTTCTGGCCCCGGACCTGCAGGACACCAGCAGGGGATCTTCCGGGTCCCCGAATTTCATGCCCATGATTTCCTCGGTCTTTGCAAGGGCGTCTTCCACCTCTTTTTCCAGTCCCTCTGGATAGTCCCCGTGCTTCATGTAATACACGCACCCGTCAGTGGAAATGGTAAACCCGGCCGGCACCGGCAGGCCGATCCTGGCCATCTCCGCCAGGTTGGCCCCTTTGCCCCCGAGCAGGTTTTTCTGTGCACCGCTTCCTTCCGCGGTTCCCTCGCCAAAGGTATACACATACTTGGTCATGGTGAAAATTCCTTCCCTGTCTCTCTGATTTATCTAAATAAAAAAATCGCACATAAGCAATGGAACAGGAGAGTCATACATAAATAAAATATAACCATATACCAACCGACCTGAAAGCCAGTCAAGCAAAAATCCGGGGAAGGCCATTGGGAGGCACCATTCACAGGCTTTTCGGCTGAGAGATGTCAGAATTATGGGTATGGGATTACACAATCAAAAATCTTAGAATTCCGGGCACTATCGGGGACGACAAAGATAAAAAAAGGCTGGCGGAACATGATGTATTCACAAACCATCTTTGTACCGCCAGCCCCTATGGCAGGAAAACAGCTATTTTAACTTACTGCTTTCTGCTTTTCGTATTGTCCGAAGGCCTCTCCTCTGGAGAAAGCGTGTCCAAGCCCGGTGCAATTTCCAGATATTTTTTTGTTCCATCGGGGCTTGTCACATACTTTATGGTTACAGTCTTCCCAGTGGCAAGACTCACTTTTTTATCCATATTTACAGGGTGATAATTCTCTTCTCCGTCAAGTTCTATCACGCCATCTTTTACAGCTGTTATCGTGCCCGAAACAAGCTGCGTCGATATACCCATTTTGGCGTTCACTGAAGATACCGCAAACACGGAACAAGACAGAAGGATTACCCCCAACATGATGCTATTTCTCATTTTTTTTGAGGCCATTACAAACTCCTTTTAATTGGTGTTGCCTTCAAGCCAGTAAAAAAGATCCAATCCGGTTTCGGGGGCGTCGATTTCATAGTCGTCCCCCCCTTTGGGCCCTGTCATTTTTCCACCCATCATTGCCATGGCGCCGGCCTTACCGTTGCGTACCACTATGCTGTAGCCGGACGGTATCCCGAAAATATTATTTACTTTATTATATCTGTCTGTCACATCTGAACTGTCGCTGTTAGAGGGGTTAAGATCGTAAGCGGCTGTTGCGTTACAGTAATTAAGCGAATAGGAAAATCCGTTTCCCTTGGGATTACAT
>Ga0182239_1000783_pt1 | contig 11136 bp, 10 predicted proteins | sample hydfrate6_PW_210_FD_132456 | JGI IMG/M metagenome (GOLD analysis project Ga0182239, IMG submission 132456) | Subsurface microbial communities from deep shales in Texas, USA - hydraulic fracturing test 6_PW_210 | ecosystem: Environmental > Aquatic > Deep subsurface > Shale gas/oil reservoir >...
ATATTGGTTTCAGGTTGGGGTGAAAAATTTTGAAAGGTGCTATTAAGCCTTATCAATCAAGGGCTTATTTAGCCGAAAATCTTAAGATTGTCTTAAGGGGTGAGAACATGACAAACAAAAAATCTTTGATCTCTTCAATGACTATTTTAATGTTGATCTTATTAATATCAGTTTCTGCTGCAGCCCAGGAGATTGATAATCCAGAAGCACAGGAAATCGATAGAGAAATGCAGGATAGAATTGAATTGATTCAGGCTTCACAAAATTTAACAGCTCAACAAACTAATAAGTCTGCTGCAGGAGTAAGTCTATATCTTACAACCTTTCATTCCGGAGAAAAAGAATTAAACCTTGGTGGTAAATTTGAAGGTGACTTTTTTCAAAATGATAGATATCAGGGTATAAATCTTGCCTATGTAATTGAAGGAATATATCTAGAAGATGAAGATATTAACCTTGCTGGATTTTTGTCAATAAAAGCAACATTAAATGACAAATTATTTTCACCATATTTTGGAGTGGGAGCAGAATTTATGGGTAAGGCCGATTATCAGGGCTTTGTTGGTTTAAACTTAAATGATAATTTTTTTGTGGAAACAAAATTTATAAATGACAAGGATGAACTTGATAATGGAGATTTTTATTCTTCAGTCGGCTTTAAATTAAACTTTTAAATGAAGAAGGTGAGTTTAGTATGAATAAAAAAATTTCACTGATCATTTTATTCTTTATCATTCTGATAATATTTTCAAATTTAGCTCTGGCAGCAAGTGTAACCAGCTGGAAATTTAATATTTTTAATGATCCCGATGCCAGGCAGGTAGCACAAAATATTGCCAGTGCTCAGAATGACATGACCCTGGCGAATGATCCAATTGCTCAATTCATATCAGGTATTAATGGCAGAATTATGAATATGATTCAGCAGGATATTGTTAATAAGATGCTGGAAGATAATATTGGTGATGGTTTAAATTATGAGGTAGGGGATGTAGAGATCGATGTAACAGAAGATCCTCTTACAGGAATAGTTACAATTGTATTGACCAATATTATTACCGGAGAGATAACAGTAATTGAGTATGACACAACAGAATGGCCTTCAAGTGAAGACTTTGAATAAGTAAATTATTGAGGTAGGGGGGAGAAGTATGGAAGAAATGATTGCTCTACTTTTAGTTGTTTCTTTATTTGCCGGGGGCTCGACAGGTTTAATGCCAGAAAAAAATAGAGCAGAAGAACTGGCAGTTGACCCAACTCAGGTTATCGAAGAAGTTAGAATATCAGCTGATCAAATTATAACTTCTCAAGAAAATGTGACTACGGCGACTCAACTGCTGGCAGCTTTACCAGAGCGCGAAGATAAACATCAGGTAGCTATTTATGATATTAAAGATAAGACCGGTCAATACAGTGAGATTGGGTCGATGGTTGTTTCTCAGGGAGCTACTGAAATGCTAATCACTGCTTTAATCAGATCAAGGCAGTTTAAAGTCCTTGACCGAGTAAATTTGTCTAATTTCATGACAGAACAGTCTCTAGTAGAGCAGGATAGAACAACTGGAAATGATGGTCCAGCAACTGGAGAATTAACAGGTGCTCATTATGTTATAGATGGCGCAATTACTGAGTATCAGATTGATAAAAAAACAGGAGGTCTGGGACTGGTTATTGCAGGCAAAGGTGGGCAGCAGGAATATGCTGTAGCCAGCTGTGCAGTTGATCTTAGAGTTACAGATACTACTAGTGGAGAAGTTGTCTGGGCAAAAAGTTTGAAAAAAGAGATAGTTGGAGAAAGAATCAGCTTTCAGGTATTTTCCTTCATGGGAAATAATATAGTGGAATTTGAATCTGGACGCGGCAAACAGGAAGTTATAAATTTAGTTGTCAGAACATTGCTGGAAGAAGCTGTTTACAAGCTTTCTACAAGTGATCTTTTATAAAAGTGTAATAGTGGAAAAAAGATTTTTAGTTATTAATTCAAAACTGATGTTTGCATTAATTTACAAAATACCGCTCCTTTAAAATTATATAAGTAAATACTACAGAAATTAAAGCTTTTCCACTACAAGACAGGAGCTGAATTTCAGCTCCTGTCAAAAAAAACTATTCCAGAGCATTATTATTTGCTCTGTTAACCCTGGCTTAGAAACCAGGGGTTTAATTTAAAATGATTATTTTTCATAATTATATCATAATTTATTTTTTAGAGATTTTTTAGAGATTTATTATATATTTTTTAGAGATGAGATTGTTATTATTAATTTAGCGGATAAAGGAGGCGGAAAAGTATGAAATTAAAAATTATTATTATGTTAACCATAATTGTTTTTCTGTCCCAATTTCAGGCTTCAGCAGCTGGAATTTATCTCGGCAGTTTTACCCCCAAACAAAGTGAAAGCTTTAAATTTTCGATTCCAGTTCAAAATCTGGAGGGAGAAATAATCACAATCTTTACAGCAGATGATTATTTCAGATCCGATAATCAAAAGATTGGGTCTTCAAATTTAAAGCTGATCAGCAGAGAGAATTCTCTTCCTCTCTCAAGTAGAGATCTTAATATAGAAAAAGATAGATTGCTTTACAACCAAAATCTCAATTTAGAATTAAATTTAAAAGCAGAATATGAACCCGGTTTATACAAAAACAGTCTTTATTTGCGGGATGATATTAAAATTATAGAAATAGAGATAATTTTTGAGATTAGACCCTGGATGGAAATCTTAAATGGAACAGCTCAAAATGCTAAAATAGAAAATGTTGAAAATAGAACAATGGGCCTCTTCAGCTCCGGTCAGCAGAATATTTTAATTAGATCAAATACAGACTGGAAACTAAAAGTAATGATTGCTAAAGAAAATACAGATAATCTTTCAATCCGAGTTGCTGCAGATTCTGAGAGCAGATCTTTTGTAGATTATAAGAGTGAATTTGTTAATCTAAATGCAGTGGAAACAGTTATTGCTAATGGTTCAAACACAGCCAAATTAAGTTCGGGTCAGGTAGAAATTTTTTATCAGCTGAGAATAGAAGATTTTAGAAAAGTAATTGCTGGAGAAAAAGATTATCAGATGAGTTTTTCCCTTGAGTAACAAACTTGGTTACGCTATCAGCTCAGGCTGATACTTAATATAAAGTTTCAGTGTGGAAAAGGGGTTTAAAAAACTAAGGAGGAATTTATTATGAAAAAAATGTTGGTATTAGCTTTAGCGTTGGTATTTATGCTCTCAGGTGCTGTAATGGCACAACCTAGTTATCCAGGAACTCTCACAAATCCATTAGTATTTGATGAAAGTGAAATCTGGAGCGAGTATTATGCAAATTATGATGATCATCTTAGTGATGATGGTGTAGTTGTTTACAACCATGTGGATGCAAATAATCCAGGCATGTATACTATTCTAGAAGATATGGATAGAACTGGATATACACTCGACACAGATGGCCGTAACCAGGTTGTAGAAATTCTAGTTGATGTTGAAGCTTATATCCCCTGCTTTATTGAGATGAAATTAACAGGTAACCAGGGAACAACAGCAGCGATCAGCTATGGTGCAAATGCACAAGCTCGAAGAGATGCAACAGGATATCATATTGTTTTTGATAACGAAATTGGTGGTTTCTTAAATGAAGACTGGGTATCCTTAGGTCATGGACAGAATGCAGAAATTAATCCTGGCTCAGAAGTATATATTGGTGCATGTGATATGTTTATGGTAGAAGTAATCTCTAATGACCAGTTTAAATATTCTGTTAAGGCAGATCCACTGGCTAATACAGCCGGTAATTTACTTCCAATGGATATGAGAACACAGGTTAATGGAGCTGCCTGGACCGAAGATACTTTTGCTACTGTTGGTGATCCTGAAGTTGTTAAATTTACTGGAACTCCAGGTAACAAAATGGAAGCTCTCCATAACTTCAGAGTTCCTTATAACATGGGTGTAACTCATGGTCGTTATGATGGCGAAATACTATTTAGAGCAGTAACCATCTAAGCAGTATAACTCAATTAATAAGTAAGAATATAATTTTTCCACTACAAGGCAGGGGCTGAAATTTCAGCCCCTGAATAAGTAGAAAGGAGTAATTTCTATGATTAGAGGTATTAGAATTCGAGTAATAATACAAATTTTAGTTATGATCTGTCTTTTAATAATTTCTAGTAGTTTAATTATGCAGGTTAAAGCTTCGATCAAAGTTGATCCTTCCAGAATATTAATTAATACTCTGGAACAGAAAAATAATACTGGGTTAATTGAGGTATTCAATTCTGGTGAGGAAGAAGTTGAATTGACAGCCTTTTTAAATGACTGGTCTTTAGATGAAAGAGATTCTGTAATATTTTTTGATGCTGGAGAGACTGATTATAGTTTAGATGGGTTAATAAAATTTAATCCTCGAATCTTTACAGTTCCAGCAGGTGGTAAACAGGTTATTAGATTTACAATTTCAGATCCAGAAATTACTGAGTTTCCAAAAGAACGCAGAGGTGTAGTTTTTTTTGAACATGAGACTGATCAAATTGATGTAGCTACTGGCTCAAGAGTGAAAAGTCAGGTTGGCACAGTAATTTATTTTATACCTGAAAATGTAAAATATAATTTTAAATTTTTAGGTTTGAGAGTTTTCAAAAATGATGTTGGTTTACCCCAGGGTGTAGTAATTAAAGTTAGAAATGAAGGAGAAGCTCATATTAGATATTATCCTTCATATCGGATTGTTGATAGTAAAAATAATGTTATAATGGAAAAAAATTGTCTGAACTTTTAATACTTCCCCATAATGAAAGAGAATTTGCTTTTTATTTAGAAAATAGACTTGAAGCTGGAGATTATAAATTTATGCTTGAGTTTAATCTCCATAATATAAATAGAAATGCTGAATATCAGATTCCAATTAAAATAGAGTAGGTTGGTGAAAAATATGAAGAACTTAATAATAATTACTCTATTTATTTTTTTGATTCTAAGTACTGTTCTTATGGATGCCCAGGAATTAGTTGAAGACAATTTAGATATTGAAACCAGTATTGTCTTATTAACTTTATTCGATGTAAACAGAGAGCAGGCCTATGACCAGGATGATTTTTTTGAGATATTTTATTTTAGTGAGGAAGATTATATACTTTTACCGGCTAATTTGATTGCACCATACCTTGAAGTGGAGCTTAATTTTAATAGAGATTTATCTATGCTGACTATAGAAAAAGGACAGCGTGAAGTAAGAATTGATCTAACAGCAAAGGCATATATAGAACACCTGGAATGGGATTATAGGCCTCCTGTGATTGCTGGCGGTGAGTTTTATCTGGCAAAAGAAGTTTTTGAATATCTAACAGATTATCAAATTAGCTGGAATAATTCTCTGCAGGAAGTTGTAGTGGAAGGAGAATTTTTTAAAGATATTGAAATAGAAGACGGTCTGGAAGAAGAGGAAGAAGAAAAAGAGAAATTAATCTATCAAGAAGAAAAAGAGATTTTGGGAGATAAGAAAAAATCTTTTCAGCTGAGTTCTGTCCATTATAGAATTCAATTAAATTTAGAAGAAAGAATTTTTGGTGGTCAAGATAAAGAGATTAATGGAGATTTAAATTTTTATGGTAGAACTGGAAACTGGGCTTATTATTTAAATAATGATCTAAAATACAGTATTGACAGCAGTGAAGTTGATTATGAACTTGATAGAATAAAATTTAAGTATCAGGAAAATAATATGCTAATTATAGCTGGAGATCATGATTTCCGGCTGGAAGAAACTATGGGAAATAATGAGATGCAGGGTTTATACTTTTCTCTGCCTGATAGGTTGAGTTATAAATTGATCCCCTATACAAGTGTAACTGTTGAAGTCAATAAAGGTGATCAGGTTTCTCTTTATTTGAATAATAGTTTATTTAAAAAAAGAGATATTAAAACTGATGGCAAGTACACTTTTGAAAATATTGAATTAAAAGCCAGGTATTTAAATAAAATAGAGGTCGTAAAGTTAACCTCTGAGGGTCAAGAAGAAAAGAGAGTACAATATATCACTGGCTCAAGTGATGTTTTAAACTCAAAGGTAAAAGAATATGAACTTTTTGCGGGGCGTTATCGTGATGACGATTATTCTGGAGATGGCTGGGAAGGATATTTTGGAGCTTTAAGATCTAACTATGCTTTTAATAAAAATCTTTCAGCTCATATAGAAACAGCTATTTATAATGAATCATTAAATCCGGATAGTGAGTTAACTAAAGAAGTTGTTTCTTCAATTAGTGGCTTTTCATTTAGAATAAATTCTCGAACAGTAATCAATCTCGACTGGTTAATAGCTGGTAAAAAAGATAGCTTAAAAAGCGGAGCTGAAGCCAGTATTTTATATGGTTTATTAAATGGTTATATTCAGGGGGTTTATCTATATATTCCTCCAGAAACCGCCAACTTTATGGAAAAAGATGAAGGAGAAAATAAGTCGCTTTCCTTTCGTCTTGATTTAGCTAATAATATTAGTATTAATCCAACAGTTGGTCAGAGGAAAACACTTGAAGATGAGATTGATGAAAGTGATTACTATACTTTTAAAGTTATCTATAATCCTGGTTGGAGAAACTACAATGCTCTATCCCTTTATTATGAGGACAACAGATCTGAATATTCTTTTACAGATCAAAATGATCAAGTATATATCTTTTTAGGAGATAAGATAAGGAAGGGTATTGGCCTGGAAAATAATATATATGGAAGAAGCTTTAGAGTTTCAAGTGATCTTGCCTATTATGATAATGACCTAAACATCAGTGATTTCTACCAGGAAAATTATCAGGATTATGAAGCAGAATTAGGAGTGTATAAGCGCTTTGGTGATTATCTCTTACTATCAGCAAATTATGATGGTGAAATGCAGCGAGATGATCAGGGGACAAGATACTATGACCGAGAATATGATGGAGAGATAAGGCTGTCATTTGGCAGAAGAGCTTCTTTATCCTTAGGAACTAAAAGAAATGAAGAAGAATCAGAAGCTAGAATTGATGAAGAAAGTAATATCCGCTTAAATTATTATTTTAATCGAGAATTTAGTCTAACTGCTGAACTAAAGGATTATCATTCAGAGTTTTTAAATGATTATCAATCAGTTAGTTTGTCGGGTAATTATTATCATTCAAACAATCCTGGCTATATTAGATTATTAGGTGAATATATTGTTCCAGATGAAGGAGAGCCAGGCACTTCCTTTAGTGCAGCCTATGATATTATTAGAGATGATGAAAGTGAGATAAAAATAGAAATTGGCAGAGAATATGCTGATTTTGTTAATAATGAGTATGAACAATATGCCACTTTTTCTTACTCACATGCTCTTTCATTTATCGGAGAGGAGACCAGAAAATCTAGATTCACTGACATTGAACCTCGCCCGATTGTAGCAGGCTATGCTTATCTTGACGAAAATTATAATGGAGTTATGGATCCAGGAGAGAGAAAATTAGAAGATATACCAATGAGGCTGGGTAATATGATGTCTGTTAGTGATGAAGATGGTTTCTTTATCTTTAAACCATATTTTAATGACATATATTTTCTCAACTTCGACTACCGCAACCTGATAGCTGATTATACACCGGTTACTGAAGAAATATTGGTAAGAGTTAAGGATAACCAGAATGTTATGCAGAACTTTGGGGTAACAATCAATGGTACAATCAGCGGTAATGTATTTATTGATAAAAATGCCAATGGTCTTAAAGATGAAGATGATGAATATCTGATGTGGGCAGGAATGGAAGTTGCCGGTCTTAATAAAAAAGATTATACAGATCAGATTGGAGAATATTATTTTCAGAATGTGCCATTAGGATTTCACGAGTTAACTCTCTTAAAAGAATCTCTACCAAAAGGAACCAGACCCCTGAACGGTTACACTCAGGAAATTTATATAACAGAGGATCAACTTGATCACCATAATATTGATATTCCAATAGTCTATGGAGATTAAGTTTCCCCAGGACAGAAATGTCCTGTTTAGCCCCGGTTTAAATGCCGGGGCTTGTTCTTGTCTATAAAAACAAACATTTAAAAACTAAATTTAAGTCTTTAAAAAAGATTAGGCGCTTAAGACTTTAATATATTAGTAAATTCACTAAAATACTGTAAAAATACAAATTTTGCTGGACAATTAAATTATTCTATTATATAATTCGACTATGAGTCATATTGACTGGTGGTCGAATTTTTGGATTTGAATAAAAAAATAAGTGTTTTAATATAATTATAGGAGGAGATTTTTTTGGGCGCATTAGATGGAGTAAAGGTTGTTGACTTAAGTCATGTTTTAGCAGCACCATTTGCAACAATGATATTAGCAGATTTAGGTGCAGAAGTTATTAAGGTGGAGCCACCTTATGGTGATGATTCCAGACAGTTCGGCCCTTTTGTTGAAGATGAACTTGGAAATCAAAAGAGTGGTTATTTTATTAGTATTAACCGAAACAAAAAGAGTGTTGTTTTAAATTTGAAAGAGGAAAAAGGAAAAGAAATATTAAGAAACTTAATTAGTGATGCAGATGTAGTTGTGGAAAATTATCGTCCAACTACAATGAAAAAACTTGGTTTTTCTTATCAGGAAATGAAAAAAATAAAAGAAGATATTATCTACTGTTCAATCTGTGGCTTTGGTCACGATGCTCTAGAAGAATATGCCAGCAAGCCTGCCTATGATATGGTGGCCCAGGCATACAGTGGTTTAATGAGCATTACTGGTCCTGAAGGTGGAGAGCCCTGCCGGGTTGGAAGTTCAATTGGTGACATTATGGCAGGACATCAGGCTGTAATTGGTATTTTGAGTGCCCTTCGCCACCGAGATAGAACAGGAAAGGGACAGCATGTTGACATGTCAATGGTAGATGGCCTGGTATCTGTTTTAGAAAATGCTATTGCCAGATATACAATGGCCGGAGAAATTCCAGGACCTTTAGGTGGAGCTCATCCGACAATTGTACCCTTCCAGTCATTTAAAACTAAAGATAATTATATTGTAACACCAATCGGTAATGATAATTTATGGCAGAAATTCTGTGAGGCGCTCGAGATGCCGGAGCTTGCTGATGATGAGAGGTTTAAAACAAATCCTTTAAGAGCAGAATATAAAAGTCAATTAATTCCGATTCTTGCTAAAAGATTAAAGGAGAAAACTACTGCAGAATGGGAATCAATCTTTGAAGAATATGATCTTCCTTACTCACCTGTAAATACCGTTGATAAGGTAGTTGAAGATGATAATTTAAAATACAGAAAAATGATAGTAGATTTAGAACAGCCAGGTATTGGTAAAGTAAAAGTTGCCGGTTCACCATTTCATCTTTCAGAAACACCAGGTGAAATAAAAAGTCATGCACCTGCTAAAGGAGAGCATACTGATTCAATTCTGAAAGAAGATCTCGGTTTTAGTGATCAGGAGATTAAAGAGATGCGGGAACAAGGAATTATTGCTTAAACATTTTAGACAGAAAAAACTATTAAATAGATAAAGGAGTGGAATGATGGAGATTATCGGTATGGGTTTTGTGGCCTTTTTTATGCTGCTTGGCTCATTTTTAGGTAGAATTTTAGGCCAGTTTATTGGAACTGGTGGCGATGTTGGTGGTGTTGGTCTGGCAATGCTGTTTATGGTTCTGGCAGTTAATTACTTAGAAAACAAAAGAGGTAGAGTATTTAAAGAAAGAACAGAAAACGGGATTAAATTCTTGAGTGCCTTATATATTCCAATAATTGTTGCTATGGCAGCCAGATTAAATGTAGTTGGAGCAATTAATGGTGGTCTGGTCGCTATATTAGCTGGTGGACTGGCTACAGTTGGAGCAATGTTTTTAGTTCCTTTATTATCAAAATTAAAAAAATAAGATATTTAATAAAAATAGAAATGGAAGTGATTTGAATTGTTGACAGATGCGATTAATTCTTTTGCTGGAGCTGATCATTTAATTATTTCGATAGCTCTGGTAGCTTTGATTATGTATTTAACTAAGAAAATTTCGGTTATGCTGGGTGAGGAAAGAATAGCCTCAGCTCTGGCTATTATAACAGGACTGGTTTTAGCCTATATTGGTGGAAAGGCTACAGGAGGCAGCAGCGGCCTGGCAGATGTATCAATATTTGGTGGAGCCGGGATTGGTCTTTTAGGTGGCAGTATGCTGAGAGATTATACTATTATTTCTACTGCCTATGGAGTTAAGATTAAAAACCTTAAAAAGGCGGGACCGGTTGGAGTAATTTCCCTACTGGTTGGAGTTGTATTTTCCTTTGCTGTTGGTAGTACTATTGCCATTGTTTTAGGTTATACAGATCCAGCTGAAGTTACAACTATCGGTGCAGGAGCAGTAACCTTTATTGTTGGCCCGGTAACGGGAACCGCCCTTGGGGTAAGTTCGGAGATTATTGCTATTTCTGTTGCAGCCGGGTTGGTTAAATCAATAATGACAATGGTAATAACACCATTCATTGCTAATCTTGTTGGGCTGGATAATCCAACTTCAGCAATGGTCTATGGTGGATTGATTGGTACAACAAGTGGAGTTGCCGGTGGCCTGGCAGCAACTGCGCCCGAATTAGTTCCTTATGGAGCTATGACTGCAACTTTTTACACTGGTCTGGGAACTTTAATTGTTCCTTCAATTGGTTTTGTAATTATAAGAGCAATTTTGTTATAACATATTATTTATAAAATTTTATCTAATTTTACTCCCCTCCCCCGGGGAGTTTTTTCTTGTTTAAAATAATTTATTTCGAAATTGTTTTAGTTAATGATTTTAGAGTAAAACAGACTATTTAAGCATTAAATTGAACATTGTTTTATTAGAAAGAGATAATCGCATCTGAAGTTCAATTATGGCTAAAAATATCATAATTACTACTTGCATTATTTTTCAGAATATTTTATAATCATAAATGTAAACGTTAACGGAAACGTTAACGAAACTTAATGATTGAATTAAAACTTAAATTTTTATCTTAATTTATTAAATTAAGACACCAATTCAATCTCTAAATCAGGTGATAATTAATGAAGGTAACAATTAAAGATATAGCCAGAGAAGCAGATGTATCTGTTACCACAGTCTCCAGGGTTTTAAATAATAAACCTGATGTCGGTGATGAT
>Ga0182239_1000785_pt1 | contig 11113 bp, 9 predicted proteins | sample hydfrate6_PW_210_FD_132456 | JGI IMG/M metagenome (GOLD analysis project Ga0182239, IMG submission 132456) | Subsurface microbial communities from deep shales in Texas, USA - hydraulic fracturing test 6_PW_210 | ecosystem: Environmental > Aquatic > Deep subsurface > Shale gas/oil reservoir >...
GCGAACAGGGATATACAGCACTGTCGCCTCAGCTATCCGATCAGTGGCAGGGAATAGAGGTCCTGGGCAGCGGGCCGTCCTCCAACTGGTCAGAACGCCACGCCGCCTATGCCGCCGGTCTGGGAACCTTCAGCCTCAACGATGGCCTGATAACCGCGAAGGGAATTACCCATCGCCTCGGCAGCGTGATCACCGATTGCCGCTTTCCGCCAACGTATCGGAGCGCTTCCGGTTACAGGTCCAATTGCCTGCGCTTCAGCTCCGGTGGCTGTGGGGCGTGTATTGCCCGCTGTCCGGTAGGCGCGTTGTCCGATATGGGGCACGATAAATACAAGTGTCGAAACCACGTTTACAGAACTGTTCCAGATACCGTAGCAGAAGAGTATCAGGTCAAACTCACAGGCTGCGGGCTGTGTCAGACGAACGTACCCTGCGAATGTTGCATCCCCAGAGGAGCCGGTTGATTCCACCTCGCTCACCAGGCATTATCAGGTCAGCAAGTATTTGCCTACCCAGTTTTTGGAAAACTGCAGTGCCGTGCGCCCGCAGCGCTTGCTTTTATCATGCGACCACTTGATCGCGGCCTGCTCCAACTCCTTGGTATAGGGAATTTCACGCTCCAGTTTGGCACTCCAGCCTTCAATACACAGACGCACTGCATCCAGGTAGCGATCCTGCGAGAAGGTATGAAACGGAATCCACAGGCCGAATCGGTCGGACAGGGAGCTTTTCTCCTCCATGGTTTCGCTCTGTTGCAGTTCACCTTTGACGTATTTCCCACCGAGATGATCCCCCTCATACTCGGGCAACAGGTAGCGGCGGTTGGAGGTGACATAGATCAGCACATTCTCCGGCGCAGAATACACCGAGCCGTCCAGAGCACTTTTAAGCATCTTGTAAGACAACTCCCCCACTTCGAACGTCAGATCATCACACAGGAGAATAAAGCGGTAAGGCTCATTCTCCACCGCCGAGAAAATCTCGGAAAGATAGATCAGATCCTCCTTCTCAACCTGAATCACGCGCAGCCCCTCAGGGGCGAACTTATTCAGCAGCGCCTTGACTAGAGAGGACTTGCCGGTACCGCGCGAGCCCCACAACAACGCATTGTTGGCAGGCAACCCGGCAATAAACTGACGTGTATTATTGATCATCGTCTGTTTCTGCTCATCCACACCAAGAAGCTGGTCGATATTGGTATGGTCCGTCACCTTGACCGGTTCCAGATAGCCGGAGAAGGAATGACGCCTCCAGTTGGCGGCATGACAGGTCGACCAGTCCACCGGCTCAACAGCCGTGGGGAGCAACATTTCGATAGAGCTGAGCACACGCTCAAGACGTTCAACGACTTCGGGCTTCAAATTCATGGATCCTCGCTTTCACGCTGGGGATTAATTGCAGCTATGTAATAAGGTAAATACAACCTGTACGGATCGGAGTAAGGTGGTTTGCAAAAATCGGAACCGCATACGGCGAAGGAGTTTGTATACAAGAAGGGTCGTGCTGATGTCAAATTGAAAAATCTTTTACAAATATGTGGAATACCTAACCTTTTATTCACGCATATAACGTTGGGAATAACATCTTGAAAAGACATTTACAGCAAATCAGCGTCAGTACGGATTCATAACCTGAATTCATGTTCAAAGTTGCGCCTGTAAGGTTTAAACGTGAGTTGAGAGTTCTATTCGTATACAATGAAAAAATTATCTGGCATCCACTCTCTGGGCCCATAAAGTGTTACAATCAAAATATTATTGCTACTTTCACGGCATATGCGTTTTCAGTATGGTTGATTAAAATGCGAGGTTGTTGGATGAGTTTAGATCAAAAGACTATTCAGGAACTCAGAACTGAGGCAAAAAAAATAGCTCAATCCCAAAGCGGGATACAGCAAAGCAGCTCCAACAATGAGCTGCTTCATGAGTTAACTGTGCGAAACATTGAGCTGGAACTGCAGAATCAGCAGTTGCAGGAATCTCTTGATACATACAAAAAACTCTACCAGAATGCTTCAGTTGGTTGCATATCCCTCGACTCTCAAGGAATTATCCGCCAGGCTAATGAAACCTTTGCCCGTTTCTGCAATATCTCCCCTTCTGATTTACATAACCAACCACTAGGCGACTTTCTTACTGAAGAATCTACCAGCAGCTTCATGAAACAGCTGAATGGATTCAGCAAAAACCCTGAAGGGAAGATTCTGCCCCTTTGGTTACAGGGAATGCGCCAGAAACCTGTTTTTCTCCGAATGACTGGAGAAAAGAAGACGTATGCCGATCTTGTTGCCTGCACCCTGGTTGATGCCACCGCGGAAAAAAGAACTGAGCAGGAACTTCTGACCCTTAAAGAGCGCTTCATACAGCTTTTTGAGCACATGCGCGCTGGCGTCGCCGTGTACCGCGCCGTAGAAGACGGCACTGACTTTGTGTTTATTGACTTCAATAAAGCGGCAGAAAAGATCGAAAATATCGATAGATATTCTGTTTTAGGCAGAAAGATTACAGAGGTCTTTCCCGAAGTAAAAGCGTTTGGGTTGCTGGATGTGCTGCAAAAAGTATGCAAGACCGGAGTACCTGAGGAACACCCGATTACCGAGTATGCTGATGAACGAATCCGGGGCTGGCGAGACAATTATGTATATAAACTGCCTACCGGAGAGATTGTTACGATCTTCACAGATGTAACTGAGGAAAAGAAAACGGAGATGGCCCTGGCCGAAAGTGAAGAGAGGTTTCAGCTCGCGGCTGAAGGCACACGTGACGGCCTGTGGGACCTTAATCTCGAAACGTATGAAGCATATATGTCTGAGCGTTACTCCACCATGCTTGGTTATACTCCGGATGAATTACCGCGTAGCGGAGCGGCATGGTCCGATTTACTCCATCCGGATGATAAGGACACGGCAGAACAACGCCTCAAAGCCTATCTGGCCAAAGAGATTGAAAATTATGATTCAACATTCAGGATGCGCGCTAAAGACGGCTCCTACCGCTGGATCAATGGTCGTGGCCAGGCTATCTGGGATGATAGCGGCAAACCCATTCGAATCATAGGATTTAACACCGACATCACCAGTCTGGTTGAAACCCGCAATGAACTTGCCAAAGCCAATGAGATTATCAATCGCAGTCCGGTCTCCGCTTTTGTGTGGCAGAACCGCCCCGGCTGGCCGGTTAGTTTTGTGTCGGAAAACGTTGAAACTCTGCTCGGTTTTACCGCGCAGGAATTCATCTCCCAGACCATTGCATATCGTGAGCTTATCCATCCTGAAGACCTGCCTCGGGTAGAACAGGAGGTAAGCAGCCAAAGCATTGATCCGGATGCATTGCATATCGACCATGAACCGTACCGCCTGACAACCAAAAACAATGAAACTATATGGGTTGCGGATCGAACATACATCTATCGCGACGCTGAGGGTGATATTGTTCATTTTGAGGGGATCGTTTACGACATCACCGAGCAGATTGAAGCCCGCGAAGAGATAAAGGTTTTACGTGGCATATTACCAATCTGCTCATTCTGCAAGGAAATCCGCGATGACCAGGGGGCGTGGAAACGCCTCGAAGAATATATCATGGAGCACAGTTCAGCCGAATTCAGCCATAGTATCTGCGAAAAATGTCTGGCTGAAAAATATCCCCGGCAACATGAGAAGCTCAACAACAATTCTACCGACAATACCGGCAATTAAAGAAAAAAGTAAACGTAGCCAAATTGGTAGAGTTCAGGTGTAAAGAATACTTTATCCGGCACATAAAATCGTGGAACTATCATTATTACGAAGATATTTAACTCACGCTATCAATTAATCTCCACTAAGAACGGGCATGATCTGATCAGTAATGAGAAAGTCAACCCGTTAGTAACTCTTGCGTAACAAATTCAGCCCGTCAGAACTTTCGGTGCAGACACCTACTCCGACTCACGTCTGCCAAACAGTCTGGCAACAATAATACTCACTTCGTAAAGTACGACAAAAGGCAGAGCTATAGCGATTTGCGAAAATATATCGGGCGGAGTAAGGAACGATCCAATGACAAAACCGGTTATAAAAGCATATTTACGCTTCTGCTTCAGCCAGTGATGATCAATCACACCAAGACGGGCGAGAAAAAATACAACTATTGGAAGTTCAAATACGATGCCGAACGCGAAAAGCAATCTGAAGGCCAACGAAAGATATCCGGCCATTGAAAGCATGGCATCAATTTCACCCGTTGCAGTGCCAAAGGTTACAAGAAAGGTAAAAATCTGGGGGAAAATCCAGTTAAAACCGAAATAGCACCCGCACCCGAAGCACAAACAACTGGCCAGAACAAAAGGCAGAGCCAGACGTTTTTCTCCCCTGTAAAGTGCTGGCGCCACAAAGGCCCAACCCTGCCAGAGAAGAACGGGTAACGCTACAATCAGGCCAGTCAGGGCGCTGACTTTGAGATAGGTGAAAAAAGGCTCTGTCGCATGGATAAAAACCAGATTGCTGCCATCCGGAAGAGCGTTTTCCAGCGGTCCGGAAAGCTCAGTGAACAAAAATCGGGCCTGGCTGTAGCACAAGCCGAAGGCCAGCAACCAGGCCAGAATTCCTTTGATTAACCGCTGGCGCAATTCTCCAAGATGAGCGAGAAGATTTACGCCTGACTCCGCGACAGAGGAATGATCACCCATCGCTGTTTTCTTTTCCTGATGAGGAAGAAAGGTGATCCGTTGGTTTGCGTGACGGAACACTGTCTATCTCAATGGTGTTTTTCATTTCTTCTGTAGCACGACGCATCTCCTGCAGGCCGCGCCCCAGGGCCCGGGCGATTTCAGGCATCTTCTTAGGACCCATCACCACCAGGGTTAGAACCAGAATTATGAGTAATTCCGGCATTCCGATACCAAACATAGAAACACTCCTTTTCTACTGTGCCGGGGCGTTTAAAAGAACGACCCTTTTATGCTTCGGGAGAATCCAACTTGTCTTCCTTGGTATCGCTTTCTTTGAGACCACCCTTGAAATTAGTAATACCCTTGGCTAGGGAACTGCCGAGTTGCGGAAGTTTCTGGGCGCCAAACAGTACGGTAACTATGGCAAAAATAATGAGTAATTCCTGTGCACCTAGACCAAACATGGCGTAATCCTTTCTATGTGCTGAGTTGACACCGGTCCGGAACCCCAGAACCGGTGCCATTTAATGTCTATTCCTTAAAACCAGGGTAATCGAACGAATGACATCCGGCACACATATGCTTACGTGGGCTATGCTCACCATGACATTCCATGCAGGGGACATCTTTACCGTAGTGCATATTATTATGCGGGTTCTGCCATTTTTCTTCTTCGGAGCGCGCCGTTGCCTTTACCAGCGCTTCTAGATCATGACAGGCCAGACATGCATCATCCGCTGGGAGGTTAAGGGGCTTTTTACTCGCATGACAGGCATTACAAGATTTACTCGCATATAAATCAGCGTGATAGCTACGCCCTTTGATCCCGTCAAACTGTTTGAGGGTCTGAGCTGCCATACAGCTTGAGGCGAACAGGGCCCCCATGACCGCCAACATCATCGCTTTTCTGAATATATTCATAACGTCTCCTTATGCTTGTGTGGGTGTAAATTTGTGAATGTTTACCCTTTCATCATGGTTTCAGCGGCGGTCATCCCCATTACCATACAGTCTGGGATAGAACAGCTTCCGAGACGGCTGACGCCATGCATGCCACCGGCAACTTCACCAGCTGCAAACAACCCTGGAATCGGCTTCCATGTGGTGGAATCAATTACACGAGCCTGGACGTCTATCTTAGCCCCACCTTGGCAATAGTGCACCTTGGGCCAGTTGCGTACCGTAACAAATGGGGCCTTGATGAATTTTCCTTCAGCCTTTTTCATCGGTTTGCCGAACTGTTTATCCACCCCGGCTTTTACGTAGCCGTTGTACTCTTCAATCTGTTTTTTCAATGGTTTTAGCGGGATATTAAAATGCGCCGCGAGTTCCTCCAGGGTGTCGAATTTCCACCCGACCCCGTATTTAAGGACCTTCTTCATGGTGGGATGTTCTTTTGCATGCTCATAGCTGGTAATGGTAACCGGCGGCAATGGGTCGCCGTTGGCATCCCGGCAGGTGAGCTGAGCGTCTGCACGGGTCTTACGATCGGCAATCTCGTTCATGAAGCGCTTACCCGTTTTAGGGTAGACGGAAATGGAATGGGCAAAATTATATATAGAGTAATTGGAGACATAGCCGAATCCATCCTCATCAGGTGACGCCCAGGGGCCGGTCTGGATATATGCCATATGAACGGGTACTGCACCTACATCAAACATCTCCAGCAGTGCTTCACCGGTTGCATGGGGCAGATTGGTTGAACCAACCTCCGCAGTCAGGGTCGGGTCCTGCGCGCTGCGCAGACCAACATTTTGCGCAAACCCGCCGGTGGCAATGAGAACACCTCGCTGTGAGCGAACATTTATGGGAGACCCTTCCTTGCCACGGCCAAAGTAGAAGTTTTCAAAGATCTTGGCCCCCACAACCTTGCCTTTGCCGTCGAAAATAAGGCTATCGAACTTCGCTCGCGTAACCAGACGTACTCCCAGGCGACGGCATTCCTTGATCAATGGCTGGGTGATGCCCGCACCGCATGCTACGGTGGTCTGATAGGTACGGGGGACCGAATGACCGCCAAGTTGCTGCAGATAGGGGAAATATTCGGAACCTGCATCCAGGGTCATCTGCAGCGCATCCTTCGCCCGTTTCGCGACATGCATGAGCAGTTCTCTGTCCGCCACACCCCGGCCCGCCTTAAGCTGGTCGTTGGTCATGATTTCAGGGGAATCCTGAACCCCTTCTTTTTGCTGCAGAGGCGATGCAGGCACGGCAAACAGGCCGCCGTTAAAGGCGGAATTGCCACCTAAAACCGGCATTTTGTCGTATATCACCACATTTTTAGCCCCGAGGTGCCTAGCCTGAATTGCCGCCGCAAGTCCGGCAAAACCGGAACCAATGATGACCAATTCATGTTCTTGATCCCAGCGAACATCGCTTATACACTTTGTGGTAGCAAATGCGGGACCCGCAAAGGTTACCGCGGCGCCGGCAATACCCATGCCAGCCAGAAACTTACGACGATCTGCCTGATGTCCTTTCTTTTCTTTCATGTCGAACCTCCCTGAATGTGGTTAATGCCCCGGGTGGGCGGTCAAGCTCGCCTGTAACGAAGCTTCATTCGAACACTCCGAGCTTACTGCTAAACTTATCAAATGTTTAGTGGTCAGCAAGACTTTACATAAACAATTTCTTAAATATTCTGAAACATAGACAAAGGGTATCAGGGCAAACATGAAGCAGGTAGGTCACGTATCGGGGTTTTATCGGGTAAAAACACATACCCGACAATACATTCTGCACACTACGGGAAAGGTTATTAGTTAGAAGTGATGATACTGGAAGGGTTCATACTCCAAGAGATATTACCTAAATGGAGTTGAAAAGATAAAGGGTTTATATATCGGATGATTTAGCCGCCTGCTGACCGGCAATACGCCCAAACACCAGACAGTCAACGATGGCATTACTCCCCAGACGGCTGGCTCCATGGATTCCGCCTGTAACCTCGCCGGCTGCAAACAAACCCGGTATGGGTTGATGATCAGTGATTGCCAATACCTCAGCCCGGGTATTAATCTGGACCCCGCCCATACAGTGATGTACTTTGGGCTGCAGGCGGATGGAGTAGTATGGCGGATGTTCGATGGGCTTGAGCTCTCCCGAAAGGGGTTTGCCAAATTCGGTATCGCGCCCGCGCGCCAGTGAGAGATGGTAGCGTTCCAGGGTTTCGCGCAGTGCAGGCAAAGGCATATCATTGGCTGCTGCCAACTCTTCTATGGAGTCAAATGCCTGCACTACCCCCTGCTTGAGGCAGCACTCAAGGGTGGTCGCATTCTTCACCCCCTCACTATCAACAATGGCAACAGGTATGCGGTCCTGAAACAGCATGGCATCAGTACGCAGCCTGCGGTCAGACAATTCATTGACAAAGCGTTTACCGGTGTTGGCATCAACCATGATGCCATACGGGAACCCTGCCAACAAGGTGAACATAGAGCCGACGCCCCAGCCTTTCTCATAAAAAGAAGCCCATGGTCCAAGCTGGATCCACGAAAGATGGATCGGTGTCGCGCCAATCTTCAGGGCTGACAACAGCCCCTCTGCGGTGGCTCCCATGTGGTTGGTGCTGTCGATGACTTCATTAAGGCGCGGATCCTGGGTCATACGCATCCCGATATCGCGGGCAAAACCGCCAGTAGCTAAAACCACTCCACGACGTGCACAAAACCTCCTCACTTGGCCGGAGTTCGGACGCGGAAACAGATAGTCACTGCGAGCTTCAACTCCGACAATCCGCCCCTTGGAGTCAGGGATCAGTTGAGTAAGCTGTGTCTTCATCTGCACAGGAATCTGCATCTCACGGCATTTAGCGAGCAGCGGCTGAATAATGCCGGAACCGGTGCTGCTGTCGGTAACATAGGTGCGCGGCACCGAATGCCCGCCCAAATGGTTAAGCTGGGGTTTATACTTCACTTTAAGGGTATTTATTGTCCAAGCCAGAATATCAGCCGACTGCTCAGCCACCATGCGCGCCAGGCTTACATGATTAAGTCCCATTCCTGCCTTGATCATGTCGGACAACATCATTTCCGCAGAATCTCTTATTCCGTCCTGGCGTTGCTTAGGCGAATCTGCAATGGCCAGCAATCCACCACTGATAGCTGAGTTACCGCCCGGGATGCGCATCTTTTCGAGCACCACTACACTGGCACCTGTTTGTCTGGCTTCTATCGCTGCAGCCAGACCCGCAAAACCGGAGCCGATAATAACAACATCATATGTTTCATCCCACATGTGGGCTGGGGTGGTCATGTTTATGTCCGTTCAGAATCAGGTTCATGGTTGTTGTCCGGAGTATCCATGTGACAATTGCGATTGGCCAGGAACGTGTGCAGGTTGACCTCTCTGCCGCGCAATCCCAGCTTTTTGCGGATATTTTTCCGGTGGGTTTGGATAGTCTCAAACGAAAGATTCATAGCATCGCAGATCTCTTTACCTGTCATGCCGGCTTTGATGTAACGGCAGACCTTCAATTCACTTTTACTCAATTTGAGCATCTCCGCATCAAGTTCACTGTCAAACCCTGTAGTGAGAGCAATGAGCTGCCCCTTAAGCATATCCAGGTATGTGGATTGCACGGCAGACTCTCTCTCATACCGAATTTTTTCTATTGCTGGGAGCAAACCGGTGCGAATACGCTGGTTCAGATCCTGTTCAAACTTACGCCGGTCATCTTCGATACTTTTTAGAACATTGCGCAGGGTTACGTTCATTTCCTCCGATTGCAGCTTTTCCGCCCGCAGCCCGTCCTCCAGTGCTCGCTGTTCGGTAATGTCGCGCACTATCACGGGCCAGAACCGCTGTCCATCACGGTCCATGCGGGTCATGGTAATCTCAGAGGGAAATGTTGTACCATCAACATACAGGCTGGTTACCTCTATACGTTGTCGCTCCCCTTCAGGTAGACTTTCACTGATTTGCGTAAGTTTGCGGCAACCGTCAGTATCCGTCAAGGCGCAGAATGGCGTGCCGACCATTACCTCCAGAGGGATACCGTACATTTCACTTGCTTGCTGATTGGCCTTAACAATCTCACGTTCGCTGTCTATGAGTAAAATGCCTTTGCCGACTGACTGAAAAACAGCATCCAGCATTTTTTCTGAATTAGCCAGAGCACGGGTCCTTTCTGCCACGCGCATTTCCAGCGCCTGACGATGATCGGCCATGCAGGTAATGTCACTAAGTAGAATCAATACCCCCTGGGATGAAAGGCTGGTCTGATCCAAGGGGAGAATCTGCAGATTAAACACCTGAGGAAATCCATCCCTCTTAAGATTAATTTCATGCAACCGGTTAGGGGGTGTTTGCAGCAACAAATCATCCAGGGAGGTGTCGCAAATGCCAAGTACAACGCCACAAAAACACCCCAATAGTTTTCTACCAGAGAAAAATACCTTTGCTTCAGGGTTGGCTTCGATAATCATGCCTTCTTCGTCCGTGAGCAACACAATGTTGGAGGTAGCTTCGAAGATGCTTTCGTAGGTACTCTTTTCGCGGCTTAACTGGCGATTCAACTGCTGCAGGTCGCGGTAGGATTGCTGTATGTTGCGCTGCTCAACATCTGCGACGATTGCTGTTTCAATACTGTCACACACCCGATACAGAAGAGAACGCGCCAGATTCTTCTCTGTCTCGGTGCTGAGAATCTCTCCAAGCTGTTCTTCAATTACCGTGCGCAAGGACTTTATAAAGCACAGACACATGGCCGTGGTTGAACCATGTGTCTGTTGCTCACGAGCAATGGTGATGAAAAAACATTGGTTTTGTTGAAGTTGCTCACTCAATCGATCTACACTTGGCAGAGGTTTATCAGAAGTGTATTGGCGCAGTAATGCAATTAAAGAGTTGTATGCCTTGGCTGCATCGTAACGATGAACAAAACTCGCCTCATCACAGCCGGAATGCTGCAGATGATACTTCCATCGCTGTAGGGCACAGCTCAGGCGTTCATCTAGCTGTTCGAGAATATTTTCAATCATTCATCTACCTGAGGCTATTCGGAAAACAGCAAAGTCCCGCCAGCAGAAGGAACGCCCGTTCCAACGCAACAGCTTTTTTATATGTTCGCAACAATTAATACAGGGCATGTATTTGATTTATCACATAATATTTCATTCAAGGCCTCTAAGACGCAGCAAGCGGCCCCCTTCTCCATCCTCCAGAACCCATATAGCGCCTCCCGGGCCCTGTTCGACCTCGCGGATACGCTTGCCCATATCGAAACGCTCCACCTCCTCGGCCTGAGCCCCTTCAATCCTGACCCGCACCAGTGATCTGGATCTTAAACCACCGATAAAAGCGTTGCCCTTCCACTGGGGAAACATGGAGCCGGAATAAATGATCAGCCCAGAGGGGGCAACCGTTGGCACCCAGTAGGCTTCTGGGGCATTGAACTCGGGGCGCGTGTCATGATCCGGAATGGGGATGCCGGAGTAGTGATCGCCCCAGGATACAACGGGCC
>Ga0182239_1000786_pt1 | contig 11110 bp, 7 predicted proteins | sample hydfrate6_PW_210_FD_132456 | JGI IMG/M metagenome (GOLD analysis project Ga0182239, IMG submission 132456) | Subsurface microbial communities from deep shales in Texas, USA - hydraulic fracturing test 6_PW_210 | ecosystem: Environmental > Aquatic > Deep subsurface > Shale gas/oil reservoir >...
GATCGGGCCTGAGGCTCCCATCCTGCCTGCCGCGCACTATGCATTCCTCCCATATGCAAAGAATCCTGTGTAACCCATACGCTGTGTTCTGACCCGGCGGGGCTGAGTTCCAGGAAAAGGAACTTGGAACATCCCGGATCAGTACCAGGAGTGCATCCGTATTTTCGGCGCCAAACTCGAAATGAAAGCCGATCAGGGCCTTGACAGCGTCGAGGCCGGTCTGGCTATTCTCAAACCGGGCGCGGCAACCGGAAAGATAGCGCTCAGTAATGTCTTCTAAAATACTGAGCAGAACCCCTTTCTTGCTCTTGAAATAATGAAAGATCAGGCCCTCGGCCACCCCTGCCTTCCTGGCAATGGCGGAAGTCGGCGTGGCGGAAAAGCCCTTCCGGGCAAAAAGCGCTGTTGCCGCTTCCAGAATGGTTTCTTTCCGGCTCATCAGCAATGACCCCCTGTTTTTGATTGAGCACTCACCTAAATACGTACGAACGTAAAGGCTGTCAAGTATTTTTTTGAGGGTTGTCAGTAACTCATAATATGTCAGGAGTTGTAGCATATAATCTGTCCGGTTTACTTTAGCCACCCTGCCGCCCCCCGTGCAATGCACCATGCGGCAGCCCCGGCATCACCACCCGAGAAAATCCTGCCTCGGTGCCGCAGACCATTACAACCCGATATCCTGGCGAACACACAGGTTCGCGCCTACACCGCAATTTTTGAAGATTTCCGAAATTAAAGGGGGGAAATCTGTCCTGGGTTGGACCGGCGGGACGGCGGGGTGGTTTGCGCAGACGCATCGGGCGTGCCAGTGGACGGCATATGCGCAAACTTTCCCGCCGGCCCGCCGCGGAAAACCGTGGAAAATCCGTATTTTTTTCTTCGATTTCGATTCCGATTTTGGTCAGGTTCCGCTATTGCGCCAGCATCCGGCGCAGCACGTAGGGCAGTATGCCGCCGTGGCGGTAGTAATCGATTTCCACCTGGGAATCCAGGCGCGCCTGCACCTCGAATGACCGGGTCTTGCCCGTGTCGGTCTCGGTTTCGACCGTCAGGAACTGGTTGGGAGCAAGGCCGCCGGAAATTCCGCGGATATGAAAGACTTCCTCGCCGGAAAGTCCCAGAGATTCGGCGTTTTCACCCTCCCGGAACTGCAGGGGCAAAACCCCCATGGCCACCAGGTTGCTCCGGTGAATCCGCTCAAAGCTTTCCGCGATCACCGCCCGCACACCGAGCAACAGGGTCCCCTTGGCCGCCCAGTCCCGGGAACTGCCAGAGCCGTATTCCTTTCCGGCAACCACGATCAACTGCGTGCCCTCCTGCTGGTAACGCATGGCGGCATCGTAAATGGGCAGGGTTTCCCCGGAGGGCAAATGCCGGGTCCATCCCCCTTCCACCTCGGGCACCAGGCGGTTGTCCAGCCGCACGTTGGCGAAGGTGCCGCGCATCATGACCTCGTGATTTCCGCGTCGGGACCCGAACGAATTGAAATCCGCCCTTTCCACCCCCCGATCTTTCAAATACCGGCCGGCCGGGCTGTCCTCTGCAATCGCCCCGGCCGGGGAGATATGGTCCGTGGTAATGCTATCGCCGAGCAGCGCCAGGACCCGTGCGGATTCGATATCTCCCGGTTCCGGGACTTCACGGGACATCTCCCGGAAAAACGGGGGTTCGCGGATGTAGGTGGAATCCGCCTCCCAGGCATACTGCTGAGTTTTATCCACCTGCAGGTCCTGCCAGTTCTCGTCGCCTTCATATACGTTGGCATACCGGGCGGAAAACATCGCCGGGGCGAGATAGCGCATCATATCCGATATTTCCGCTTCATCCGGCCAGATGTCTTTTAAGAACACCGGCTCGTTGTTGCCATTATGCCCGATGGGATCTGCTGCAAAATCGATGCGGACCGTGCCGGCAAGCGCGTATGCCAACACCAGCATCGGGGAGGCCAGGTAGTTGGCCCGTGTTAAGGGATGAATCCGTCCTTCGAAGTTGCGGTTGCCGCTTAGCACGGATGCGACGGCCAACACGTGCGCTTCGATGGCAGCGGTGATGTCTGCCTGCAGGGGGCCGCTGTTTCCGATGCACGTGGTACAGCCGTAGGCTGCCACGTGAAAACGCAGCGCCTCGAGATACGGCATCAGGCCGGAGGCATTCAGGTAATCGGTGACCACCCGGGAGCCCGGGGCCAGACTGGTCTTGACCCAGGGCCGAACCTGGAGCCCCTTCTCCACGGCCTTTTTGGCCATCAGGCCCGCGCCCAGCAGCACGGCCGGGTTGGATGTGTTGGTGCAGCTTGTAATGGCTGCAATCACAACCGATCCGTGATCCAGAAAAAATTCCCCTGAATCCCGGTGCACCGCCGCCCCGCTTTCTGCCGGATTCGCACCGCCGGCGGCTTCCGGAAAATCCCGTTCAAACTGCGCCTTCATATCAGACAGGGCAATGCGGTCCTGTGGCCGCCTGGGGCCGGCAAGGCTGGGTTCCACAGTGTCGAGCGACAGCTGCAGGGTTTCGGAAAACGCGGGCCGGGGGGTTTCCTTGTTTAAAAACAAACCCTGGGCCTCTAAATATGCCTTGATCCGCCCGGTTGTTTCCTCGCTCCGGCCGGTAAAAGCCAGGTATTGGAGGGTCTGTTCGTCCACCGGAAAATACGTGGTCGTGGCCCCGAATTCCGGGGTCATGTTGGCGATGGTGGCCCGGTCCGGAAGCGTGAGCTGCTGGAGGCCTTCGCCGAAAAACTCGATAAACCGGCCCACCACCCCTTTTTGCCGGAGCATCTGCGTGATGGTCAGCACCAGGTCGGTCGCGGTCACGCCGGGGCGCAGGCTGCCGGTGAGCTCAACGCCCACCACCTCCGGGCAGAGCATGTAATACGGCTGGCCGAGCATGACCGCCTCGGCCTCGATGCCCCCCACGCCCCATCCGAGTACGCCGATGCCGTTGATCATTGTGGTATGCGAATCCAGGCCCACAAGCGTGTCCGGGTATATCCGGGGCTGTCCGCCGGCTGTATCGGTCATGACCACCCGGGCCAGGTACTCGAGATTGACCTGGTGACAGATGCCGGTTGCCGGCGGCACCACGCTGAAGTGATCCAGGCTGCTTTGTCCCCACTTGAGAAAACGGTACCGCTCGCGGTTGCGTAAGAATTCCTTTTCCACGTTTTCCGCCGGTGCCGCAGCCGTCCCGAAACTGTCAAGCTGAACCGAGTGATCAATCACGAGTTCAGCCGGAATCTGCGGATTGATCTCTTCGGGCCGGCCGCCCATGCGCGCAAGTGCATCGCGCATGGCCGCCAGGTCCACCAGGGAAGGCACGCCCGTAAAATCCTGCATGAGCACCCGGGCCGGCATATAGGGCACATCCTTTGCCGTGTCTTCCGGGGCGGACCAGTTTGCAAGATTCCGGATATGCGCGTCGGTGACCTGACTGCCGTCTTCATGGCGCAGCAGGTTTTCCAGCAGAATCCGGATGGAAAAAGGCAGATCGGCCAGATCGATTCCCAGCCGCTCGGCCAGTGCCGGCAGGCTGTAATACTGGTACGTTTCATTCTGATGCTGAAATTCTGCAGCGGTCTGGAAAGAATCCCGGCTTGACATCGGCTTGTTTCCTTTCGAATCAGGGTTGGCAGTTTCGTAAGAAGTCAATTTTGAGATGGCAAAGTAAAAAGTTCAAGATCAAGGCGCGCAAATCCCGAGGAATGCAGTCACGCCGTTGGCGTGATGAAATTCCGCAGGGATGCAGCGCAACGCAGATATTGGACTTTTTACGAAGCCATCAGGGTTTGTCGGGTTTGCAGCGCGCCTATCTGCCAAACCCGTTTCATTATATTCAAATATTACCATAATCCCGTATCCGGCAAAAAATCAGGAATAACGAATTTAATTGGACAAACCGGCGAGAAAGGACCATATTATTTCAAATAACAGGGAATGTCGACGGTATTTTTGCAGAAAGACAATCCGTCAGCACCTTGGCTGATCGGCTGCGCGAAAAAGGAATTTCCTCGCTCCAGGAGCCTCCAGGAGCCTCGATTTCCGCTCGGAAACCCGCTTTTCCGCGCAGCCGTCAGGGCAACGAAGTGCAATTCCGATAGAACACAAAAAAGGATTTCCTCGGAAGGGGTTGCATGAGTTACAGGGAGGAAACCGACAGCCTCGGCACGGTGCGCGTTTTGCAGCAGGCCTATTACGGCGCCCAGACCCGGCGGGCCATGGACAACTTTCCCGTCAGCAGCCTGCGCATGAGCCCGGTGATGATCCGGACAATTGCCCGGATCAAAAAGGCCGCAGCCCTGGTTAATCAGCAACTCGGCCGTCTTGACCCCGAACACGCCCGGGCTATTGCAGAGGCCGCAGACGAGGTGTCGGCCGGAAAATTTGCCGATCAGTTCCCGGTGGATGTTTTTCAAACCGGCTCGGGTACCTCCACGAACATGAACGTCAACGAGGTGATCGCCACCCGGGCAAACGAGGTGCTCACCGGGCAGAAAAATACCAAGTCCCCGGTCCATCCAAACGATCATGTCAATGCCGGCCAGTCTTCAAATGATGTGATCCCGTCTGCCATCCATATCTCGGCCCTTCTCGAAATCCGCGAAAAACTGATCCCCGCCTTCTCGCTCCTGGGCCGGGAGTTGGAACAAAAGGCGGAAGAATTTGCGCACATCCGGAAAATCGGCCGGACCCATCTCCAGGATGCGGTGGTCATGACCCTGGGCCAGGAATTTTCCGGGTATGCCGAGCAGGCATACCTGTCCGTGCGGCGCCTGGAAGGATTGCAGGACCGGCTCTGCCGCCTGGCCCTTGGCGGAACGGCCGTGGGCACCGGGTTAAACACCCACCCGGAATTCGCCGGCAGGGTCATCGCCGTGATCGCAGCGGATACCGGTATTGCCTTTGTTGAAGCGCCAAACCACTTCGAGGCCCAGGGCGCCTGCGACGGGGCAGTGGAAGCCGGCGGTGTTCTCAAAACCGCTGCCGTGAGCCTGTCCAAGATCGCAAACGACATTCGCTGGCTGGCCTCCGGGCCCAGGTGCGGCCTGGGCGAGATCCGCCTGCCGGCGCTTCAGCCGGGTTCCTCGATCATGCCCGGCAAGGTCAACCCGGTAATCTGCGAGTCCGCCATCCAGGCCTGCGCCCACGTGATCGGAAACGACACGAGCCTGACGCTTGCCGGCCAGGGCGGATACTTTGAACTCAACCTCATGCTCCCCCTGGTTGCATACAAGCTGTTCGATTCCATCGGGGTCCTTGCCAATGCTGCGGAAATGCTGGCCGGGAAATGCGTATCCGGCATTGCGGCCAACAAAGCCCGGTGCGCGGAAAACATCGAGAAAAGTCTGGCCGTGGTCACCGGACTGGTGCCGCATATCGGCTACGAGCAAGCCGCGCGGATCGCGCACCTGGCCCATGAAACCGGAAAAACCATAGAAGCCGTGGCACTCGAAGAAAACGTATTGCCCGCAGCCGAGCTGCGAAAAGCGCTTTACGGAGAAAAAGAATAGGCCGATCGCGCATTCTTTTTTATTGGAATTGGCATCTGGCATGTGAACCTGGATGACCACCACGAAGACCACGAAGTCCACGAAGAAAAAATCATATAAAAGCCAATTCTTCGTGTGCTTCGTGTGCTTCGTGGTTTAGATCAGAATTTCAAAATAAATGTTCCTGTAAGACGGGAGTACAAGCAAGAGGGAGGATATATGACCGAATCCAGCGAAATCATCAACACGGGCCTTCGCGGCGTGCCGGTGGCCAGCACCCGGATCTGCCTGGTGGACGGACAGAATGCCAAGCTGATCTACCGCGGCTACAATATCATCGATCTGGCCAAAAACGCGACTTTTGAAGAAGTCGTGCACCTGCTGCTTTTCGAACACCTGCCCACGGCTGAGGAACTCGATTATATGAAACAGCGCCTGGCAGAAGAATGCGCAATTGCAGAGGAAATCGTTGCCGCACTCAAAACCCGCCCTGCAGATTCCGCTCCCATGGACATCCTCCAGGCCTGCGTGCCCATGCTGGCCAATCATGATCCCCAAGCAGCAAACCTGACCGCGGAAAAGGCATCGGATACAGCCATCCGGCTGATTGCCAAATTTCCCACCGTCATGGCGGCCTGGCACCGCATTCGAAACGGCCGGGAGCCGGTCTCCCCGGACCCGTCCCTGGGGCACGCGGAAAACTTTCTCTACATGCTCACCGGTAACAAGCCGGACGAAGAAGTGGGCCGTTTCATGGATGTCTGCCTGGTGCTGCATGCCGAGCACGCATTTAACGCCTCCACGTTTTCTGCAAGACAGGTATCCTCCAGCCGGTCCCACATGTATGCCGCCGTTGCCGCGGCCGTGGGGTCGCTTTCCGGCGAGCTCCACGGAGGCGCCAATGCCCGGGTCATGCAAATGCTGCTTGAGATCGGCTCCGAGGATGCCGTGGAACAATACGTGGAATCCAGGCTAAACAGCGGCGGAAAAGTTATGGGCATGGGGCATCCGGTTTACAAGACCGGGGATCCGCGCGCAGCCATCCTGGGGCCAATGTCGAAAAAAATGGGCGAGCGGGTCAATAACACCAAATGGTATGAACTCAGCGAGGCGGTGCGCAAAAAAACCCGGGAAGTATTCATGCGGCTGAAGGGAACGGAGATTTATCCGAACGTGGATTTTTACAGCGCCACGATTTATTATGCCATGGGCATCCCGGTTGACATGTTCACGCCGGTATTTGCCATTTCCCGGGTTTCAGGCTGGTGTGCCCATGTCATCGAGGAGCAATTTGCCGGTGCGGCGCCCAAGCCGGTGCTCTACAGGCCGGCATCACAATACGTGGGCGAATACTGCGGGCCTGAGGAATGCGCGTTCGTGCCCATGGAAGAAAGGCAATAAGCTTCTGACCACAAAAAAAGGCCGGCTGGAAAGCCGGCCTTTTTGGATTCTGTTGCTTTTTTTATTCCTCCCAGTAAATGCATTCCGTCGGGCAGGAATCGATGGCTTCCTGAATCTCGTCTTCAGGTCCGCCTTCGGGCTTGAGCACATAAGCCTTTTCAGTATCCTCGTCGAATGCAAAAACCTCCGGGCATAATTCCACGCAGGTTTCGCAGCCTTCACACTCATCATTATCAATGACTACTTTTGCCATGCCGACCTCCATTGCACTAAGTGGTTAAAAGATATGTATCAACCAGACTGTCACGTTCAAGCCTAATATGTTTCCGCAGCAGGCATATGTCAATATCCATTTTTATGCTTTCGGGCCTACCGGCTTTTGGGTCCCTCTGTCGGAATCGTGGTCACCGGCACGGACGAATGCCGGGTCACTTTTTCCGCAACACTGCCAAAAGCGAAACTCTCGTTTTTCCCGCTGGTTGCCATCACCACCAGATCAATGTTTTCGGCGTCAATAAGCTTTAATATCTCCTTCATTTTCGATGCGCAATCCCGCTCATTACCATTACCGAAATCGGGATCGGGATCGAAGAAAAATCCGATTCCGACAACGGATTGGCGGTTAATTGCTGTTGCTTTTCAATTCCGTTGCGCCCTGCAAAAAAAACAACTTTCCCAGGATTTTCGCAGGTCGGACCGGCGGGGAAGTTTTCGCATATGCCGTCCGCTTTCGCGGACGTCGCTGTGCAGCTTCAGGCTTTCTGGTACAACGGCGACATGCTACGCAGGGTGTTGACCACGCCCGCCAGCGAAGCCAGGAATTTGTCGATATCCGCCCGGGTGTGGTCGCTTCCCCAGGAGACCACCAGGGTGCCCTGGGCATCGGCATGGCTCAGGCCCAGGGAAAGCAGCACGTGGGAAGCCCGCAGGGATCCCGTGGCGCAGGCCGATTTCGTGGCCACTGCCAGGTTCTCCTCGTCGAGCATCAGCATCACGCTTTCGCCCTCAATGTATTTCAGGGAAATATTGAGCAGATTGGGAAGGCTGTGGGCCGGGTCGGTGTTGACAATATATTCGTCGATGTATTCGGGCAGCTGCTCTGCCAGGTAATCCTTGAGCGCCTGCATCTGCCCGATCCGCTCTTCCATGTGCTGCACGGCAAGTTCCGCGGCTTTCCCCATTCCGATGATGCCGACCAGGTTTTCCGTGCCGCCCCGCTTGTTGTTTTCCTGCACCCCGCCGTCGAGCAGCGGAAAAATCCGGGTGCCGCGCCGGATATACAGCCCGCCAACACCGGTAGGACCGGAAAACGGGTTTGAGGCAAAGCTGAGCAGGTCCACGTTGAGTTTTTCCACGTCCACCGGCACCACGCCCACGGAATCCACCGCATCACAGTGAAACAGGACCTTCTTTCTGCGGGTTACTTCCCCGATCTCCGCAATGGGCTGGATAGTGCCGGTTTCGTTGTTGCTGTGCATCACGGAAACCAGGATGGTCTCGTCTGTAATGGCATCTTCAACGGCTGCGGGATCAACCCGTCCGGCAGCGTCCACGGGAAGCGAGGTCACCTTGAAGCCTTGGTTGGAGAGCCTTTTTATGCTTCTGAGTACTGCATTGTGCTCGATATTGGTGGTTACGATGTGGCTGCCCTTTTCCCGGTTGGCCATGGCCGTGCCCTTGATGGCGTGATTGACCGACTCGGTCCCCCCGGAGGTAAACACGATTTCCTTGGCATTGCCTGCATTGACCAGATTCGCTACCTGCTGCCGCGCATCTGCGAGTTTTTCCGCGGCCTGCTCCCCGGCCTTGTGCTGGCTGGAGGGATTGTGAAGATCGCTGTTGATCGCATCGATCATCACCTGTTTGACTTCAGGCAGCAGCGGGTTAAACGATATCCGGTCCAGGTTGATGAACCCCATTTAAAACCCCCTTTGACGATAAAATCCGAAAAAATGATATGAATCCGCGTTTTCCATAACCGGCAAAGTGCCTCCCGCGAATCTGAAAATCCTTCAGTGTTCTTCTGTCAGATCCCGCTGGCAGGCTTCGCAGAATTCCGCTGTCTCGCTGATTTCCACGTCACAGTACGGGCAGTAACAGGTCTCCCCTTCGCCGTGTTCGTGCTTTTCCTGTCTTTCCTCCGGTTCTCGGGTCACACCGGCCTTTTTGTCCTCGTAATTCTGAATCGCCATATGCAGCGCATCCGCCCCCAAGTTGGAGCAGTGCAGCTTATTCTTGGGCAATCCCTCCAGGGCTTCGGCCACGTCCTTGTTGGTGATCTCCCGGGCCTCGGCAATTTTTTTCCCCTTGGCCAGCTCGGTGAGCATGCTCGAAACCGCAATGGCCGATCCGCACCCAAAGGTCTGGAACTTGATATCGGAAATTTTTTCGTCTTCATCGACTTTCAGATAAATGGTCATCATGTCGCCGCACAGCGGGTTGCCGACCTCGCCCACACCGTCGGCGTCTTCGATGACCCCCACGTTTCTCGGATTTTTGAAATGATCCATCACGACCTGGTTATACATGGCGCTTTCCTCCACACGCTCGTCGTTTGTCTGGTTGTGTTTTTCAAACAACTTCTATTCCGGAATTCATTCGTTCCCGGGTAAACTCTAAGATAAGCATACAGCATGCTTTGTAAAGTAATCTGCAATTTCCGCCCGGAATTTGCTTAACCGCCTGGAAAGCACCGTTATTTTTAAATTGGGACCATTTATGGATTTTCCTGCTGTTTTTCCGCCACCCCCGCACACATCCCGGCTGCCACGGAACCTGCCCGGACACGGGAATTTTGAGTAAACCGCAAGGCCGAAACGGCTTGCTTTTTTTTAAACCCGTTTCATCAAGGAGGGGAAAAATGACTTAATTCCTTAAAAAAATAAAAAAGATTGATCCGTGTAAAAATTTGAAACGCTCAATTTAGGTACAAGGCAATGAAGCACAGCATCGACGTGCTCAAGACCATGCGCGATCCCCGGAAACGCAAGGGCGGGGAACAATCCATGCAGGACCCTGCGTAAAATAATTCCGCGCAATCCAGATACCGGGCATTGATTTCCGGGCCGCAGCTGTGATACCCAGACAGTATCAATCCACTGCTTTGATGTTCATTTCACAGGGGATGTTTCCATGCTGAAGCTTCTGCCCGGGCCCGTACGCGGGATTATTGCGCTGGCAATGTATACGGCCAACACCGTTGGCGGAGTTATCACCATGCTGCCGTTTGTCCTGATAAAAACGATCACCCCGCATGAAGGCCTCCGCCACCGGCTCACCCGGGTGCTCACGGCCATTGCCTGGGTATGGATCGAAATCAACAGCGCCATCCTGTGGCTGACGCAGGATATTGCATGGGACGTGGACGGACTCGAAGGATTTAACCCGAAATCCTCCTACCTGGTGATCAGCAATCACCGTTCCTGGGCCGATATCCTGGTGCTGCAGCATTTGTGGAAACACCGCATCCCGTTTCTCAAGTTTTTTCTCAAAAAGGAGCTGATCTGGGTGCCGCTGCTGGGCATTGCCTGGTGGGCGCTGGATTTTCCGTTCATGAAGCGGTATTCTAAGGAGTTTGTCAAAAAGCACCCGGAGCTCAAGGGAAAAGACATGGAAACCACCCGCCGGTATTGCGAAAAATTCAAGAAATCGCCGATCTCGGTGATCAACTTCCTGGAAGGCACCCGGTTTGACCCGGATAAAAAGCGGCAGCAGCAGTCGCCCTACCGGCACCTGCTGCTGCCCAGGGCAGGCGGCACCGCCGTGGTCCTCTGCGCAATGGGACAGCACCTGGAGGCGATCATTGACGTGACCATCGTGTACCCGAAAAACGAGGCGCCCCTGCCGTTTTGGAATTTTCTCAAAGGCGAGATACCGGAGGTAACGCTGCGCGCGCGCAGGCTGGAGATCCCGCCGCAATTCGTGGGCCGGGATTATGAACAGGACGCCGAATTTCAGGCGCAGTTCCGCGAGTGGGTCAATGCGCTCTGGGCGGAAAAAGACCGGCAGATCGAAGCGCTTTTGGGAAGTGACAGGTGATCCGGTGCCCGATGAACAGGGTTCCGCAGCAGCCTGAATCATATTCCCCCTGCTTTCCCGCTATACGGCAGAATGAAATGCCTTGAGCGGATAGACCGTGGCCTTCTCCCGCACCCCTTTGAGCTGGAGGGAAAAAGGGTTTTCAACGCTCAGCTTCCCGGCCAGCAGGTTGTAGACCGGCTCGGA
>Ga0182239_1000787_pt1 | contig 11104 bp, 8 predicted proteins | sample hydfrate6_PW_210_FD_132456 | JGI IMG/M metagenome (GOLD analysis project Ga0182239, IMG submission 132456) | Subsurface microbial communities from deep shales in Texas, USA - hydraulic fracturing test 6_PW_210 | ecosystem: Environmental > Aquatic > Deep subsurface > Shale gas/oil reservoir >...
AAAGGTGGAGCAAAGGACTTATATAGAAATATACAAATAGAGAAAAGTGCGTGCACACACGTATGATCTAGTAGATCTATATATAAATATAAACATTAATTATAATATATATATAAGGATTTTAGCTTTTTATATCTGTTTATATATGTGTGCACAGATTTCTTTTTATATATTCTTTTTAGGTCACCTCTCCACCTTTGTACTGACATTCCTGTTATAACAGTAAAACTTCTCCAGTGTATTAACAGGGTATCAATACATTAGATCAAAATTGGAAATAATTATGTATATAATATTTGTAAACTAAATCTAGAAGTTAACTATTTATCAAATTCAGAAGTCACTAATAGTGACTTCTGAATTTTTGAAATTATGTGTAACGTAATAATAGACCGGCAGGAAAAAGCTCCTGGCGGTTATTTTTTGCCTATTTTTTTAAGTTAATCACTGGTATTAATTTCAGATGTCGATGTTATCGACATCTGAAAAAAATCCTATCTTAATCTTAAAAAGGCCTTTAAAACAAAAATACCACTTTTAGAAAATAGCTATACAAACATATGTATGTTATAATATTTAATAAAGAAAGGGGCTATTTTCTATGAACTTCAAGGACAGAGGTAACAAGAAATGGACTGCTATGATGCTAATTGAGCACCGGAAAAGACTAAAAGAATTGAAAGAACACGAGGATAACCGAGAAAGACCTATTTTAGATGATCAGGAGAAAGCAGTTATAAATTCTAGGTTACGGCAAGCACTGCAAAGCAATCTCAATGTAGTAATTAATTATTATGAGGACAAAAGATTTAAAATCACTGTCGGTAAAATAAATAAGATTGATTATTAACAACAGAGTTATTTGGATTAATGATGTTAAAATACCTATCGAAAATCTTTTGGAATTAAAATTGGAATAGAAAGTTATTAACTGAAAGGTGGAGTTAATAAAAAAATATGGAACCACAGCTAAATTAATTGGCTCCTCTCAAGTATAAATATTTAACCAAGTATTATAGGAAGAAAAAAATAGGGTCTTTAAATAAATACTGTGTATGGCTAAACTCTATATCGTTTCAAGGAAAAATGAATTAAAAATAAATAGTTATAATGCATTATAAACAATCAATGAAATCAATATTTCGGATGTCCCTTATTGAGACATCCAAAATAACGAAAGATAAATAGATTAACCATAAAACTTTAAGATAAATATCCAGTTTAATCTCTAATGTCTGTAAAGCGGACATTAGAAAGAACACTTATTACTGTTGATTTATTTTTTCTTTACAGCTTCCACAAATAATTCTTCCTTCAAATTCAATAATATCATCAGCGCTGCCGCAGAAAATACAAGCAGGATCATATTTCCTGAGAATAATTTTATTCCCATCAACAAAAATCTCGATTGGAGCTTTCTTATTAATATTTATGGTTTTCCTTAATTAAATCGGTATTACCATTCTGCTAGATCATCAATTTTCCGAACAATACCTGTAGATTTCATGATTTATCCTCTCTTTTTTACATCATATTTAAAGGATTATTAATTATTATATACAATTATACTTTAAGGAGGAATTAAAATTGAGATCAATAGGTATTCGCTTATCACCAAGTTGTGCTTATTATTCTATTATTGAAAAAAATAATGAAGATGAATTTAATTTATTGGATAATTCCAGTCTCATTATACCACAATCAGCCGAATTTCCATTTCAACTTAGTTTTTTAAGGACCAATATATTTTCAATAATTCAAGAATTTAGAATAAATAATGCAGGTCTTCGAATAACAGAATCTGTAGCTTATACTCCTTCAATAAAAAGAATTAATATGGAAGGGGTTATTCAAGAATTGCTTTGTGATTCAAATATAAACAACTATTTTGCAGGTAGAATAACTAAAATTGCTTCTATATTGGATGAAGATAAAACTGTAATTAAAAAAGCAATGAAGGGTAAAATAAATATTTTTGATTTAGATAATTGGAATGATCTAAAAAACGAAGAACGTGAAAGTTTTATTGTAGGTCTTGCAGCTAGTTTTTTAAAGGAGGACGATTTAATTGGTAATGCTTAAATCAGAAATTGAAACTAAGTTGTCTTTATCTCTAATAACTAAATTAAATGACGAAGGAAAAAATTCTGAAGCATTTTTAATGCATGACCCACAATTAGATGCAAAATTTGTAGTAAAGAAAATCCCAAAAACTGATTTCAAAAGCGAAGAAGATTATTTTAAAGAGTCAAAAATGCTATATTATGTTAAACATCCAAATATAACAAAAATTCAACACTCTACAAGTGATCAAAATTATATTTATTTATCAATGCCTTATTATGAAAATGGTTCACTGAATTCTATTTTAGATTTTAAATATTTAAATGTAAAAGAAATAATTCAAATTTCTTTAGATTTTCTAACTGGTTTACATTATATACATACTAAAGGATTAATTCACTATGATATTAAACCCTCAAACATACTTTTAAATAAAAATAAAAGAGCACTAATTACAGATTTTGGATTGTCTAAATATATAAATAAACATGGTTTAGCTACTCAAGGAAAAGCTTATTGTTCCCACCGCGCCCCTGAGCAACTATTTTCAAGTAATACAAATAACAAAACAGATATATATCAAGCTGGTGTAACGTTATTTAGAATGTGTAATGGTAATGAATATTTTTATAAACTTTTAAAATGCTATAATAGTGTACCTGAATTGTACGAGGCGATCAAAAGTGGTGATTTCCCTTCAAGAGATAGTTTCCTGCCACATATCCCATTCAAACTAAAAAAAGTAGTTAAAACTGCCTTATCTACTAATATTGACGAAAGATGGGATACTGTTCTTGAAATGATCAATGAAATAGCAAAAGTTGAAAAGAATATTGGCTGGGTGTATAATAAAGTCAATCAGAATAATATGGAATGGATTACTGAAAATACAAGAGGAACTCATTTTGAGAAAATAATTCTGAAAAAAGATAATAATATATGGAATATCCTAGGTAAAAAAATAAGAAAAAAAGATGGATATACTCAAAATATGCTTAATAGAACAGTCAAAGGAATAAAAAGCAAGGAAAACGCCTTTGATAAAATTTATAAGTTGATTAGAGATTCAAATTAGGAGGAAGGTGAGTGGTATGAAAAAAATCAAATTTAATCAAAAATCAAAAATTTCAAGAAAAGACTTGGCAAATCCTTATAGAAATATATCATTTCGCTCACAAGTTAAAAATTCTGGTTCTATTAATCTATCTAATAATTATAAAATTAATGATTTAAATAATGGTTATGATGAAATTGTTCCAATAGATAAGAATAAAAAAATAAAGTGATTAACTAACCCCGTTATAAAACGGGGTTTACTTATTCATAATTAAATTAGTTTATGATTCTTCTATTTAAAGTGAAGTACTTGACCTATGTTTCAAAAAATTAATCTAAGTTCAACTGTTATCTATCAAATTAATCCATTAGAAAACTATAAAAATGACCCTTATACTTATTCTAATCCTGCACAATTTGTTTTAGAGGAAATTAATGATGAATGGTTAATTGTTAAAATCACAAGTAAATTAGGTGACTTATAATCTATATCTCAATAGATCACTGAATAGAAATTAATAAGATAAGCGATCATTTTGAAGAAAAGGATGAATATATTAACAAGAATCTGAAGTTAATAAACCCTGTATCAGAGTAAGATGAAAAAAATTAAAATTAGAAGATTTAAAACTGGATGCTGAAGAAAAAGGTCTTATTTAAAGCAAATATGATAGTAAAGCCTGCAGCTGTAATAATTACAGTCCTGCAGGCTATTACTTTAGAATATTTAAATTTCTAATGTCGGTAATACCGACATTAGAAAAGTCAATTGATGCAAAACAATTAACTTCGTAAAAGACGTATTAAGCGAATTAATTTTTATATTAGTAACAATAAAAGTGGTTAGATTATGATTTTTGCATTTCATTTTCAAAATCCCAAATTTTTTTAACTTCAGGTAAGGAACTGTTATTAGAAATGCTTTCCCATTCATTTAATATATTTGGTATGTTTTGTTTATTTTTTTCAAAATGTTTTTTTAAATAATATGCAAGTTTTGAGGATCCTTCTTTTAATTCAGGTATATATGATTCACGCAATTGCTGATTATTTTTTAATTGAGATAAATCAGTTTCTATTTTTAGAAATTCAAGAGTTTCGCATAGCAAATATATATGCTCTTTATTTAATAACTCAATTTCATTTTTGAGTACTAGCGTTATCAATCTTATAGCTGTATCTAATTCAGGATTTTTTCGGTTATATATTTTATAAATCCAGTCATTTAACAATTCATTAGGAATGGGCTTAATGTCTTTTTTAATACTATACCCCCCCCAATATAAACAGCTATAAAGTGCGGCTTTAACTTCTCCTTTATTAAAAGAATTTAATCCATGCCTTAATTTGAATTTAATTTCTTTTACTGAATATAACTCTAAAAATAATGTCATTGGTAAAACCTTTAATATGTTAACCTGAGCATCTTCTAATTCAGTCAAGAACCTTTTTACTTTATTTATGATTAAAGAATTATTATTGTCTAAATTTGGTAAAATAACATAGCTTATTAAATTAACAATATCCTTTGCATGATTTTGAGGATTAAAAAACAATTTAATTCTTTGGTCATTTAAAATAAATTCTTTTTCGCTTTCCCACCATTTTATAATTTTATTCATTATTTCTTCAGCTTCATTAGTAGTCCAATTTATATATTTTGATTTTCTTTTATCATCAAATAAATAGTATGAAAAAGATGATTTTAATAAATTGTTACAGTACTTTTCAAATTTTTTTCCCCCAGAATAAACAATTTTATCATCCTTTTTTGTGTGTAAAGAAGGTATTTCAGTGGCTTTTAACTTTTCTTTTAATTTGTATTTAACATTATTTTCTTTTGCTCCGGGTAAAAACAAAAAAGAAAAAGAATATAAATTAATATTTATAGGCAATTCGAATTCATCATCTTTTTGTGCCCAAATAGCTTCTTTAAACATTTTTTCTTGTTTTTGAGTTAATCCATTAATAATATAAAGTTTTTCTAATCTTTTGAAAGATCTCCTTCTTCCAGAAGTTGTTGAATTATACATAATATTTACTAGATTATCAATAGCTTGCCCCCAAGTACTTCTATCATAGTCTTTGCCAAGCATAAAATCATTTGTCCAACTGATGTGGTCAAAGGGTTCAACAAATTCATTTTCCATGGAAACATTAAAGTCTTTTTCTCCTGGAATTGGGAAATTAAGTAATTCCGAAATTTTATCTACAATTTGTTTGTTAGTCATTGCAAATAAGATTCGTTCAAACATTCGAGTTATATAGGTGTTGAGTTGATTAAGATTTCTAAAAATAGACTTTTCATAAATTTTCATAAACAAATTTAATAATATTTCTCTTTGTTCAGCAGAAAAGCGAAAACTCAACCTAGAAGTAATTTCAATTAAACTTGGAAGTATTCTACTAGAAAAACTGTCATGACTATAATTTGTTTTAATATCATTAATAGCCTGTTCAAGAGAAGGTTTAAAAAGATTATAAAAATATTTGATTTGTTCATTACTAAAATTTGCGACTTTCGTTCTATCAAACCATTTGTGAGTTTCTTTAGCTTTACCAGTTCTAATCATTAGGCTCAACGACCAAAGAGGAGAATATGGTTCTATCCATTTAGCTGAACTAATGGTAGTATTACCAAAACCAAAACGGCCACACATTATTGGTATTCCAGCTCTTTCTAACATTATCACAAAAGAAAAAGATATCCATTCTTCACTTTTTAATGAATTTTTAAAAGAAATTTTTTGAGTAACTTTACCTGGATCAAAGCTTTTAACTACACTTTTCCCATCTTTTGAGGGCAACTCAGGATCGGAGGTTTTAAGGATTGAGGTAATAACCTTTATTTCTTGCCATGGGTTACAATGATACTCACTTAGTTTAGACCAACGCTCACTATACTCTTCTATTTCTACTTTTTCATTTTTTAACTCATTTTCTTTTAAACTTTTTAAACCAACCATTATCCAACCTTCTTTGGATAATAAGTTTAAGTCATGTTTGTTTCCTTTCAAACTGAACTTTATTGTATCTAAAGACTCTTCTAAAATTCGTTCTGATTTTTTTAAATCACCTAATTCAGCTATAAGAGAAGCCCGTTTAGCTTCCCAAAATGGAAATTTATTATTAGTTTCAGGCCAATCGTCTAAAGTATTATTCAATTCTTTTTGATTAAAATTAGATAAGTAGAACAAACTTTTTTCATAATACCACTTTACTTCCCATTCTAAGTCTATATTAATAATTTTTTTTAATTTATCCATCCACAAATTAAATTCATCTAAATCTTGATCCTCTCTTGCCCTTTTTATTAATGTAAAAATAATTTCTACCCAACAGTTACGAATTCGCTGCCAATTTAAGTTTGGATCAGTTTCTGGAGTACATTTTGCATCTGGATCTTCAATTTCTATAGAAAATGGATTTATCTGAATAATTAAATCTCTTATTTTTTCTGCCCAATCTATAAATATCGGTTTAAGTGATACATTTAATCTCCAATTTAATTCATATAATAAATAAACACTTTCAGGCAACTCTAATTTTTCTAATGAATTAAAAATTGGTCTTATCCAACCTTTGGTATAATTCCATATTTTATCTCTACAATTTTTAGGAGCTATAATCCAACCTGGATAATTATTTCTTGATTTTTTCCAAGTGTTTAACAATTCTAATAAACCTTCTTTATCTAATGAGATATTACCTTTATGATATTTTTCTTTTGGATATGAAGTAATTGATTCAGGAATATATGGCAAGTGATCTTTTTGAGGTTTAAGCGTTTTTTTAGAAAAGTCAGGCCATTTTACAGGATTAGGTTTTTTCCCATATTTTAAATTTAATAAAAACCACTCTAAAGCTCTCTTATATTTTAATATTCCAGGAAAATTTGTCTCTGAAAATAAAGGCGAAAAATCAATAGGGATAATTCCTCTCGATTTCAAAACTTGTTTTTGTGTTGAAGATATAAATCCACAAAAATAAATAGGGGGAGTATTATTACCTAAATTATCTCGCACCCATCCGATCCAATTCAAAAAATTGGGATCATCACCTGAAAAACCAATCAAACATAAAATGTTTTCCATAACTGATTGCTGCACTGTGTTTACAAAAGCCGCAAATTTCTTCGGATAAGTTCTATAGTCCTCTTCAGTTATGATGAATGGTCGTTGTGAAGGAAAGCTCCCATGAAGTTTTATAATCCTGGGCTTATTAGTATCTGGGAGATCAGATATAGTTAATGCTAAATCATATTTTCTATCATATATATAAGGTCTTGTTCTTTCTAGCAGTGTATCATAATTTGTTGTGAAAACATCTGACCAAGGTAATGATAATAAAAGTTTATGTAATTTAGCTGGAACATAATTTTCATCTGGTAAAACTTCCATAATAAGTTCATCAAGTGCTTGTCTGCCAAATACTAACTCATACTGACTAGCAATTTTTAGAGAATCACTTGTTGCATTACTTCCCTCATTTTTCTTGTTTGGATATAAATCTTTTTTCATTCTTTTCACAAGTTGTGTCCAGGTTAAAAATAAGCTTGAAGAATTAGATGTTTTTTCGGCATTCAAACTAAATCCCGAACCAACCATAACTGAAACATTACCATATTCTTGACCTGACCACAACTTTTTTCTTATTCGATAAATATGATTTTGATCCGGCAGATACCTAACATTACACAAATTGAACCCCTCCAGAATTAATTGTAATATACTCAAAAGCACTAAATATACGAAAAAAATTAAATACTCACTTTCATAATTCTTTAAAAAATAAATTTATCCTTTTTTATTTAGATTTACATTTTTTCTTCACGACATTAATTATACAACCATTTTATTTTGCTAAATATAAAGGAACATACTTCTTTACCTAGAATAAAATAAATAAGAAAAATAAAACATCATTTCTATATTATTCTACAAAATATTTTCTTTTTCGACATTTACATCTTTAAAAATAAGTTAACAATCGTATATTTAATTAAAATAAATATTTGTTTCTTGGAAGGAGATATTTTAATGAAATTCAAAAGAATAATTTTGTTTTTATTGCTTCTCACTATTATTTTTTCCCCCATTAAGACTGCAAATGCTCAAAATCTTTTTATAGCAGTTTCGTCTAATAATATTGAACAAATGAAAGAATTAATAAACTCTGGAGCAAATGTAAATCGAACATCATCTACTGGTGTAACACCAATTTTCTATGCAATAAAAGACAACAATTACGAAGCTACAAAAATATTAATAAATAACGGAGCTGAAATTGACTGGAAAGATAATGATTATAGAACCCCCTTATTTTATGCTGCAATAACAAATTCTCATCATTCTGCTAGATTACTTATTGAACATGGTGCTAATGTTAATCATACTGATTATGAAGGGCTTTCCCCTTTAGTATATGCGATAATGCATCATAATAATAATATGGCTAATTTATTAATAAATAATAATGCTAATTTAAACATTAAAAGCAAAAATGGTTTAACTCCTCTTTTTTATTCCCAAAAATACTTAAATAAGGATATTACTAAAACTTTAATAAAGAATGGTGCAGATGTAAATGCTATGGATGATAATAAAAGACCACCCTTAACTCATGCTGTTGCACATAAAAATTCTGATATAGTAGAGCTTTTATTAGAATATGGAGCTAATATTAATTATGTAGATGCTGGCAAGTGGAATGCACTATCATATTCTGTTTTTAATGGATCTTTTGAAATAGCTGAAATATTAATTGAAGAGGGGATTAAAATAGAAAATGATGAACTTTATCCTCCTGTATTTCATTCAGTTAATAATTTAAAATTAATGAAGTTATTAATTAATAATGGAGCAAATATTAATGTTAAAAATTCAGATAATAAAACTCCTTTGATGTATGCTGCCAGAAATAACTCGCTCGATGTATTAAAGTATCTAATAAACAATGGTGCAAATATCAATACCAAAGATAAAAGTGGCCGTTCCGCATTAATCTTTGCGATTTGGGAGGATAATTTTGAAATTGCTCAAGTATTATTAGAAAATAATGCTGAGATTAATTTTTCTGATAATAAAAACTGGACCCCTCTATTATATTCACAAAAATATAATAATAAAGAAATAACCAAATTATTAATAAATAATGGCGCAAATATTAATGTCAAGGATAACAACGGGAAAACACCATTGATTTACGCAATCGATAATATCTCTCCAGAAATTGTGAGTTTATTAATTGAAAAAAATATAGACATAAATAAGAAATATAAAAATAAATTCCCATTAATTTACGCATGTGAAAATAGTTTTAACTCTAAGATAATTAAGATGTTAATAAAAAATGGATCTCATGTTAACATAACCGGAGAAGAAAATAAAACTCCTTTAATGTTTGCTATTCAGTATAACCACCTAGATATAGTCAAATTATTAATTGATTCTGGAGCTGAAATTGAATTTTTATATGAAAATGAAAATTACCCCATAATTCAAGCGTTAAAAGAAAAAAATATTAAAATGGCCAAGTTATTAATAGAAAATGGTGCAAATGTAAACGAAAAAAATAAAGAACACATAACTCCTCTAATTTATATAACTGACCATTACATAGGTGATGATGAATTAAATTTTATTAAACTTTTGATTAATAAAGGCGCCAACGTAAATGCAATAGATAAAAAATATTCTACTCCTTTATTAAATGCTGTTGATGATAAAAACAGTCTTATAAAAGCTATACAGATATTATTAGAACATGGTGCAAAAATAAATTCTAAAAATAAAGAGGGGAAAACTGCTTTAATGTATGCATCTACTTATCGCAAACCAAAAATAATTCAATTTTTATTGAATAATGGTGCAGATGTTAATATAAAAGATAATAATGGAGAAACTGCTTTATCTTATGCAATTAAGTATAATGAAAATGAATTAACAGCAAAATTGTTAGTAGAGAATGGTATTAAAGATGATGATCCAGCATATAATTATTATGAAGTACGTGTAGGTTATAATCATGAAGAAAGTAATAATGACAATGATAAAAAAAAACCAGGTAATAACAAGAAATCTTCAGAGTTAGATTCAAATAAAAAAAACGATTTAAAGAATAATAAAGTCCAGAATTTAAATACTAAAAATGTTAGTGGTGCTGTGGTAAGTGATGATAATCACCCTTTAAAGGGTATCTCAATTAAAGCAACTAATTTAGAAGATGAAACAAATCAACATTTAAGACTAACAAACACTAATGGTGAGTTTGAATTTGAAGATATAAAGAAAGGTGAATATATACTTGAAATTAACGAAAGAGAGATTGTTGAAAATAATAATGATACCTTTGTTAATAGGGTTTATAAGTATTTTAACACTTATGAAACAAAGTTTGTTTTTGAGAATAAAAATATTAATTTAGGAAATTTAAATCTTGAACCAATGTTCATAGTTTCAGAATTAGACACTTTTTATGATGATAAAGGTTATTTAACTTTATCTGGTTACATAAAAAATAATACCAATATGAATATTGAAGGAGTTAGATTAGATTATAAAATTACTGATGGGAATGATTCTTATCGCAGAAAATGGTATAAACAAGATATTACTTCAAAAAATAAGATAAAATTTGAAATTCAAATGGACTATAAAAAAGATTATGAAAATATTAAAAAACATATTTTAGTATTTAATTATTAATTTACGTTCAAAAAAAACTATTTAAAATTAATTTAATTGCTTTTTATAATTAATAATCCTGACACAATCCTAACAAAAAATCTGATAACAGCTGATACTAGTTGATAAATCAGCAGCCAAAAAACACCTAAAATCACTGTTTTGACGGAATAGTTGGCAATACCTGATACTCACTAACAAAGCCCAGTACGGACTTGAAATCCGGTGAAGCCGAAAGGTGTCAGGGTTCGAGTCCCTGTCTCTCCGCCATTGAATATTAAGGGCTGATGCCCATTTTA
>Ga0182239_1000789_pt1 | contig 11097 bp, 10 predicted proteins | sample hydfrate6_PW_210_FD_132456 | JGI IMG/M metagenome (GOLD analysis project Ga0182239, IMG submission 132456) | Subsurface microbial communities from deep shales in Texas, USA - hydraulic fracturing test 6_PW_210 | ecosystem: Environmental > Aquatic > Deep subsurface > Shale gas/oil reservoir >...
ACGTCAACTTGGGTTGTAGCACGAAATGGGGACAACGGCCCTTGCCTCCTATGGGGGCAAGGCATTTTAGCCCCTTCTAGGGGCTATTCCAAGTCCTGGCCCTCAGGGCCAGGATTCTTTAAAACGGTCTATACCTAGCTCGCAGAATGAGGCCGGCAACTTAGCCCGTCTGTCGATAAATCCGTGAGCGAAATCCTGGATCACGTTAGCTTGAAGACCGAAATAGTGCCAGAGCGTTTCAGTGGTCAACTGAACCCAGTAGGGAAACCGGACTACGGAATAACCATTCTCACTAGCTATTTCATCCTTTATCCGATCCACACGAATCTTCCGCGTATCGCGGTAATGCTCATCTCCGTCAAACTCCACGACTACGGTCTGACCGGATCTCGTGTAGGCCATGTCCCAACGGTAGCGCGCACCTTCGACCTTTACTTCCGTACCAAACCACGATTTCCCCACAATCTGCCGCAGGGCCGAATCGAGCTTCCGTTGCAGCAAGAAACCTTCGATCTCAACCGTAACCATTTGCGGGATTCACTCCAAAGATCTAACGACCTGCATCACCAGTGGCGCCAATGTGTTTGCCGCGTCAGCGCCGGCACCGTTCACGCCATCTGGTGAATGCAATGGTTAGAAACGGTGTCTTTTCAGGGCGAATTAACAATGCTACAAATAATTTTTAAAACATCTGTTCCCCATACTATGAAGCCCACTAACGCTCCAAAAATAGTCAAGGTAAACGTCAGAGGAACTTTGTCCCTTAGAAACTTAAATTGTAATTGTTCATCCACCCAATCGATTTGGTGTTGCCAAAAAAATTTGTAATGAGCATACCATTCGCTGAATAGAATTTGGTTGCTGCAACAGTTTTGATAAAATCTGTTTTGCAAATCGCTTAAATCTTGTTCGCACTGCGATAGATTTTCTTCATTTGAATTTTTCGCCCAAATATATAAACTCCTAAGTTCATTAAACAATTTAGTTAATTCGATAGCATTTTTCTCATAAATATCTTTTTTGGAATCATACAATGTTATATACAATCCAATAATGCCAAGTATGATAAAAGATGCAGAGAGGAACTTAGTAGAGAGCTTGTCAAAAACAAGGGCATAAATACCAAATGCCATTGAAAAAAAACTGATAAGTCCGGGAGTCTTTTCCACGATATCATATGTTGCAAAATGCTTCTTGGCTCCAAATCCAACGTTGTAGGCCGTTTCAGCTATATTTTTTAGTAAATCTTCTTTATTCATAAGGTTCTCACTGTATAGGGACATCGATTAAATCTCTTGCTACAACAACACCATTTTTAACGGCGTAGCATTCAACTATATGATTTCCTCTAAATTTAGTATTTTCCACCTTAGTATTGTGACCATCGTCGGCAAGAATTTGGCCTCGAATTTCATTTCTTTTTCTAGCCTCCTCTCCACGATTTAATACCTTCCAGTAAATGCTGTACTGACCTTCAACGTCTGTGTAGGTAATGTGAAATTTTAATTTCTTTTTAGCTTGCAATCGCCACTTTTTTCTCAGGATGAACGACAAAGCATGTTCCTGAAAACCATTTTGCAAAACATCGCAGTCTATTTGTAAACTGTATCGAATATCGACAGGGAACATATCTTCTATAAATTCTTCCGTGTCGTCCCAGTGTTGTGCTGCCTTTAATATGGCTGCTTCATGAGCAGTTGTTGGTTTGGAAGGAAAAGGTCTTCCGAAGACTTGTTTCCATTTACTATGTATGCTGTCCTCACCTTCCGACTCAATGGCAGATAGGCATAGTTCGTATGCTTTCTTTGCCTTTTTCTGGAACTTTTTTTTCACATTTACTCTTTGGCCACTACCTAAAGCTGCATAATATTCTTGATCTGGCTGCTCAGCCAAGTACTTGAAAAAGTCTCGACTCATTCGGTCATAATAGAGAAAACTTGTGTCGTCGTATTCAGAAGTGGATTTAAGAAAGTTGTGCGCCAATGTATCTATTAAAAGGCCTCCCATCTTGACGCCATGTTTGTTCTTCCATGCTCTCGTCATTTTGCAAAACCGCCGAAGATTTCGATTTTTTTGCATGTCAAATTCTTTCATGGCGCTAATTTCTTCACGGGGCTTGGTTACTTTCCAACTACCTCCATTATATGTATCTGGATATTGAAAGCTCCCATCTTCTAATTCAAAAACAGGCTGTACCTCTATATGAAAGTTGTTATAAAGTACTCTGACAACGAGGCGGTCAGCAATCACAACTGTTTTTGGGTATCTAGATTTTATTGTATCTTTACAGTCTTTTAACAGTTGTGATTGGTTATTATTTTTATATGTATCCCAACTTCCTGCGGGCATAATATATAGCATGTCTAAATCTGAGACACCTTTAATGGCAGTCCAGCGACCATAGGAGCCCACCTGCAAACTGTTGGCTGTCTTAGACTCGGTATCTCTGAAATTCTTATTCAAACATGCTGTGACTTCCCCATATCTCAAGGAAATTTGGTCTGCATTATCAATAGCCAAATTACTGAGGAAATCTTTGAACATTTCTGATTTAGTCAACCACCTGCTCCTTATATTTTATTGATAGGCTGTATTGATGTATGAATATTTTTGTTTCTAATCGCGGCGCTCACCTGCGGAGCGGACTGCAAGCCGCAGGCTTGAAGGCCGAGCCGTCAGGTGAAGTGCCTTGTTCCGAGGCGCGCTTCGCACCGAGGTACAAAGGGACGAACGAAGTGAGCGCCGCGATTCCCCCGGACGCGCGAAGTGTGTCCGGGGGAACGTTTAAAATCAGCAGCCGACGAAGGAGGTCGGCTGGATTTTCTTGTTGGGCTTTTGCAACTATTCATGTTCTAGAGTTCTCACAGACCTCACGCAATATTTTGCAACATGACTCGATACTTGAAATAAAGTATTCCACGTTTTTCACCTCGCGCTGCCCATTGTGTACCACATTCTGGCGGGCATCTATTGCATCTCTGCAGCCCTTCAAAATATTTTCTGGCAAGTCATCCTCAGTCAAAAGCACCGGAAGCAAGTATCGGACAGTCCCACTTAAACCCATACGGTCGACCTGTTTCTGCAAGCGATCAATTCCCATCCTGGAGCCGTACTTTGATGCTAAAGCTTCGTTACATTTGTCTGTTCTGGAAAAATCTGAAACAGCAACCTCTAAGGCAGTTACAGCTTCTGTTAGTGCGCTTCGGGCGTAACCATTCCCTGATAGTTGTTGTGCTCCGGCTAGTAGTTCAAGAACCATTGATGGGCGTCTTCTTCCTTGAACGAACTGTTCCACATCGTTCCACTCACCCTCGTTGATGTACTTAGTCTCTGAGGGCATCGAAATACTAATGTGATCACCGGTGCCTGGTTGAAATCTAAATCGTTTTCCTTCATCGATAGATCCGGTTGCCTCAAATGATTGGAAGTAAGCATGCAATCTGTTTAAATCTATAGGGTAATCCAGAAGCCAATACTGTCCCTTGACAACTCTTGCAAACACGATCAGTCGATTAACCCGATTGAGAACAACTTGCGAAACTTTACGACCAAGATTTTCATACGCTTTTTGAATTTCGGCATCATCTGAATTAGGAAGCTTGCTGAAATCCCGATTTTGCATATAACTGGCTAAACTTTGATCTACATCGTGGACGATTACTTCAGCAAGAACATAATGAGCTAGGACGTTTACATGGTTCTTTAATTCTTCCGCCGTGGGGTGTGATGCCCACCAAGTGCTCTTAATATCGAACCAGAGAAGAAGCTCCAACTGATCTTCTGTGATTTTGATTCCGTGCTCTTTTCCTATCGGCATCCAGTGCGTAAATATCAACGCAGCAGCACCAATCAATGGCTCGGTTTCAATGGGAATCTTTAAGTCGATGTGTAGTGTAGCCATTGCTTTTTTGTTTTTGCAGCCCAACGCGTTGAATAAGCCGCCAATATGGAGCGGCAGCGGAAAATTGGTCGGCTTGATTCATTGGTTATGCTGTGCAGCCCTCTGAAAATCTTTCGACCCATTCTTGTCCCTCGTACAGTTCCTCGAATATTTCTTCAATTTCGATGTCTTTAAGAAAACTTTTATCGTTTTGGAAAATAGAGACCTCAGTCCCATCACCAAGATATACGCGGGGCATTGACAACTCTGCAACCTTTAGCCCTCGAGTAGTCATGGGTATATTTAAAAAGTTATCAAGGCCAGCTCTGGACAGTAATCGAATCGCCTTTATCCTGCTATCATTTAAATTGTTAGCTATCCTTTCAATTTCTTTGCTTGCCTCTTCGCTGAGCAAATCTAATGAAAGGTTCAATTTTTCTAGCGCTTCACCAATGCCAGTCATCATTTTTTCTGGGCTTTCCGCTGTATTACTCGGTAGAGCACTGCACATCAGGAAGTACAATATTCCAAGGTTTAGATTCTGTATACCTGTCCTCACCCTGCTTTCAAAGTCACTTCCCCTGGGAAGGTCTAATACCTGATGTATGTCAGACGATAGTACTTTTTCAACTAATGACTCGGGAAAGTTTAGTACTAGGCGCGTAATAACTGAGCATATTTGGAACGCTACAAAAACATCCTTGCACTGCAATTGGTTAGCAACTATATGCACGCAAACGGAGTATTCTGTAATATTCTGATTGTAAATAAAGTCAAGTGATTCGCGCTGGTAAATTCCGCTTTCAACCAGCTTTTCCTCTTCATTTAGCCCATTAATTAACGATGTTTTCATTAACATCTCGTTGGACATGGCCGAAGCTTCAAGAATTGAGACCGTTGAAACAGGAGATCGTGCTATCAACTCACCACGGGCATTTAGAAACTGAGAAAAGAGAATAGGATCTTCGGATAGCTTTCCATCTAGACCAAATTTTTTTCCCATAGTGAATTTTGACTGCCATAGTCTATCCGGTCCATTTGCACTATCAATCACTGTATAGTAGTCAGGCAAACGTAATGACCGTGCATGTTCCAAAAATCTTTTTGCCTTATAAAATTTTTCCTCTCTACCGCCCATTCTATTATTGGAACAATATGCCTCGTTCATTTTATTTAAATGGTTCATGCCCCAATCCGTGGAGGTTGAATCAATGAAATGGGTAAACTCATGAACGGCGAGCGGTAACACCCTACATAGAACAGCGTAATCTTTAGCTTCTATAGCACCCAAGAACTGGTCAAACCTATGACTATCGATGCTATCCAAACACACCATACAGGTAAAAAAGTCGAAAGAGCCCAGCGTGTCCGACTCCAGTAATCTTTTATAAGATCTAAAATTGCTTCTAAGTCTCTCGAAACTCATCTGTCCCTCAATGAGCATAACGCTAGCCATCACCCGACGCGGAAGGAGCGGCAGCGACTGTAGCGGTCGGGTGCATGGCCTTGTTATGTGTTTCTGTCCACTGAGCTATTGTAAACTCAAGCCTTTGTATCAGATCATCATACGTGATTATATCTATAACGTTTTTGTACTTTCTTTTGATGACTTCAAAATCTTGTTTCTGGGCAACAGTCATTACTTTGTTCCGACCCATGATGATTATTCCGCTTGGATTGGTGATCCGGATCTGAAAACCGTCTGCCATATAATCTTTGTAATGTTTCGTTAATTTTTCTTCACCTTTCCGGCCCCACTTGTTCAAGTAAAAAATATATTTCTCAATCTGCATCACAGACCCAGAAAGCTCTCTTAAAGGAATGTGGTTATCTCTATAGGTGCGCTCAGTAACAATGCACTTATCAAATGGTTTTTTTATTTCTATGATATCCGTATTTCCACTCGAATCGATTAACAAATAGTCAATATTTCTATTGGCATTGCTGTATGTATCCCTTACAGGTGCCTCTTTGAATACGTATATGTATTTTGGATATAGAAGAAGTATAATCTGAAGCAACTCTTCTTGCCATTGCGCTTCTGAATATGAAACCTCATCATCGAGCATGGATTTCAGCTTTTCTAGCAAACTGGAATATTTTAATAGCTCTACTTCAGAAAACTTAAGCTTTAGGTTTGTACCCTTTTTGCTGATCTTTTTATTTAGATATTGTTGATATTGTTCTTCGTAGTCTTCTTTTGTATCCAAGTATGACGACAAAATACTACTGATGCGGGCCGACGCATATCTGTTTAATTCATATGTATTGGGAAATTTTTTTAGTAAGTCTCTAAACACCGATTCTGGAATTGCGTTTTCATGATCGCCACCAACATATATTGACCGTGAAACCATTCGGGCAATTTTTGGGAAAATTGATATGTTTCGTTCTGCTATAAACAGCTTCCTTTTCAAACTAACATCTTCATGAATATAAAGATCGTGCTCAAGTGACAAGACATTCTTAGGAAAGCAATAGTATTCGCCAATCCTGTTAGCCACCTCAAATTCAATAGGTGCATCCTCATTATCTTTGTCCCGCGAGGAAATCAGTTCATTGCGGGTGAATGAGAAAGCCTTATTTATCGTTACCCGTCCGCTTTCATCCAACTCGTGATACACCCACGCTGGCCCAGGGTACCCGCTTGAGTAGGACAAAATAACCTTGTTGTTTATCTTCCTGAAATTAATCATCTCTATTGGCCATTCTTAGACACATAACGCTTGCGTAACGGGCCGGTTTGTGGAGCGGCAGCGGAACAAATCGGTCCCGTTGACGCAATTGTTAGGTTTACAACGACTTTGGAACGACCCTGATTCTTATAGGGCACGTTGGGTCTCGTTTCTCCTTGGGTATTTCAGAGAAACCTAGCATGTCAGGCAGGCCTGACATTTTTATACAGATGATCAAAAGATCTTCGGAAAACTCAAGAATGTTTGAGGTAAACGTCAGAAGGTCGTCAACGAGCGATTTCTCTGGATCGTCATTTAGATTCCAGCGTGGTGGTTCCAAAGTTGGATATCTAGGATGGTCCGGAGAAACCAGCGCAATATTATGGATGTGCAGATATCCGGAATAGCCACCTGGGTGTTCGACAGCATTACGCATTGCCACAAGCTTTTTGATCCATTGATCGTGATCCTGCTCCAGAAGACGAACTAGTTCTGAATCGTCACCGTACTCTTCTTTAGCCCAAGCAATAATCTTATCGTAACGTGCTCCTTCAAACTTCTTGCCCCAAAAAAGCTCAAATATTTCTGCCAAATCACGAAGTGCGGACTTAGCGCAGTATAGAAATTGCTCAACCCTGGGGACGAGGCGCATTACATGAGGCACTTCAATAACCCTTCCATCCGCCTGTGTCTTTATTCCTTCGTCTCCAATTTCAGCATCAATATCGAGAACTTCCTGATGAATTTCCCGGGCAATTTGGTCACATTCCAGAAGGTGCTTTTGCACCTTCTCGTGGAAAAGTGAGAAAACTGAATTGTTGAAGTCTTCACCACGGGAACAGAATTTGATGAGTTCGCTAGTTTGCACACTTAACCTAGCCACTATCGGATTTTCTGTTCCTTGGTCAGAAACTTTCACTAGCTGGAAAGGCAATTTCAACTCCTGAAAATCTAACGTTCAGCATAACCGGCTGGAAAACAGCTTGCAAAGCGAAGCGAAGCTGCTGTTCTCCAGTCCGCGTTAATGCTGTGGTTAGCCCTTGTACTTTTTCATGAGAGTTTCAAAATCAGCCTGCGCACTGCTATGGACTGAAGCGGGATCAATTAACCGGAGTGCTTCACCATAGCGCTTCTTACACGGCAGTAGCGAAAGCTTTCTACCAACAATGCCTTTTTTGGATGCTGCTTTTACCATATAAAAGACTTCTCGAGGTGAAAATCCTTTGATCATCTTTTCATAACTTGACATCGCTGCCCAAGAAACTCCATATCCATTTCCTATATAACAGCCTACTACCACCTCCACATATTCTTCCTGAATGGTTTCAGGAATTTGTCCTTGATTCGATAATTCAAGCAATCTTTCAGCAAATGGTGGCTCATTGTAAAAATTATTCATTCTTTCATGAGCATTAAGTAGTCTATCCACCGCTCTTTTAAATACAAGATGTTGCTCAGATTCATTTAAAAGAGATAAGAGGCCAAGTTTTTCAAAAAACTGCTGAGAAGCAGCATGTCTTTTTTCGTCACCATATGCAGAATACTCAGAATGACGAGCTATAATATCTGATCTGATCGAATTGGTAAAACCACCTTTTAGGGCATCGCATATATCAATACAATTAAGTCGGACCTCTTCGCCTGTTGCAGGATCGCAATATACTCCATGAATCATTCCCACAAGAAGCTGTCGTTGGGCATCATGTGTTTCTTTAAGCCTCTGAACCCAGACTTTCTTCTGGCCGTCAGTAAATCTTGCCCCTTTAATAGCTGATATAAATGCCCCAATATCAACACCTTTTGGAGAAGAAGAATCACCAAGAGCATATTTTATACAGCGATTAACAAATGTAATGAATTCTCGGTCGTTAAGGTTGCCTATTGTTGGGTGGGCCGCAGAAAAGTTATTTCGAACCTCTCGGCACTGATCGAGAAAGAAAAATCCATCCTCATCAATTAAGTTGAGCTTGAGGCAGAGCTCGATAAGCCTGCTATCTTGCAGTTCAAGTAAATTTTTTTCTTCAAAGTCTTGTTGGCGTATTTGCGCAACCACTGGAAGTCCAAAATTTCTAACTTTGTCTCGTAAGTTTAGTATTGCCGCATTCCAGATATAATTAATTGCCCCATCAAAAAGACCGGTGCTAACCGCCACGCACATTCTAGCGATTAATTCATTTCGTCTTTCTATGGGAATATTTTTTAGCTCTCGAGGCAAATCACGCCATGCATATTCAATCTCCTCATCACTCGCAAGCACCTCACGGGGGATTCCCAGCGCCTTCGTTAACTCGCCTATTGCAGGAAGTGTTTTATCTGGCAATGCTGGTAATTTAGGCTCCTCCATCCCAACCTTTTTGATATCTTTCATTTGTCTCTCCTTTTTCATCCGAGTATAGCCAACACGCATAACCGACTGGCAATGAAGTGCAGCGGCCGAATTTGCCAGTCCAGGTTGATGTGGGTAGCAATTATATTGAATATGCTTTTAATGACATAGAATCATGCGTTGGGTAGCGTCTTCTTTTGACAAGACCAATATTCATAACTGCATGAATGTATTCATCGAACCAATTCATTACATCGGGAGCAACCATTGAACATGCCTCTATATCTGTCCCGTTAAATCGCCCGCCTAATAATTTTCCCTGATGTATTAAGTTGTTACGCATATCTTTGAAATCGCGATTCAGCATTGTAATTCCAACTTGGTCCGGGTTACAGTTTTGTTGGACACTGATTTGGGACAATGGCACCATCGCCTCAAACCCAAGGAGATGTCCTTATTTCGCAACGGTCTGATCAGGAAGCCGCGGCCCCCGGGCAGCGGAAAAAAAATCAAAAGCCCCAGCGTATCTCCGCCAAAATGAAGACCAGGGTCGTACAACGGGTAATGCGGGGTGAAAGCCTGGAGCTTTTGGCCCGAGAATTCGGCACGTATTGGGGCGAGAGTTCGGCTCGATCGACGGAGTCGTCCGTGCCAAGCGCAAGCCGTATATCCCAGTCGTTCTCACCCGGGAAGAGGTTGATAAGGTCATCCAGCACTTGAGTCCTCCATTTGATCTGGTTGTCCAACTGCTCTATGGATGCGGGCTCCGATTATTTGAATGCCTAGGGCTCAGGGTTAATGCCCTTAACTTTGACTTTGGGGTTTTGACCATCCACGACGGCAAGGGGAAAAAAGATCGGACGGTTCCCTTGCCCCAAATGTTGCTCCCTGAACTGCACATGCAGTTGAAAAAGGTGAAGGAGCTGCATGCAAAAGATCTGGAAACCGGGTATGATGGGGTGTTCATGTTCGACAATATCGAAAACAAATACCCAAACAGTTCCAGAGAACTTGTCTGGCAGTGGTTCTTTCCCGGAACCTATCTGACCCATATTCCCGAGACCGGTCAGCGAAAACGGTACCATCTGCATGACTCCCACGTACAAAAGGCGATTCGAGAGGCAGTGAGAAAGGCACAGATTCCAAAGCGCGTCTCGTCGCACACCTTCCGGCACAGCTTTGCCAGCCATCTGCTCCAGGCCAACTACGACATCCGGACCATCCAAGAGTTACTTGGCCACAGCGATGTCAGGACCACCATGATCTATACCCATACTGTCAAAAGCCAGACCCACAAAGAAGCCAAGAGCCCGTTGGACTTTTGATCCCGTTTCTATTTCTATGGTGAGCAAAAGCGTGGCTTTCTCTGGTCCTGAAAGGGCAGGCCCCTGCAGGATCTTAAGATTTCAGATTCCCAGAACCGATCCGCCTAAGTCAGCAGTGCCTTGTGTCAGTCGGCAGTGGCATCGGTTATAACCAGCTCGCACTCATGGTCATTGAAAACAAAATATGGAGCCCTGACCTGCGCCGCTGAGCCCGTCTCTCTGGATTATGAGAAACAGATACCGACCAAGGAAAATAGAATAAACAGGCGTTTACATAGATTATAAGTGGCGCTTGATTTTGCTAGCAGAATTGATTGCTGGGGGCAAGGGTGGTGGGTATTGAAATGTACTGCATTTGCGAAAAATTTGAGTGAGAGCGTGGGAAAATCGGGCAATCTGGAGATAGGCCCATTGTGAAGGGTAAATGAGACCGATCTGGAGGAATGGGGAAGGCGTTTTGGGGTATGCGAAATGGAAAAGCCAGGGGCACAGCCTGTGTAGAGGCAAATTTCACTCGACTTCATTGCCATGGGCTCATTAGAGCCCATACTCTCCCTTGATGAGCACCACGGAAATCCGGCCTGCTGGCCAACTCTTTTCCGTAATCGACCACACGTTGCAGATGCGATGAGGGCTGTTGCAATCCATGCATTCACCAGTCTGGGCACAGGGAGTGCTGGCACCAAGGCGCTTGGCGTTGAGCGGCGCAGCTATCTGTCGCACGCGGGCCATTGCCTGATCCAATCCTCCCACAATTTTGTTCGTACCGATCGTCAGGATGAGCTGTCGCGGTCCAGCTGGCGCAGCTTGCTCCACATCTCCGGGGTCAAGAAAAAGATTTGTTGTTTGTCCAGGCCGTAGACTCGGCCTCCCCAGGGCAAGGGTGCCTGG
>Ga0182239_1000790_pt1 | contig 11086 bp, 22 predicted proteins | sample hydfrate6_PW_210_FD_132456 | JGI IMG/M metagenome (GOLD analysis project Ga0182239, IMG submission 132456) | Subsurface microbial communities from deep shales in Texas, USA - hydraulic fracturing test 6_PW_210 | ecosystem: Environmental > Aquatic > Deep subsurface > Shale gas/oil reservoir >...
AGTATATGAAGGAATACTAATAACAGAGCCGTTTACAGTAATATGTTTATGAGAAACAAATTGACGTGCAGCAGCTCTTGTAGGAGCAATGCCTAAACGATATACTACATTATCGAGTCTTGCTTCTAATAATTGTAAAAGGTTCTCACCTGTAATTCCTTTTTTACGGGAAGCTTGAGCAAATAAATTATAGAATTGTTTTTCAAGAATTCCATAAGTGTACTTGGCTTTTTGTTTTTCCATCAATTGTACACCATACTCAGAAAGTTTTTTTCTGCGTTTGTTTACTCCTTGTTCTCCGGGAGGATAATTTTTCTTTTCGAAATATTTGTCAGGTCCATAAATTGGTTCCCCTAACTTCCTCGCTATTTTTGATTTTGGTCCTCTATATCTAGCCATGAATCTTAATATTAATCTTTTGTTCTACCTCAATAAATTAATCACACATTACACTCTTCTACGGGCAGCAGGCCGGCATCCATTATGTGGTAATGGAGTAACATCAACAATCTCGGTAACTTCTATACCTGCATTATGTATAGTTCGTATTGCTGATTCTCTACCTGCTCCAGGCCCTTTAACAAATACTTTTACTTTTCTTAATCCAAGATCGTAAGCTACTTTTGCACAATCCTCTGCTGCAACTTGTGCTGCATAAGGAGTATTCTTTTTTGATCCTCTAAATCCCATCTTGCCGGAAGAAGACCAGGAAATAACCTGTCCATTACTATTGGTTAATGAAACAATGATATTATTAAAAGAAGCATGTATGTGTGCTTGTCCGGTAGCTTCAACCTTTACAACCTTTTTTCTAGAAGTTCCAGTCTTTTTTGCCATTTCTTAACGATTATTTAGTTGCTTTCTTTTTATTAGCAATAGTTTTTCTTTTTCCTTTTCTGGTTCTCGCATTATTTTTAGTACTCTGACCTCGTACAGGTAATCCAATACGATGACGAATACCACGGTAGCATCCAATATCCATTAATCGTTTAATGTTCATTTGAACCTCGGAACGCAATGCTCCTTCTACCTTATATTTCTCATTCACGATCTCTCGGACCTTTGCAATTTGGTCGTCGTTCCAGTCACTTACTTTAATGTTATAATCGATACCTGCTTCATCTAAAACGGATTCTGCAGTACTTCGACCTATTCCGTAGATATAGGTTAAACCTATTACACCTCTTTTATTTTTTGGTAAATCTACTCCTACAATTCTTGCCATAAATCTTAATTAATTAAAGTACAAAGTTAATAATTTATCCCTGTCGTTGTTTAAACTTAGGATTTTTTTTGTTAATAACGTATAGCCTGCCTTTTCGTCGAACGATTTTACATTCGCTACTGCGTTTTTTTACAGATGCTCTGACTTTCATTTTATTTTCTTTTTTATTTATATCTATAAGTTATTCTTCCTTTTGTGAGATCATAAGGAGACATCTCAACCTTAACTTTATCTCCTGGTAAAATTTTGATATAATGCATTCTCATTTTACCTGAAATATGTGCTGTTATAACGTGTCCATTTTCCAGTTCTACTCTAAACATTGCATTTGACAATGCTTCGATAATGGTTCCGTCTTGTTCAATTGAAGGTTGTTTTGCCATAAACTAAACTTTCTTTTTTAAAATTTCTTCGATATATTCAAATGTTGTTAATATATCTGCTTTACCTTTATCAACTGCTACTGCTAGTTCATAATGAGCCGAGGGTTTACCATCTAAGGTACGAATCGTCCAACCGTCTGAATCTTGCTTTATGTATTTTGTACCCATATTAATCATAGGCTCAATACATAAAACTAAACCTTTTTTTATTTTAACACCTCTTCCTCTTCTTCCATAATTAGGAACTTCTGGTGCTTCATGCATATCTTTTCCCAAACCATGCCCTACCATTTCACGAACTACTGAGTAACCAGCTTTTTCGGCATGCATTTGTACGGCATAACCAATATCCCCTACTCTGTTTCCTTCAATGGCTTGTTCAACTCCTAACAATAACGATTCTTTTGTTGTTCGCAATAGCTGCATCACTTCATCACTAACATTTCCTACCGGGAAGGTATATGCAGAATCGCCATAATAACCATCCATATAAGTTCCACAATCAATTGAAACAACGTCTCCATCCTTCAAAACATAATCAGAGGGTATTCCATGTACCACTTGATCATTAACCGAAGTACATAATGTATTGGGGAAACCTCCGTACCCTAGAAAGCCTGGTACTGCACCATGATCTCTTATAAACTCTTCAGCTCTTTTATCAAGCTCAAGGGTTGTTACTCCAGGTTTTATCAATTTAGCTACTTCGGCCAAAGTTCTGGAAACGAGTAAATTGTTTCGTCTGATAATTTCAATTTCCTCTTGGTTTTTATAAACTAACATCAAAGAACATTAATAATTTAATTAAATAGCAGAAGCCCCTCCGGCTCTACCTTTAATCCTTCCAGATTTTAACAACCCATCATAGTGTCGCATTAACAGATGACTTTCAATTTGCTGTAAAGTATCTAACACAACGCCTACAAGGATTAATAGTGATGTACCACCGTAAAATTGTGCAAATTGGCTATTTACGCCACCAATTTGAGCAAAAGCAGGTAATATAGCTATAAGAGCTAAAAATATTGACCCTGGTAAGGTAATACGAGACATAATCGTGTCGAGAAACTCAACCGTTTTACGCCCCGGTTTAACACCAGGAATAAAGCCTCCATTCTTTTTCATATCCTCTGCCATTTGAGAAGGATTTATAGTAATGGCAGTGTAAAAATAGGTAAAAAGAATAATTAAAATTGCAAAGGTGAAGTTATACCAAAAACCGGTAATATTTGCAAATGCAGCCGCGAATCCTGTTAAAGATTCAGAATTTGCAAAACCTGCAATGGTTAACGGGATAAACATCAATGCTTGTGCAAAGATAATAGGCATAACACCTGCAGAGTTTACTTTTAAAGGAATGTATTGTCTAACACCCCCGTATTGTTTATTTCCAACAATCCTTTTAGCATATTGTACAGGAATTTTTCTTGTTCCCTGAACTAAAAGAATTGTTGCTATAAATACAAAGAATAATATGACCATCTCTAACAAGAAAACAACAAGTCCGCCACCTTGTTCTTCAAATCTACTAATAAATTCGGCAAATAATGCAAAAGGTAATCGTGCAATAATACCAATCATAATGATTAGCGATATTCCATTCCCGATTCCTTTATCGGTTATTCTTTCGCCAAGCCACATAATAAACATGGTTCCTGAAGTAAGAATTACTACCGATGAAAACCAGAAAAAGGTTCCTTTTAATACAAACGCTGATGCAGGAAGCTGTACTTGAAGATTTTTTAAGTACGCTGGAGCTTGCAAAAGTAAGATAGCTACTGTTAAATATCTGGTTATCTGATTAATTTTTCTTCTTCCGCTTTCTCCTTCACGTTGTAATCTTTGAAAGTAAGGAATAGCTATTCCCAATAACTGGATTACAATAGAAGCAGAAATATAGGGCATAATCCCTAAAGCAAAGATAGATGCTCTTGAGAATGATCCACCAGAAAACATATTTAATAACCCCATTACACCGTCGGAAGTTTGCTGCTCTAAAGCAGTTAATTGATTCGGGTCTATCCCCGGTAAAACAATATAACTTCCTAATCGATAAATTATTAAAATAAATATAGTATATCCAATACGGTATCTAAGGTCCTCAATTTTAAGTATATTCTTTATGGTTTGTATTAAAGTTCTCATTAATCTATAATTTTACAACGGTTCCTTCAACTGATTCAATGGCTTTGATGGCAGATTTAGAAAAAGCATGTGCTTTTACTTCTAATTTTTTAGTTAATGTTCCATTTCCAAGAATTTTAACTAAACTGTTTTTCTTAATGAGTCCTGCATCAATCAAAGTATCAATATCAATTGTAGTTAACCCTTTTTTATCGGCTAATTTTTCTAAAGTCTCGATATTAATTCCTTTAAATTCCTTACGAGATATATTGGTAAAACCATATTTTGGTACTCGACGCTGTAAAGGCATTTGTCCACCTTCGAAACCAATTTTTCTGGAATATCCGGATCTTGATTTCTGCCCTTTATGTCCTCTTGTTGCTGTTCCTCCTTTACCAGATCCTTGTCCTCTTCCAATTCTCTTACTAGTTTTCGTAGAGTTTTCTGCTGGTTTTAAATTATGTAATTCCATAGTATTACAATATAATATTATTTGTTATTACTTTTTTTCAACCCGTAATAAATGATTAACTTTTGTAATCATTCCTAATATTTGTGGATTATCTTCCACTTCAATAGGGTTATTCATTTTTTTAATTCCTAAAGCTTCCAAAGTTCTTTTCTGACGCTTTGTGCTTCTAATTTTACTCTTTACTTGTGTAATTATTATTTTAGCCATAAGATATCTTTATTAAAGATCATTATCCATTAAAAACTTTATCAAGAGTAACACTTCGTTGATCAGCAACAGCTCTGGCATCTCTTAATTGAAGTAATGCATCAATAGTTGCTTTCACAAGATTATGAGGGTTGCTTGAACCTTTTGATTTTGCAAGAACATCAGTAACACCAACACTTTCAAGCACAGCACGCATTGCACCGCCAGCTTTTACTCCAGTACCATGAGATGCGGGCTTTAAAAATACCTGAGCACCTCCATATCTACTTGTCTGCTCATGAGGTATAGTACCTTTATAAATAGGTACTTTTACTAAATTTTTCTTAGCAGCTTCAACTCCTTTAGCAATAGCTGTAGTTACCTCTTTAGCTTTTCCTAAGCCATATCCTACAATACCATCTTCATTACCAACGACTACAATTGCAGTAAAACCAAAATTACGTCCACCTTTAGTTACTTTGGTTACTCTTTGTATGCTTACGAGTCTGTCTTTTAACTCTAAATCGCTGGTTTTTACTTTTCTTATACTTGTTGACATAATATCTTAATCTTAAAATTTTAGTCCACCTTTTCTGGCAGCTTCTGCTAATGATTGAACTCTACCATGATATAAATAGCCGTTTCTATCGAAAACTACCTGGGTAATTCCATTTTCTAAAGCTTTTTTAGCAGCTAAATCTCCTACTAATTTGGCTTGTTCTGTTTTAGAAACCTTTCCCTTTTCAGCTACTTCTTTATTTCTTGAACAAACGGCTAATAAGGTTTTGTTTTCCAAATCATCAATAAATTGAACATATATTTGGCTATTGCTTCTAAAAACCGACATTCTGGGCTTTTGGGCTGTCCCTTTTATATGTTTTCGAATTCGTAATTTAATTCTATATCTTCTCTCTTGCTTTGTTAAAGCCATGACTATCTAAATTTAATATGTTATACACTAGCAGATTTACCGGCTTTTCTGCGTAATTGTTCGCCGACAAATTTAATACCTTTACCTTTATATGGCTCTGGTGGCCTAAATGACCTGATTTTTGCAGCAACTTCACCAATAACCTGTTTGTTACAACTTGTTAAAGTTATAATTGGATTATTTCTACGTTCCTGCCTGGCTTCCACTTTAACTTCATCAGGTATCTGAAAGTGAATATCATGAGAATATCCAAGACTAAGTTCAAGAATTTGTCCTTTGGCTTCGGCTCGATAACCTACACCCACTAACTCTTGTTGGATAGTATATCCTTCTGATACTCCAATAACCATATTGTTGATTAGAGAACGATATAAACCATGCAATGATTTATGATGTTTTTCTTCGCCTAATCGTTTTAACTCCACCTGGCCATCTTTCACTTCAACCTGAATATCTTGATCTACCTTTTGTGATAATTCACCTTTTGGCCCTTTCACCAATACCTCATTTGTATCATTTACAGTAACCGTAACGCCTCCGGGTATTTTAACGGGTAATATTCCAATTCGTGACATTTAAATATCCTCCTTTTTAATGTACATAACATAAAACTTCACCACCCACATTCAAGGTATGAGCTTCTTTATCAGAGATAACCCCCTTTGATGTAGATAAAATAGCCACACCTAATCCATTAAGTACGCGTGGAATTTCATCGGCTCCAACATATTTTCTCAGCCCGGGTTTACTTACCCTGATAATTTTTCGAATAGCCGGAGCTTTTGTTTCCGGGTGATATTTTAATGCTATTTTTATAATACCTTGTTTATCGTCATCTTCAAACTTATAGGATAAAATATATCCTTTATCAAATAATATTTTGGTAATATCTTTTTTTAGGTTTGAAGCTGGGATTTCTACTACTCTATGACCTGCCATCACGGCATTTCTAATGTGAGTAAGATAATCTGCTATAGGATCTGTGATCATATCTCTTCTTTATTTTAATTACAATCTACCAACTTGCCTTTTTAACTCCGGGGATTAACCCTTTTGATGCCATTTCTCTAAAGGTAATTCTACTTATACCAAATTGTCGCATATATCCTTTGGGTCGTCCGGTAATTAAACATCTGTTGTGTAACCGGATTGGATTAGAGTTTTTGGGTAATCTGCTTAATCCAACATAATCACCTTCAGCTTTAAGTTTTGCTCTTTTCTCAGCGTACTTTTCAACCAATTTTTGTCGCCGTATTTCCCGGGCTTTCATTGATTCTTTAGCCATACTATTTATTTCTTTTTAATATTTTTAAATGGTATTCCAAATTCGCGTAACAAGGCTAATCCTTCTTCATCGGTTTTAGCAGTAGTAACAAATGTAATTTCTAACCCTAAAATTTTATTGATTTTATCAAGATCAATTTCAGGAAAAATAATTTGTTCCTGGATACCTAATGTATAGTTTCCGCGTCCGTCAAACTTAGAACTAACACCGTTAAAATCTCTGATTCGTGGTAAGGAAATTGCAATAAGCCTTTCCATAAACTCATACATTTTATCTCTACGCAAAGTAACTTTCACGCCAATAGGCATTCCTCTACGCAACTTAAAGTTAGAGATATCTTTTTTAGAGTAGGTTTTAACAGCTTTTTGCCCGGCAATAAGTGTTAATTCATCCTGTGCCGTTTCGATCATTTTTTTATCGGCTACTGCCTGGCCTACGCCCTGGTTTAGCGTTATCTTAACCAGCCTGGGAACTTCCATGATTGTTTTATACTTGAATTCCTTAGTTAAGGCTGGAATAATCTCTTTTCTGTATTTTTCTCTTAATAAAGGCGTATATTCCATTACTTAATCTCCTCTCCTGATTTTTTTGAATATCGCACTAATTTATTTTTATCATTTCTCCTTCTCCCAATTCTGGTAGGTTCTCCAGTTGATGGATCAACAACCATTAGGTTAGAAATATGAATTGGTGCTTCCATTTTTACAATTCCACCTTGTGGATTATTTGCATTAGGCTTTGTGTGTTTAGAAACCATATTCACACCTTCAACAATTGCTTTTCTCTTGTCGTAAATTACTTCAAGCACTTTGCCTTGTTGTCCTTTATATTCACCTGCATTTACGTAAACCGTATCGCCTTTTTTTATGTGTAATTTCTTCCTTTGCATTGCAGCAATGATTTTAAATTATAATACTTCTGGAGCTAATGAGATGATTTTCATATAATTTTCACGTAATTCTCTTGGTATTGGGCCAAAAATACGTGTACCACGGATTTCATCTACATTATTTAACAATACAACAGCATTGTTATCGAAACGTATATAAGAGCCATCGGGTCTACGAACTTCTTTTCTTGTTCTAACGACAACAGCTTTAGATACTGTTCCTTTTTTTATTTCACCTGATGGTAAAGCACTTTTAACAGTTACTACGATCTGATCGCCAATAGAAGCATATCTTTTATGTGTACCACCTAATACGCGCACACACAACACTTCTTTGGCTCCGCTGTTGTCAGCAACTGTTAGTCTACTTTCTTGTTGTATCATGACTATTTAACTCTTTCAATAATTTCTACTAATCTCCAACATTTATTTTTGCTTAAAGGCCTTGTTTCCATAATTCTAACAGTATCGCCTATATTGCAAGTATTATCTTTATCGTGTGCAGTAAATTTTTTCCTGCTTTTGATGAATTTGCCGTACTTTGGATGTTTTACTTTTCGTTCTACAGCAATGACAATGGTTTTATCCATTTTATTGCTAACAACAACACCAATACGTTCTTTTCTCAGTCTTCTTGTTGTTTCCATTGTTAAAAATTAACTATTCGAATTTTCTTTTAATTCTCTTTTACGCAACTCGGTCATTAATCTTGCAATATTCTTGCGTGTTTGTTTAATTTTCAAAGGATTGTCTAAAGGAGACACGGCATGATTAAGCTTTAGACGAGTAAGCATCGTTTTTTCAGTATCGATTCTTTCCTCAATCTCCTTTGTGGTTAATTCTCTAATTTCAGAATTTTTCATTTCTCACTAATTTATGTTTTCAACATAATCACGTCTAACAACGAACTTTGTTGGGATTGGTAATTTTTGAGCTGCAAGACGTAATGCTTCCTGAGCTACTTTAAAAGATACACCTTCGGCTTCAATTAAAATACGTCCGGGCCTAACGGGTGCTACAAATCCTTCTGGTGCTCCACGTCCTTTACCCATACGTACCTCAGCTGGTTTTTTGGTGATTGGTTTATCTGGAAAAATCCGTATCCAAATTTGGCCTTCACGTTTCATATAACGAGTCACTGCTTGTCGGGCGGCCTCAATTTGTCGTCCTGTAATCCAGCACTCTTCCATTGCTTTGATTCCAAATGAACCAAAAGCCAATTGATTTCCACGCTGGGCATTTCCTTTCATTTTACCCTTTTGGACTCTTCTGTATTTCGTTTTCTTTGGCTGTAACATTCCAATAATAAATTTAAATTATCGCTTATTTTCTTTTTTTCTTGAAGCCACCTTTAGATGGTTTCTGGTTTTTTGAGGCACCAATATTTGGCGAAAGATCTCTTTTTCCAAAAATCTCACCTCTACAAATCCATACTTTAATACCAATTAAACCAACTTTAGTTAGTGCTTCACTTAACGTATAATCAATATCGGCACGGAATGTGTGCAATGGTGTACGTCCTTCTTTATAAACTTCGGTACGAGCCATTTCAGCACCACCCAAACGTCCTGAAATTTGAACTTTAATTCCTTCAGCACCCATTCTCATGGTAGAGGCTATTGCCATTTTAATCGCTCGACGGTATGACACTTTACCTTCGATCTGTCTTGCAATAGCATTGCCAACGATAGTAGCATCAAGTTCCGGCCTTTTCACTTCGAAGATATTAATCTGAACCTCTTTACGAGTAAGTTTTTTTAACTCTTCTTTAAGTTTATCTACTTCCTGGCCGCCTTTACCAATAATAATTCCCGGGCGTGCGGTATTAACCGTAACGGTTATTAATTTTAAAGTTCTTTCAATAACAATCTTAGATATACTTGCTTTGGCTAATCGAGTTTCAAGATATTTTCTAATCTTATTATCCTCAACCAGCTTGTCAGCATAGTTTTTTCCACCGTACCAATTAGAATCCCATCCATTAATGATTCCCAATCGATTTCCTATCGGATTAACTTTTTGTCCCATCTATTGTTCTGTTTGAGTATCGTTGTTATTTAAATTATCCAGCACTAATGTCACGTGATTTGATCTCTTTCTAATTCTGTGGGCTCTACCTTGTGGAGCCGGTTGAATTCTTTTTAAAGTTCTTCCACCATCAACAAAGATCTCTTTCACAATTAATTTGCTGTCTTCTATTCGAACACCTTCGTTTTTTTCCTGCCAGTTAGCAATAGCTGACAAAAGTAATTTTTCTAAACGATTTGATGCTTCTTTCGAACTATATTTCAATACATCAAGAGCTTTATTAACTTCCATACCCCTTATCATATCAGCAACTAATCGCATTTTTCGTGGCGAAGTAGGGCAATTTCTAAGTTTAGCAAAATATTGATTTTTTTTGCTTTCTTTTATCTTATTCGCTCTTATTCTTTTTCTTGCACCCATTATAATCTAATATTTTTAAATAATACTATCGTAGGTTTATTTTTTATTTCCGGCATGGCCTCTAAACGTTCTGGTTGGAGCAAATTCTCCAAATTTATGTCCTACCATATTTTCAGTAACATATACCGGGATAAATTTATTTCCATTATGAACTGCAATAGTATGCCCAACAAAATCTGGTGAAATCATAGACCTGCGTGACCAGGTTTTAACAACAGATTTTTTTCCTGATTCGTTCATTTCAAGAACTCTTTTCTCAAGTTTATAATCAATAAATGGGCCTTTTTTCAATGATCGACTCATAGCAATCTTTTTTATTTCTTACGTTTTTCAACAATATACTTATTCGAAACCTTTTTTCTGGCTCTTGTTTTATAACCTTTGGCAGGTACTCCATTTCTTGATCTTGGATGGCCACCTGAGGCTCTTCCTTCGCCACCACCCATAGGATGGTCTACTGGATTCATCACAACACCACGTACTCTTGGCCTTCTGCCCAACCATCTTTTACGTCCTGCTTTACCTGATATTTCAAGGCTATGGTCAGCATTAGAAACAGTACCAATGGTAGCACGGCAAGTTGTTAAAATCATCCTTGATTCACCAGAAGGTAACTTAACAATTGCATATTTACCATCACGAGATGTAAGCTGTGCATAAGATCCAGCACTACGGGCTAATGCACCTCCTTTACCTGGATGTAATTCAATATTATGAATTATAGTACCTAATGGAATGTTTGATAAGAACAATGTGTTTCCTACTTCTGGGGCAACTCCTTCACCAGATTTAATTTTTTGTCCTACTTGTAATCCATTAGGAGCGATGATATATTTTTTCTCACCATCTTCATATACTACCAATGCAATTCTTGCGGTTCTATTTGGATCGTATTCAATACTTTTTACCGTAGCTTCCATTCCATCTTTGTTGCGCAAAAAATCAATGATTCGATATCTTTGTTTATGGCCTCCTCCAAGATATCTCATTGTCATTTTCCCATCACTATTTCTACCACCTGATTTTTTAAGGGGTGCTAACAAAGATTTTTCCGGTGTACTTGTGGTGATTACATCAAAAGCACCGATAATTTTATGTCTTTGTCCTGGTGTTACAGGTTTTAATTTTCTTACTGCCATATTA
>Ga0182239_1000791_pt1 | contig 11074 bp, 17 predicted proteins | sample hydfrate6_PW_210_FD_132456 | JGI IMG/M metagenome (GOLD analysis project Ga0182239, IMG submission 132456) | Subsurface microbial communities from deep shales in Texas, USA - hydraulic fracturing test 6_PW_210 | ecosystem: Environmental > Aquatic > Deep subsurface > Shale gas/oil reservoir >...
AAACGCCTCAAACTCGGAGGAAACCGCGTCTGCCTCTGAGGAATTGGCAAACCAAGCTCAACATTTAGAAAACGCTGTGTCACAGCTTGCAATGGTGGTCCAGGGCAAAGTGGAGGCCCAGGCCCAGGCTCAACAACCTAGCCATAGACCATCTCGCAAAGACTCAAAACAGGCGATCCAAAATCGCAAACCGACTCCTACCCTGCCCAAGCAAAAACGCCAACAAGCCAAGGAACAAACCCCCGATCAGGTGATCCCACTGGATGGTGACTTTAGTGACTTTTAAATAATTCACAGACCACCTCAAATAAAAAAGGCTTCCTTTATAATATTAGGAAGCCTTTTTTATTTGAAAATCTTATATGTTAAGGCGAAACATTAACTAGGTGGTTTCCACCCATCTTTGACTATTTGTTCAGCTTTAAAAACAATGCTCGCCAAGTCTAAATCTAGAGCATTTGCAACATTCCAAGCATCTTCGATGCTCATTTTTGCAGGCCGACTCGTTTTACTTACAACATTACGCATTGACCGCCATCTTGTAGTTGGGTTTGCGCTATTTTTGAAAGCCTTTTGGGAAACTATAGAGTGATTATACTCACTTTTTTCGGTAATGACAGAACAAAGCAAAAACACGACAGCCCTTTCTATGTCATATCCTGTCATTGTGTTGCTCTTATATTTTAATGTAATCCAATGGATCAATAGTGCCATACCCTGTCATTACGCGCTTCCTTATCTTTAGGCTTTCATCTCTTTTTTTGTCGAGCAAACTTTGAGATGTTTCTTTTATATGCAATAAAAAAGCCTGTCGAAAGTGCTCCGCGCCTCCAACCTGTCTTTTTTGACTAGCAAAAGCATCTTGAACTCTGTGATACCTTTCAAAAAACTCAACAAAATGATCGGCATTGATAATTGGCACACCTTTTTCAGCTATTTTTAATTTTAGATTGTGAAGCTCTTTTTCTTCTTTGCTCTTTTCATTTTTGTGTTTCTGGATAGATTGCTTTGCGGATTCACACTTTGAAAACAGCTTTTCTTCTTCCTTTTTAACCTTTCCAACCTCTTGTCTTGTAAGATTAATTTTATCTTGCAGACTTTTGATTTCAGCTTGCAAACTTTTTATTTCTTTTTGAGCCTTTTCCCTGGTTTCGTGTGACTCTTGAGCGGCATTTTCCATTTCTATAATTTTTTTACGCCGCTCACGAGCGTGTTCCCACTCCATATGTGTTTTAACTATCCATTCTGACATATACATCTCTCATTTTTAAGATTTTAGTACACCATCAGTAACATCAGGACATATTTCAGATTTTGTTAGCCAAACGGGATGCTATCAACATTTTGTAAATACATTGTCAAGTGTTGATATTTTCGCAACCAGCGTGCCCCGGCTTTTGCACTTTGCATTGTTAATGGGGATTCCTCTGACCCCTCATCTACATATATATCAACCTCGTGCAAGCAATGCCACCAATAATCATCGAACGAATAAACCTGATCCAGATTCATTACTTGGTAAACTTTAAGCTTTTTAAGCTCACCTATTGCCTTTTTTTGTGCATCGGTAAAATTTTCTTTTTTATCAATATATTGCTTACTGTGAGCGATTTTTTGTATCACATCTTCACGCTGTTTTTCGTCCAGAATTCCATTGTTGAGTGCCAAAGTAAAATATTTTGTTGCATTTTCATGGTCAAACATTTTCGCAAACCGATTCCCCTCTGCAATAAGTTCTGCGCCCTTACTTTCTTGAAAATCCATACAACTCCCCTTTTTTATAATTACAGATATTGCCTGGGAACTCTAAGTTGATGACAAAAAACCTTCAAAAAAATCTTTTAATTTAGAAATCATTTCTTTGCGTTGCACATTAAAAACCGGAATATTGTAACTATTTGCAATTCGAATAGCTTGACCAGTGCCACCTGTTTTCTGAGATGTGGGGACATCTACCCCATCAGCACCGTCAGGCGCCCAACAAACGACAAATATGCATGGGGAATCGAGATGTTCCCCAAGAATTTGATGAACATTCCGAGCATGAAGCTTTTTAACAGCGGGTTTAAGATTTTTCCACGAAGGGTGAAACTCGCTAGCAATTTCAAAGGCTTGAGGAGAAATTGAATACAAAGGAGAAGGATTTTTATTAAAACCCTTCCAAGGCAAATACACTTCCTTATTTTGTGATTTTACAGACTTAGAAAATGCACTATCAGCACCATCGGCCCCTCCTGAGCGCAAAGCAAAACCGTAATACTCAAAATATACTGCCAATGAGTCGAAAAAATGCAATGTATTTTTTGGTGTTTTTCGAGATCCTATACCTGCATATGGCTTTTTAGACGACATTAAAAGTTCTCCTATTAACACCAGTGCCTTTTATCTCAAGAGAAATAAAATGTGGTTTGCCTAAACATAGGCACAGAAAACAACAAGTTCAACCAACAATGCCCAAATTCTTCCTATTGATTAAAGAAAGTATGCACAAAACTAAGAGCAATGTCAATAAAAAAGCCCTTCTTTTTTCCAGAAGACTATCTTTTTTATACTAAAGCTATGTCAATGAAAATATTTTTGAATCAAATTAAACATTTTGTTTTTTAATAATTAAGGACGAGACTTATTATTTTTCGCTCTTTTTGTCGCAGTCAATGACTATTAATAATTCTTTAAATGCCTTTAAGTGCCCTTTAAAAAAATAAATAAAAAAAGTTTATACCAAAACAGCAATAAAGCATTTTATGTACTTCTATAAAACAATATCTGCTCTTTATTTTTTACTTTTGCGCTCAAAAAACAATTACTGTACACAATTAAACCTTTACTTTACCTCTTTTATTTGATAAATATATGCCAATAACAAAAACACAATAAGGAGGTTTGCTTGAAACAAAAAATTAAAATTGTCGGTTTGATCATCCTTTTAATTATTGGGTTTGCTTTATCTAACGGTAAGCACAATACAAAGGTAGAGCAAAAGATTTCACAAATAACAAAAGATAATACAAGAAAGTCTATTAATGTAAAAAACATTACATCTTTTGCCTGGGACAAAGCCTTTTTGTTTGGCCCTTACACTTCGCAAGAGAAAATCAACAAGCAACTTGGCGTGACATTCAAAGACCCTAGTGACATACGCAAACGAGACGATATATTTCTTTTGGTGTTTTTAAAAGATGGTAAAATTGTTCAATATTCAGAAATTAAAAGACAATCATGCGATTTTTATATCAATCATGGCAACCACTTAACTCCGTTGAGTTCAACCATTAAAATAAAAAGATACAACTGATGACTTATATTCAAAAAATCAAAAAATACCTACTTAAACATCCAGGGGTGCCTCTTGCTACCCTATGGACTATCATGGTTTTATTTTTTACAATCGAATACTCCAACAAAGGTTTTCAAGGTATTTGGCTGGCCTTTATATCTTGGGTTCCTGTTATTTTATCTATTGAAAAATAAACAAAAGGATCAAAAAATGGATGAAATTCCAGTCAATGAAATAATTGAACGCACATATTCATTGCCAGACAGCCCTTTCCCCTCAAGCTTCTCTTGGATTTGTAATCACGGAGAGAGTCAAATATCCATTGCGTCAATTGATCCATGTTGTTTTGCAAAAGACGTTTTTGAACTTGAAAACTCTCAGCTTGTTCCTATTTATATACAAGGGCTTTATGAACAGTTTGCCAACCATATACCTGACGCCGAAAAAATCCAATTAAGTTACAATCCCATATACTGGTTTTCACGATTGTCGATTTATCGCAATATGAGAGGCCAAGGATGGGGTACAAAATTCATGGAAAAAATCACTCAAACGGCAGACAAATATGAGATTCACATTATCAATGGGGTGAACCCTTATAGCGAAATGACACTTGATGAAACAATACGCTTTTACAAAAAACACGGTTTTTTTAATTTTGACAACACAAATAAAAAAGATGCACTTTTTCGTCTTGCAAAAACACCCGGCAAAAATTATAATACATAAAAACAAAAGGGAAAAACTATGTCAGTAAAAAACATTTCAGATGAAGTTCTTGAACACAGAGACAATCTTCTAATTCAAGAGTCTTACAAACAAAATCAAGACCTCTACATTAAAGAAATCAAGGCAAACATGAAAAGGCTCAGGGAGAGTCACGACACCACTGCTCAACTTAGAGCTATCTACGAAGTTTTTTGCGAAATGGGGTGGAGAGCAGGGGGCGAACTGGTTAAACTAGGGTTGCCGAAAAACATTCACAATGAACTGTGCAACTTAATTGAGAACCAGAGTGACAACTTGTAATCCAAAATAAAAAAGGTTTCTGTGTGTCTGATTGCTCGTTTTTCAAAAATTACATACAACTTTTCTTGCAAGAAAACCACAGACATTCACGGTTTAACCCATATCAGGTTTTACTTGACAATGGACAAGTAAAACCTGTTTCTTTGTGTCCTGATTTTAAGAAAAAGCCCATAAAAAGATGCATAAACAATTCTATTGAAGCACTGCTTGATGGTGAAGTCTCGGGGTACGTTGAAGGTTTTATGTTGTGGATAATGCCCATACCTCATGCCTGGAATCAAAATTATGATGGTTCTTGGATTGACTACACTGTGCCTGACAACAAAGAAAATCCAACATATTATGGCATGGTTATCCCGAAAGAAATCCTTTTTTCTGTTGTGAATTTGCCGGAATGGCCAATGTGTACCGGAGTAATTCAAACTCTTGCCATGACTAAAAATAAAGAAGTTAAAGAAGAAGCATTTCAGGTTTTCCAAAAATATAGATATATTTAAAAAATATAGTGTCTAGTGCAAACTGCTGAATGGAGGCGAAATATATGTCTCGTGATCAACGTGAAAGAAATGGCATAGATGTTTTTGTAGATATTATTTGGTTTCCAATGCGTTTTTTTGGAGCTGTATATGCAATATATTTCTTTGCTAGCTATTTGAATTCTGACTACGAACAGGGTGCAAATTTCATAAATTTTATTGGCCCACCCATGTTTTCATTGGTTGATAATCTCCTGGGCTGGTTTGTCATGCCAACTATTTGGTATGGAATTTTCGTTTTTATTTTTTGGTTTTTTTTCTATTGGCTTTTTACACTACACGGTTTACTGTCTACAATTCTGCTTGTAATTTATCATATCGCAAATTCAGTTTATCTTGCTTTGTAGGCGCATATATAAACAAAAAAACAATCAAAAATATGCTAATTTGTATTGACAAAGAAGCTGTTGTTAGATAATCTGATTTCATCGCGTGGTTAAGATTTCCATTTGTAAACATTTTAAAAGTATTCGAAACATCAAGAGTAGGAGAAAAAGCATGTCGATGAACAAAGTTATTATCGTTGGTCGTTTGGGTCGTGATCCAGAATTGCGCTACACTCAAAGCGGGACTCCCATTGGAAATATGAGCATTGCTACAAGTGAAAGCTTTACTGACCAGCAAGGTCAGCGTCAAGAGCGTACAGAATGGCATCGAATCGTTGTTTTCGGCAAACAAGCTGAAAACTGTTCAAACTACCTGCATAAAGGCTCACAAGCATTAGTTGAGGGAAGTTTGCAGACTCGCAAGTGGCAAGATCAACAAGGCCAAGATCGCTATTCCACAGAGATCAAAGCCCAGCGAGTCCAGTTTTTGGATTCCAAGTCCGCCAATCAGGGCCAGGGGCAAAGCCAGGGGCAGCAAAGCCAGGGGCAGCCCGCAAACGAAAATACGAACATGGGGCCAGCATTTCCCTCTGAAGCTTCGGCAATGGACGACATTCCCTTCTAATTTACTGGTAAATATTAACAGCCTTTCCTAGTTTCCCTTGTAAGCCCGCCTTGTGCGGGCTTTTTTCTTAATAGAGATGAGAACAGGCAAAGATTTGTAATGGCAAGATAGTAGACCGGTGTTTATAATTTTACCGAAGGCGTTGGGTAATATCGGCTTAACAAGCTCATTAAATCTGCTGACACATACATACACTCATCATCATCAATCAACCGAGATGAATGAATAAGTGATCGACACTCTTTACGCACTTTGCCGCCAGTCCATCTTATTTCGTTAACACCAAATGGATTATTTCTACATTCGTCATAAAAAAAATCTTTGAAACTTTTTTGAAGAAATAGCCGCAACACTTTTGGCTTTTTTTCTTGTCGCTTCATCCTTTTTTCAGCGGCACTCCAAGCAATTGCAATGTTTTGTCGCAATGAGGCTTTAATATACTCTTTGGCAGCTATACGCACGAATCGGGCTGGCAAAAAAACATAACCTGAAGGTTTTTCGCAAAAACTCATAACACCCATCCTTTTTTATGTACAAAGATAACAAAATATTTACAATGAAAAATTGCAAAAAACTTTAACAGAAGTCGTTATTTATAATAATTATACAAATTTTAGTGTATTTTGGCAATGTAATTTGAGCGTTTATAGATCGGTTCAAGCCAGAGTTTACTTCTAATGACAGTGTTTTACTTGCGCCTTGATATTAAAAAGGAAAACTGTTATATTTCTAATGAACATGCCATTAGAAATATAAAAAAACAAGGAGAACGCTATGACTCTAGCTCAAAACTCACAACACAACGATTGTCTTTCTCAACGGCAAACAAAACAACGCGGCAAGCTAGAAGATGAATACAATATTTATCGAACCTGCGCCAACGATGGAAAAGGCAACGACATTACGACTGGAAAGCCGCTTTTAACTTTTGATCAATGGCTAGCAAATTAAAATAAGCTATAAAAAGTTATTAAAAAGCCTCTTTGACAGTCAAATCAAAGAGGCTTTTTTTATTTTTCTGTTTAATTCAACTATTTTGTGTTTCCACAATAATCACAGTACGTCATAAATGATTTTCGCTGGTTGCCACACTTTGAACATTTCTCATGGGTATGAGCACCACAATTTGAGCAAAATATATCACATAAATTTTCAACATGAATATCATCTTTTAAAGGGTAGCCACAGGATGGGCATAAATTTTTCAAATAATTTGATTTAACAAATTGCATCCGTTCTTTTGTCTCTACACGAGCTTTTTTCTTCTGCATATTTTCAAACACAATAGCAATCAGAAAACCTAAAACTATAATGAGAACTACCGAAATGCTATATTTGGTAAACTCATGTGGCGCATATTGCATTAGGTGTTTCACCATATGAGCAAAAAAAGCTAAAGTGATAACAATATACACAAAGAACATGTTTTTAGACATGAAGACTTTTATGGAACCCAGTTTTTTGCTTACAAAAAATTTATCTAAGACATTCTTAAACTTGTTGTTAAAACTGTAATTTTGTTTCCAGCTTGTATTGCTGACCACAAAAAAGAACAAAAGGAATGGGGCCAGAAAGAAAAATTTTACAATAGCTTCTTTGTCTTCCTGTTGTTCACGAAGCTTGTTGTATTTTGTGCGGGCCTGTGACTCCTGTGATGCAATTTGCGAATTAAGACGCGACAAATTTTGTTCAAGTCTATTCTTGCTTTCCAGAAGGTCTATACGTTTTTCTGTGTAGCCCTGTATCTTATTTTGTCTTTCAAAAAATTCCTGTAAACTTACATCAAACGCTCTGTTCACTTCCTGATTCAACGATTTGTTGGTTTCCTCGGCATTACCTAAATTTCTTTTCTGGAGGTTAATGATCTGGTTGATGGTATTCTGAAACCCGCTACTACTTTCTCGTAAAATATTTTCTTTAGAACGAACTCGTTGAATTTGGCCTTCAATGTTTCTTATGCGACTTTCAAGGGCATCCCTGGTGTTGTCAATATTAGAAGTGACATAATCAGATCGAATTGAATCATAACTTACTTTATTAGAGTTGAAAATTTCAATATCATGTAAAACATGCCCTATTCCCCAATAAGTAACCAAAAACAAAAAAATCATACAGATTCCAAGAAATAACTTTTGAAAGATAAATTTGTTTTTCACAAAAAAGCTCCTTTCCTATTTTTTAGGTTTTTATGTTTTAAATGCCATTTCACACTTAACTTGTTTCTGTAAGACTATTGACCTTTTTTTGAAATGCTGTATTTTTTTAAAAAAAAAGGAGATTTACAATGTCCAACAACTATGAATACATGCTTACCAATAGAGAAAAATCAATGAGTGCCAAATACGGGAAGCATTGGTGTTTTGGTTGTGACAAAGCACTTATCGGAAAAACCGGGAAATGCCCTGTTTGTAAAGCGCGAAGTAACCGGAAAAAAAGAAAAAATATATAATTTTTGAAATTTGACAATATATACCCAAGTTAATAAGATTGAGACTCAATGAGAAATCTTTAATTTTATAACCAGGAAAAAAGGAAAATGTATGAGCCTTAAAAATGTTAATTTAAAAGCTAAAATTATTGGAATGGCGTGCTTTTCAGTGCTTGTTTCAGTAGTTTTAATTTTGGGCGTTCTTTATTATCAAGGCGGAAACCTTGAACAAGATATGGAGCACGAAGTAGATTTAATGGCTGAACGTGAACTAGGCCATATTGCTAAAGGCATAAAACATATGGTTGATTCACAAAATCAATCAGTCGAAAAAAAAGTGCGATCCGATCTAAATGTCGCCTCTCATCTTTTGGAGCAAAAGGGAGGCATTTATAGCGCAACTGATGCTGAGTCTATCACTTGGCAAGCCATAAATCAATATACTCAGTCTAGTGAAAAAATTGACCTCCCTAAAATGTATTTAGGCTCTCAGTGGATGGGTCAAGTTAAATCTATGAATAAAAAAGCCCCTTTTGTAGATCAAGTGCAAGACCTTGTTGGTGGAACTTGTACTATTTTTCAACGAATGAACAAGTCTGGCGACATGCTCCGCGTTGCAACCAATGTTGAAAAGAAAGATGGAACAAGAGCCATTGGCACATACATCCCTGCCACAAATCCTGATGGTAAAGCAAACCCTGTTATCTCTAAAGTAATGCGAGGCGAAACATTTTATGGCAGAGCATATGTTGTCAATGCCTGGTATATAACAGCATATAGCCCAATATATAACCAGACTGGCGATATAACAGGAATACTATACGTTGGTGTTAAACAGGAAAATGTTGATGCTTTGCGTGATGGTATTGAATCCACAGAAATTGGAAATAAAGGATATGCCTTTGTTTTAGGTGGTAGTGGCGACCAAAAAGGTGAATATATAATCTCCAAAAACGGACAAAGAAATGGCGAAAACATTCTGGATTCAAAAACAGAAGATGGAACATTCTTTATTCGGGAAATGATTAAAAAAGCCAAAGATGCACAGGGAGAAGTTGTAACTTATGCATACCCCTGGCAAGGCGAAAAGAAAACTGCGGCAATAACGTATTATGAACCCTGGGATTGGGTAATTGACGCAAGTGTTTATAACAGCTTTTATAATTCGATTAAGCATAGAATTGTTGAAACTGTACACAGCATGACTTTGACCACTATCTTTTTCGGTGTAGGTCTAGTAGTTGTTATGGTTTTTCTGGCATATTTGCTTGCTCGTTCTATTGTAAAGCCCATCCAAAATATTTCTAACCAATTAAATACAGGGGCACATCAAACATCTTCTGCATCAAATGAAATCGCCTCGTCCAGCCAGCGACTTGCCGAAGGCGCAAACGAACAAGCTTCCAGTTTGGAGGAAACAAGTTCATCACTTGAAGAACTGTCAGCCCAAACCAAGCAAAATGCTGATAATGCATCACAAGCTGACCAATACACACAAAACGTAAACACGGTCATACAAGATGGTGTTAAGTCAATGGAACAAATGCAGACCACAATTAACTCCATCAAGGAATCCTCTGACGAAACGTCCAAGATCATGAAGACGATTGACGATATTGCCTTCCAGACTAACCTGCTGGCCTTGAACGCCGCCGTGGAAGCGGCCAGGGCGGGCGAAGCTGGCAAGGGCTTTGCCGTAGTTGCCGAAGAAGTTCGCAGTCTAGCGCAAAGATCGGCTGAAGCCGCTCAAAACACCTCAAATATCATTGAAGGTGCTCAAAATAATGCTGACCAGGGAGTGCAAGTAGCTGACGAAGTGGCTCAAAACTTGTCAAAAATTCAAAAAACAGCAAAGCAAGTAAGTGAATTGGTCGCTGAAATCACTGCGGCCAGCAACGAACAAGCGGAAGGCATCGAGCAGATAAATACTGCTGTGTCCGAGATGGACAAGGTGGTACAGCAAAACGCGTCTGACTCTGAGGAAACCGCAAGCGCATCCGAAGAACTCTCTGCCCAGGCCGAGGAAATGGAACGCGCCGTTGAAAATTTAACCCTTATCATTGAGGGGGGAAATGCCGAGCAACATAGCCAACCGCAGAATGATCAAGAGCAACTAGGCCGCCTTCCCCAAAAATAGCTTTTTAAATTTTTAAAAGCACAACAAAAAGCCTCTTTGATTTGACTGTCAAAGAGGCTTTTTTATAGAGAAAGGGAAAACTTTACTTTGATTATTTATCGTGGACTGAAAGCTACACTATTTTCCCTTTCATTATCGTTTTTTTGATTTTCAATCTTGCTATTTTTCAAATCATTTTCCCAAGATTCTGCATAAAATTGCAATATGTCTGCCAATGGAGAGTTTTCATTTTTGAGTTCTTGAACAAAATGTGCAAAATCTGATTGATTATATTTTTCTGTATTTTGTGATGGGCTATATTTCTCTTTGTTTTCCTTTATCCAATTCACAAATCTGTCAGCATCACCATTCTCTAAGAGAAGTTCGACCTCAAGTTCTTCATCTTCAATGTTTTTGACTTGACAACCTTGCAAGTTCAAGACAAGTGACACAGGGGTTTCACAGTCATGTGAAGTCCACAAGTCAATACTTGCATCAAAAGTTTCAAATTCTCTATTTTCATTGAGTTTTTTCAATCTATTTTTTGGCCCGAGCTTTCTATATTGCACTGAAGAATTGTCGTCTGCGGATAACATATAAACCTCTTGATTTTTGATTATCTAAATTTTAACCAACCTTTCCCATGCGCTGTCCAATACTGGCTTCCATGCGTTGAACGAGTTTTTCTTTAATCTGTTCAACTTCTTTTTCGCTAGGCGGGCATGTAACATAACAAC
>Ga0182239_1000794_pt1 | contig 11051 bp, 8 predicted proteins | sample hydfrate6_PW_210_FD_132456 | JGI IMG/M metagenome (GOLD analysis project Ga0182239, IMG submission 132456) | Subsurface microbial communities from deep shales in Texas, USA - hydraulic fracturing test 6_PW_210 | ecosystem: Environmental > Aquatic > Deep subsurface > Shale gas/oil reservoir >...
CCAGGGCAGCTCGATGAAGCGATGGAAAGCTAAACCTATGGACATAAAGTCCGCAGAAGATCGCATGAGATGCTTATTTACGCCAACCAGTGGCGTTTGATTGGAGATCCGCTTCGCTCCCACATAGATTGGCGATGGTCACGAAGACCATTGCCGGATTCCGCCCCTTACCCGATCCTGTAGCTAACTGTGATCATCATGACTTGATGCACCACGCTTTTTTGACTGGGACGGCATGAGGGTACGTCAGTGATTCCAGGCGGCAGGTGCAACCGGGGCGACACGGTCCGGACCCTGTACTTAAAGAGCCTCGATAAGTGTTTGGTGCGGATTTTATTCGCAACCAGGAGTGAATCCCAAGCCGGAAACCGCAAGGTCTGATATTGATCAATCGTTTGTCAAAGAACGAAAAGAGCCTTCTTTTACGTTAACTCACTACTTTATTCTTGACCGCCGGGGGCCTGATAAGTGTTAGACCTTCTTCATTTGCCGGATTTCCGTCTATTGTCTTCCTTGCAGAGCATTTGGCAGTTCTCAGCACTTGTGTTTCCACCGTCGTGCCACGGTGTGATGTGGTCTGCTTCCATTTCATCAATCTCGAAATGCTCTTTGCAGACAGGACACTTGCCCTTCTGTCTTTCGTATGCCTCTCGCTTCTGGTTTTTACTGAAAGCTCTGATGTTTAGGTGCTTTTCTTTCCCATCCAGTACGTAGGAATAGATCCCCTTCTTGTTCGTCACGTCCTCGTCTTCCATGAGTTGTGAAATGGTGGCTTCGAGTTGATTTGGATCGAGCTTGTGGTCTTTGAATGCGTTGTACAGCGTGCCCCACGCGATCCCCTTCATTTCCTTCCGGTACTTTGGGAACGTGACCTGAACCCAACCGATGACGGCTTGGAAGTAAAGCCACAGCGGATTGGCACTCTTGTCGTGTTGGTGTTTCGCCATGTATCCTTCGATGTCGCCATCGTTCAACCACGCGATAGCAGTTTCGAGGTAGTCTTGACGGATAGGAGAGCCAGTCATGTACTTGTCTGCAAGCTGCCAGGCGGCACATTGGTTCTTGGAAAAATAGCGCTTGGCGTCTGCCGTCCATGATCCCGCATAGACAGCATTTCGCAGCTCTTGGTCCGTAAGCTTTTCGCCGGCAATGTTGATGGTGCGGAACCAATCCAGCCTTTCGCTGTCTGTGCCTTGGCACCAGTATATTGTCAGCCGGTAGTCGAGGATAGCGTCCTTCTCATCCTGCTGCAGGTTATGGAAGTAACGGTCGTGGTAGGAAAACACGCCGTCTACATACTGACAGACAGAGACCGTGCGTTGCTGCCCGTCGATCATTTCGAAACCGTCTTCCGTAACGGCCCAGTACATGGTATTCAGCGGGAAACCCTTGGCGAGTGTATCAATCACCGCTTCACGTTGCTTGTCTCCGTAAACAAACTCCCGTTGATAGGGCGGACGGATGTTCAGCTTCCCGCCAAAACCGACGACCCCATCCTCTTGATTGTCTTCATAGCCATCGACCAACTCTCGGACCGTGATGTTCTTCAGTTCAATATCCATTATGCCTCCACAGTCGAAGGGTTGAGGTTGCGAATGAACAGGCGTTTGTAAACTCGTTTCCCATTGACGGATGCTTGTGCAATTCCACTTGTGGAATCCCAGAGTCCACAAGAAAAGCCTGTCCCTTCGCTTTCTGTGGCGCCGATGATCTCGAACTGCTCAGGGTTGTATTTTGTCAGGAACGTGATTGGAACTCCCATAGGCCCTTCGTAATCCATGGGGATATTCTGCGTCTTTGAAACTTCAATGGCTTCATAGTTGTCATAGTGCGGGTACGCATCTTCATTGCCGTGGTAACGTTTTACCAAGATCATTTCCTCGTGCCGCTTATTGTGGTCAAGGTTGGTGTACCAGACCACACCAGAGACTCGGATCAGGCCCTCACGATGGTCGGCATCAGTAGCAGTGTCTTCATAGTGTGGAGCGATGAAATGGGCCATGTTCCGCTTGAATCCATAACCGAGCCACAACTTGTTTTCCTTTATCAGGGGGAACACCTTCCTGTACGTGATTGCATTCTGATGACCGATGATGATGAACTTTTTGTCGAGAGCGGCAAGTTGCGCCACGTATTCGCTGAATAGGGAAAAGGGCGGATTGGTGACCACAACATCGGCTTGTTTGAGAATTGCAATGCATTCCTCACTACGAAAGTCACCGTCTCCCGCGAGACGCGTCACCCCGATGTCGTCGGGTGTCGGCAGACTGTTAGGCGCGCCACCCGTGTATTCCAGTTTGATGGCCTGTTCAGAATCCATCTGACTGAACAAATCCATTCGCTGGCTTTTGTAGCAGGTAGTGATGAGCTTCTTAAGTCCCAAGAATTCAAAGTTCTTTGTGAAATACTCTAAAAAGGCGCTGACATAGGGGTCATCACAGTTGCAGTACACCACCTTGTCTCGGAAGTGCTTCCGGTAGTGCCGCAACTCCCTCTCGATATCGGCGAGCTGTGTATAGAACTCATCCTTCTTGTTGCGCCTGGCTGCCTGTAATCCGGTGTTCTCGTTCGCCATCTACGTGTGCTTCCTATCTTTCTCTGGGTCTAACTATAAATAGACAGTCTGCATAAAACTGTAAACACAGAAAGTCCAAGCTGTATAAAACTTCCCGCTGAATTACTTACAAACATATTTTTACCATATGCTTAAGAGAGTTACGATAGAATTAGATTTTACGCTCTGCGGTATATACAGCCTGTATAAATAGGTTCACAAACCATCCATCGAGCTTTTCACTCCCTTTTCACCTTTGTTGAGCACATCCGTATAAATCATGGTTGTACTCACATCCTTTTGCCCCAATAATTCCTGTATGGTGCGGATGTCATAACCCGCTTCCAACAAATGGGTTGCAAAACAGTGGCGAAAGGTGTGGCAGCCGACTCACCCTGCAGCCATCAACGATGGTTTTTTACATGGATCGGATTTTTTCGAGTATTCCAGCAAAAAAAGCTCTTCAAAGCGCAAAAACAGAAAGGCCAATTTACAATAAGCACTTTTATGTTTTCAATGGTTCTAATAAAACTTCTCTTCAAGTGGATTTAACTCATACAGCGTTTAATAGCACCTATTCCTTCAAAGTAGCGCTATTGCGCCTACAACCTGCAATCCTCTTCACGCCTCAGATCCCGGATCAAGTCCGGGATGACGTAAATGGAAGCGTCATTGCGGACCTGATCCGCAATCTCTTTTTCGAGGGAGATCCTGAATCGCGTTCAGGATGACGTGGTGGTGCGAACGCAAGTACTGAAATAACCAACATATGCAAATTTGCGTTGGTGGGCAGTGCCCACCCTACCCGATGATACAATTTCAGGCATTGCTCCATAGCCCCCTTCCCCTTCGTACCCCAGCCGGAGCGTTGCTGCCAGGAGGCGAAAAAGATGGACCGTCTGTCTGAGCGATAGCGAGTTCCGGTCCATCCGCCGGATGGCTGCATAAGCGCAGGGAACCCGCAGGGCTGCGGTGCAGGGGTGGGCCACCGCCCACGTCATGTGGGTTCTGCGCTTGGATGCCGCGATAAGTTGAAAAGTGGCAGGTAATTGCGGACTCGAACTGCAATCCATCTCACGCTACCGATCCCGGATCAAGTCCGCGATGACGGAAATGGAAGCGTCATTGCGGACCTGATCCGCAATCTCTTTTTCGAGTGAGGTCCTGAATCGAGTTCAGGATGACGCGGTTGTGCGAACGCAAGTACTGAAATAACCAACATATGCAAATTTGCGTTGGTGGGCAGTGCCCACCCTACCCGATGATACAATTTCAGGCATTGCTCCTTAGCACCCTTCCCCTTCGTACCTCAGCCGGAGCGTTGCTGCCAGGAGGCGATAAAGATGGACCGTCTGTCTGAGCGATAGCGAGTTCCGGTCCATCCGCCGGATGGCTGCATAAGCGCAGGGAACCCGCAGGGCTGGGGTGCAGGGGCGGGCCACCGCCCACTTCATGTGGGTTCTGCGCTGGGATGCCGCGATAAGTTGGAAAGTGGCGGGTAATTGCGGACTCGAACTGCAATCCATCTCACGCCATAGATCCCGGATCAAGTCCGGGATGACGTAAATTGGAGCGTCCTGTTTCCATGGCCCGTAAACATCTGGGACAGCCCCCGGTGAAGCTGGGGACAGTCCCGAGTTTACTCCGTGATGACGGAAATGGAAGCGTCATTGCGGACTTGATCCGCAATCTCTTTTTTCAAGCGAGATCCTGAATCTAGTTCAGGATGACGGGGCTGGCGGCTGAGATCCTGAATCGAGTTCAGGATGACGAGGTAGAGCACCGTCCTGAACAAAACCAACCATGTGCACAAAAACCCGGCAATACCTATAACCAGATGCGTATATTTTGTTCAGCTGTTCAGCAGCATAATCAGAAACACCAAAAGCCCCGCACACTGAGCAACAAAAATTAACCTTTAAAATCGTACACTTATACTGCAAAAGCGCTGAAACAGAAAAAACTGGCACGGCGACTGCTTAAGTAGAATCCCACGTAAGCACATTGGAGTGCCTGCTGCACCAACAAGCACCAGCATATAATAATCACGAGCAATGGAGCTCGGGATACGTATCCACGTACCCGGGCTCTTTTTATTTTCACACGGTGATTCACAGCCATCCTGTCAGCACCAGCTACATCAATGGTGATGCCGCCAGGGTGCCGGACAGAGATCGGCATACAACCTGCGCCCGGAGCGCAAAACCAATTTCGAAAAGGAGAACACAATGAGCGAGAAAAAAATGAGACAGATCGCAATCTACGGCAAAGGCGGCATCGGTAAATCAACTACTACCCAGAACACGGTCGCAGGTCTGGCTCAACTGGGGAAAAAAGTTCTGATTATCGGCTGTGACCCGAAAGCGGACTCCACCCGCCTGATTCTCCATGCCAAGGCGCAGGAAACGGTGATGGACAAGGTGCGTGAACTCGGGACCGTGGAGGACCTGGAGCTCGAAGATGTGCTCAAAGTGGGTTTCGGCGATATCAAATGTGTCGAATCCGGCGGACCGGAGCCCGGCGTGGGCTGTGCCGGACGCGGGGTTATCACTGCGATCAACTTCTGCGAAGAGGAAGGCGCTTACACTCCCGATCTGGACTTTGTTTTCTACGATGTCCTGGGTGACGTTGTGTGCGGCGGGTTTGCGATGCCGATTCGGGAAAACAAGGCGCAGGAGATCTACATCGTTGTTTCCGGTGAAATGATGGCCATGTATGCCGCCAACAATATCGCCAAAGGGATCGTCAAGTACGCTTCTTCAGGGAGTGTGCGTCTCGCCGGGCTTATCTGTAACAGCCGGAATACCGACTGTGAGGCGGAACTGATCACGGCCCTCGCCGAGCGTCTGGGAACCCAGATGATTCACTTTATCCCGCGTGACAATCAGGTTCAGCGTGCCGAACTGCGCCGCATGACCGTAATCGAGTATTCACCGGAACATCCCCAGGCGCAGGAATACCGCGAGCTGGCACGTAAAATCGCCGAAAATAAAATGTTAGTCGTTCCCACGCCCATAGAGGTTGAGGAACTTGAAGGGTTGTTAATGGAGTTCGGGATTCTGGAAGCGGATGACGAATCCATTGTCGGCGTCGCAGAGAGCGCCTGATATTCAGATACGGCCAATTCAACCGCCTGTCTGAAAAGGAGAACACACATGGCAGAAGAAAAAACCATCGAAGGTGTTTCAACCGAACATACGGAAAAAATCATTGCAGATACCCTGGCGCAGATGCCGGAGAAGGCGCAGAAAAAGCGCGCCCCCCATCTCGGCGCCAATGATCCCGATGCTTCCGTATGCGCAGTTAAATCGAATAAAAAAGTGGTTCCGGGGGTCATGAGTCAGCGTGGCTGTGCCTATGCCGGCGCCAAAGGGGTTGTATGGGGGCCGATCCGCGACATGGTGCATGTATCCCACGGCCCCATCGGCTGCGGGGTCTACAGCTGGGGAACCCGGCGTAACCTCATGCAGGGAGTTCCGGGGGTAACATCCTTCCCCCTTGACTTCACCTCCGACTTTCAGGAACGCGACATCGTCTACGGCGGGGATATCAAACTGGAAAAACTCCTGCGTGAAGCGGATGAGCTCTTCCCTCTCAACAAGGGGCTTTCGGTCCTGTCCGAGTGTCCGGTGGGGCTCATCGGTGACGATATCAACTCCGTGACCAAAAAGATGGAAAAGGAGCTCGGGAAATTCGTGGTTCCGTGTAACTGCGAAGGATTTCGCGGGGTAAGCCAGTCTCTGGGGCACCACATCTCCAATGATTCGATCCGCGATTTTGTCATCGGCAAACGTGAGTATGAAGAAGAAGCGGGCCCTTATGATATTGCCCTGATAGGTGATTACAACATCGGCGGCGACGTATGGGCAGCGCAGCCGATCCTCGAAGAGATCGGCCTCAACGTCAAGGCCACCTGGACCGGGGATGGGGAGATCGAAAAGATCGCCGCGACCCACAGCGTGAAGCTCAACCTCATCCACTGTTACCGCTCCATGAACTACATGTGCAAGGTGATGGAGGAAAAGTGGGGCATCCCCTGGGTGGAGTACAACTTCTTCGGCCCCACCAAGATTGCCGAGAGTCTGCGCGCGATTGCGGAATTCTTTGACGACACCATCAAGGAAAACGTGGAAAAGGTGATCAAAAAATATCAGCCCGAGATGGATAAGGTTCTGGCTGAATACCGCCCCCGTCTTGAAGGCAAGACAGCCATGCTCTTTGTGGGTGGTCTGCGCCCGCGCCATACGGTTGGTGCATATGAGGATCTGGGTGTTCAGATCATTGGTACCGGCTACGAATTCGCCCATCAGGACGATTATGATCGCACCTCGCCGGAGATGGCGAAGGGAACCCTGATCTATGATGATGTATCGGAATTCGAACTGGAAAAATTTGTCGAAGAACTCAAGCCAGACCTCGTGGGCAGCGGCATCAAGGAAAAGTATGTGTTCCAGAAAGCGGGGGTTCCGTTCCGCCAGATGCACAGCTGGGATTATTCCGGCCCCTACCACGGCTACGAAGGCTTCAAAATCTTCGCGCGTGATATAGACATGGCGATTAATTCCCCCACCTGGAAACTGGTCAAGAGTCCCTATTGATGGCGTCGCAAAAAGTCCGCCTACGGCGTTATGGCACTTTTTCAGGATCTCGACATACCAGATGTATGCCTTCACCCCTGAAAAACCACCGGGCCTTGTAGGACGAAATTTTTGCTTAGCCCTCTTATGAATTTTTGCAAAAGAGTTTTGGCCACACATACGTTCACAACCCCCTGCGGGATCGTAAAGATCCGGCAGGGGCCCAACATAAAGGAACAAGCGCTATGAGCGAAGCAGCAGTTAAAATAATAACGGAACACTCCCCTGATGAAGTGACGAAGGTGCAGGAGTGGATCAACACTGAGGAATATAAGGAAAAGAACTTTGCCCGTGAAGCCCTGGTGGTGAATCCGGCGCATGCGTGTCAGCCCCTTGGGGCCCAGATGGTAGCGCATGGGTTCGAAAACACACTGCCCTTTGTGCATGGATCACAGGGGTGTGCCTCCTATTTCCGCAGCACCTTCTCGCGCCATTTTCGCGAGCCCGCCGCCGCGACCTGCGATGCCATGACCGAGGATGGCGCCGTGTTCGGGGGCCAGAACAATATGTTTGAGGGGATGGAGAATGCCTACGCCCTGTATAAACCCGAGATGCTCGCGATCTACACCACATGTATGCCCGAGGTTATCGGTGATGACCTGAATTCATACACCATAAACGCCAAAAAGAAGGAATTGATTCCTGCAGACCTGCCTACACCGTATGCCAATACACCGAGCTTTAACGGTACCCATATTGACGGGTACGACAACATGCTCAAGGCTATTCTGCAGAATCTCACCGCAGATAAGAAGGTTGAAGGGAAATCGAACGGCAAGCTCAATCTTATCCCCGGGTTTGACGGCAATACCGGCAATATGCGCGAATACAAGAAATACCTTGAGGCCATGGATATTCCCTACACCATGATGCCCGACATTACCGACGTGTTTGATTCCGTATGTGACGGCACCTATCGCCTCTATGCCGGCGGAACCCCGCTTGAGGACGCCGCCGATTCAATCAATGCCAAGGCGACGATCTCACTGATGAAATATTCCACCCGCCAGAGCATGACCTGGATAAACAATGAGTATGCCGGGGAAAGCGAAGTACTTCCTCTGCCGATGGGGATTGAAAAAACGGATCAATTCCTCATGAAGATCAGTGAGATGTTCGACAAACCGATCCCCGCCGAGCTTAAAGCGGAACGTGGGCGTGCCGTTGATGCGATGACCGACGCACATCAGTATATCCATGGCAAGAAATTCGCCGTCGCCGGCGATCCGGATTATCTGCTCGGTATTGTCTCCTTTCTGCTGGAGATGGGGGCGGTTCCCTATCATATCCTGTGCTCGCGCTCCAACAAGAAATTTAAGAAGGAGATGGAAGCCCTGCTCGAGACCTCGCCGCTGTACGGCTCCCAGAGCACGGTGTATGTCAACAAAGACCTGTGGCACATGCGCAGCCTGTGTATGACTGATCCGGTGGATGGAATCATTGGTGACACCCACTGCAAATGGGTAGCGCGGGATGCAAAGATCCCCCATTTCCGTATCGGTTTTCCGATCATGGACCGGGTGAATATGCACCGCACCCCGGTAGTGGGCTATATGGGGGCGATTAATCTGCTTAGCGCTATCGTAAATAAATTTCTCGATATTGTGGATGAGACCTGCGAAGACCAGTGGTTTGAAATGATGCGGTAATTCCCATGGCTACGACACGGCGTCTAAACCTTACGCACACACTCGATAAACGAGGTTGTTTTATGAAAGTCGCATTTGCAAGTACGGATAAAATTCATATTAATGAGCATTTTGGGCGCGCTGCCGCGTTCTACCTGTGGGATATCGGTCCGGAGAGCGCTGAGTTCTCCGGCATTGTTCAAGTTGACACCACAGGGATTGACGAAGCAGACCGCATAGAGGCCAGATGCAGCAGTCTTTCCGATTGCGCTCTGGTATACGTCGCTGAAATCGGTGGCCCTGCCGCAGCCCGCCTGGTGGCAAAGCGGATTCATCCGATAAAGAGTAAGGATCGCGCTCCCATTGCAGAAACAGCGACCAAGCTGCAACAGGTTCTGCAGGGCAATCCGCCTCCATGGCTGCGCAAAGCCATGTTGAAGAACTGCAATTAAGCAAACTAGAACGTAACTGTTCAGCACCGCAGGTGGAAGGAGCCATGCTCCCCGGCTCCAGGGACGCATAAACTCGTCCTGAGGCTTGACTGGCTCTATCCGTGAGCCAGACACCCTTCCGCCGGGAACCATGCCACCATCACTTGATGAAGTTTAAATGAAACTGAATATACATAAACAAGGAGAAAAATCATGGCATTTCTAACTGGAACAACCCGCGGCGGGACGGAATGGATCCCAACCTTTGCCGACAATATCGACGTAGAAAAATGTATCGGATGCGGGCGCTGTTACAAGGCATGTTCACGCGAGGTTCTCGCCCCGGAAGATATTGAGGACGAAGAGAACTACACCACCAGAATGATTATGACCGTAGCCACCCCTGACGACTGCATCGGCTGCGGCGGGTGCGGTTCCACCTGTCCGAAAAAATGCTTCTCATTCATCCAGCTGGAGGTGTGAACACAGAACGTAAATAAGGAGAAAGATCATGCGGATAGCAGTTGCCTCATCAACCAAGTCTGCGCTGACAGAACATTTCGGCCACGCAGACCGCTTTAGAATTTACGAATATAACAGCGCATCTCCAAAGCTCATTAGAGAAGTGAGTGTGGCGCCGTATTCACAGGCAGATCCCAGTCATAGTTTCGATATTCGCGGTTTCAGGCAGATTGTCGATGCCATTACCGGCTGCAGGGCTGTAATTGTATCGCAGATCGGCGTAATCCCGGAGCGGGAGTTGAAGAACTGCGGGATTGACACGGTGAAAACCACGGCACCGCTGCAACAGGCTCTGAAACTGGCACACGATCAGGTGTGCCCCGGAACATGCAAACGCAGCGCAGGAGCCAGGCACTGTAATCTTAACGTAACTGTTCAGTAAGGCCTTGTGGCACCCACCAGAAGTGGTGGTGAATAGTTACATCTTAACCAGGTATGGCTCCCCATCACCTTTGAGGAATCGAGCTTACAAGGATGTAAGCGTAGCGATATACATCTGACCACAAATCGCAAAAGTATAAGCAATGGGGCTTTTCTTTGCGCTTCTATTGCGTAACAGGAGAGAGCATTATGGCGAAAAAATGCCCCATGATGAAACAGGAACATCATTTCGAACACCCGTGTTTTGGTGGCGACCACTCCAAGGCAGGACGCATCCATCTACCCGTCGCACCCGGATGCAACATAAAATGCGGCTTTTGCGAACGCAAATTCGACTGTGTTAATGAAAGTCGCCCCGGCGTTACCAGCAAGGTACTCACCCCGGTGGAAGCAGTGTTGCGTGTTGATCTGGTGAAAAGCCATATGGAGCGCCTCGGGGGAGCGGAGCTGAAGGTTGTCGGCATTGCCGGCCCCGGCGATCCCCTTGCAAACCCTCGCACCTTTTCAACCTTTCGACTGGTGAAAGAGGCATTTCCGGAGATGACTCTGTGTCTCTCCACCAATGGCCTGAAACTCGAAGAGTATCTTGATGAAATAACCGCCCTCGGGGTCAGCAGCCTCACCATAACCATAAACGCGCTGTCGGCACAAGCAGGGGCCAAGGTTTATGAATGGGTCAATGATGAAGGCACGCGCCTTGAAGGGGAAGCAGGGGCACAGCTGCTGCTGGATCGCCAGTTGCGCGGCCTCGAACTTGCGGCAAAGGCGGGCTTGATGGTCAAGGTCAATCACGTATATATTCCGGGGGTAAATGACCACGAAACCCTGGATCTGGCCTTGAAGGTGCGTGAGCTTGGAGCGGTGATGATGAACATCGTCCCGGTAATCCCGGTGGGAA
>Ga0182239_1000796_pt1 | contig 11040 bp, 15 predicted proteins | sample hydfrate6_PW_210_FD_132456 | JGI IMG/M metagenome (GOLD analysis project Ga0182239, IMG submission 132456) | Subsurface microbial communities from deep shales in Texas, USA - hydraulic fracturing test 6_PW_210 | ecosystem: Environmental > Aquatic > Deep subsurface > Shale gas/oil reservoir >...
CCAGGACCTGCTTAAAGATGTACCGACATTAGAGATAAGCGATCAGTTTGACACACTTCCTACTCAGGCTATCAAGTCTGAGGTTGTTGATTCGGTTCAGATTAAGGGCAAGACAATGACTGAATACATTAGCAAGTACAGCACTGATTTAGCCTTTAGAATAGAACAAGAAACTTTTGAGTCGATTGCATTTGGTGAAAATCCTAATAAAACCAGTCGCAGATTATATGGAATAAGCGACCAGATGGGTAAAAACAGAGTTGATGCTACAACACGTAGCTGGATGAATGCTATTTTTAACCAGGCTAATCTTGATGTCTATCAGCAGGGTGGGATAGAAAAGGTAAGATACCTTGCAACATTAGATGCAGTTACCTGTCCGGTTTGTTCAGCTGATCATAATAAAGTAATGACAATTGATGAAGTTATATTGTTACCCAGACATCCATTTTGCAGATGTGCTTATAGTCCTTATATAAATACTGAGCTTACTGGCCCGGCTACTGGTTATGATGAGTGGTTATTAGATGGTCGAAGGAGTCCAGAACAGCTGCAGGTAGTCTTAAATAGAACTAAGAGGTTTATGAGAGCTGGAAGGATTAAGAAGAAGGAAGGGCAAAGGTTGTTGGGTATTATTGGTGCTGCTATGAAGAATGCAGGTTAAGGAGGATAAAATGGCAAAATATCGAAAAAAACCAGTTGTAATTGAGGCTGTTGAATGGAATGGGGCTAATAGTTTAATTACTGAAACTTTTATGAAAGATTGTAAGGGTGCTTATATTGATTACAGCAACAAAAAATTAGGGGAAGTTGTCATACCTACTTTAGAAGGGGTAATGAGGGCTAATGTTGGAGACTATATTATCAAAGGCGTAAACGGTGAATTTTATCCGTGCAAGCCCGATATATTCCATAAAACTTATGAAAAAGTGAAGGAGGCAGAGTAAATGCCAGATAAGAAAACTATTATATTAGATTTTGATGGTGTTATTCACAGTTATAAATCAGGCTGGCAGGGTGCTGATGTTATACCAGACCCACCAGTTGAGAATGTAGATAGCGCAATACAATTACTTAGAAAAGACTTTGAAGTTGTTGTTCATTCTTCTCGTTGCCACCAGGAGGGCGGACTGGAAGCAATTGAAGATTGGTTAATCGAACATGAGATTGAGGTTGATGATGTAGTTAGGGAAAAGGTTCCTGCTGTAGCAATAGTAGATGACAGAGGAATTAATTTTGGTGGCCAGTGGAATGAGAAAGTAGTAAATGAAATTAAAAACTTTAAACCATGGACTGAAAACTAACACCTTAGAGGTTGTTTTTTTAATTAAAGGTGGTGATTTATTGAATATATTCCAACTTTTATTGATAGGTCATTTATTGGGCGACTGGTTGTTCCAAAGTAATCAAATGGCTGTGAATAAAACAAGTGATAAAACTATTTTATTTGTTCACAGCTTAGTTTATGCTTTATTTGTTAGTTGGATGATGCTTTTTGTCAGCTGGTACGCTGTGATAATAACTTTTATTATATGCCTAATAACTCATATTTTATTAGATAATAGAAAATTTGTGATCTGGTGGATTAAAAATATAAAACGCGATAAAAAACAGCCTCAATGGCTGGTATTTGTTTTAGACCAGTGCTTTCATTTGATAGTTTTAGCAATCATTGCATTGCTGATTTAATTCCGGCGATTTAGAAGGAACGGGCTATTTTAGACGGGCTGACTAATGAAGACGGAATAATGAATATAAAATACTAAAATTAACCGGCGATACTGAGAGAACTCTTAATCATTAAGTGGTCTCGAAAATGTAGAAGACGGTAGAGGAGTGAATATTAACTATGTGGATTAATGGAAGATTTGTACCTATGTTTATGTTGGATGCTGATGGTGGAGCTAACCCTCAGGGTGGTTCTGCTGGAGGAGATGAAGGTGGAGAAGATTCCAACCCCGAAGGAGACGAGGGTGGAGATGAAGGCTCAACCGGTGATGATGAAAATTTAACTGAAGATGAAAAACTGCAAGCAAAGATTGAAAAAATAAAAGAAGAAAACAAAAAAGATCTTGATCGTTATCGCAATAAAGTTGGCAAGTTAGAAAAAAAGCTGAAAAAGATGGAGCAGGAAACAATGTCAGAGGAAGAAAAGCTTGAAGCAAAGCAGAAGGAGCTCCAGGATAAAGAAAATGAGCTTAGAAAAAAGGAGCTCAGAGCTCATAAGGCAGAGAAAGTTGCTGAAAGTGAGCTTAATAAAGAGCTTGCTGAGTTTATCGATGTTGACCAGATGCACCAGGTAAACCCGGAACTTGCTGAAGCTGATGTTGAAGAGAGAATTGAAAGTATGAAAGCTGCTCAGGATGCTATTAAAGATGCAGTTATTAAAGAGCTGCAAGAAGGCGGCTCTGTACTTGATGGAATTAATGGGGGCAGCAAAAAGAAAGGTAAAGGCGGTTTCGGTAAAAAATTAGCTCAAAGCGGAACTGAAACTGATGCTGATGCTGAAAAAGCCCAAAGTCATTACTTTGGAGATAATTAATATTATTAAATAATTAAGGATGGTGAAAATTAATGAAATATACTCAGGTTGATTATTCGAACAGAGAAGAAGTTTTAAAGTTTCCTGATCATTATGTTGCTGTAGCTGTAACTGTTGATGATACAAATGTTGCTGCTAATGCAGAAGGTAAAAAGATATTACCTGCGGGTAGTCCTATTGGTGGTGTTGGGGGAGCAACTCTCGAAGATGAAAGTTTAAAAGTAGAAAAGAAAAACACTCAAGGGGCTGCAACAGGGGCTACTGGAGCTGGCGTTGATGTAGAAGGCGTCTTGTTAAATGATGTTGATGTGACTCATGGCCCGGCCGGTGGAGCTATGCTTATCCACGGTTTTGTGGACCCAAGCAAGCTTCCAGAAGCTCTTGTTGCTGATGTAATAAGTAATCTAACTGATCTAATAAGTTTAGTTGAGTAAAAAAAATTAATTAAAACGGAAGGGTGAAAACTATGCCAAGCATTTATGATTTTGCAAATGCAGAAGAAATAGCTAGTTATTATAAAGAAAAACAATCGAACTCAATCCCTTATCTGGGTAGAGCACTATTCCCCAGACAGAAACAGCTGGGATTGGATTTAAAATGGATTAAAGGAGCAGGAGGTCTTCCTGTAGCGTTAACACCTTCAAACTTTGATGCTAAGCCAACTCTAAGAGACAGAATTGGTTTTAGTGAAATTGAAACTGAAATGCCATTCTTTAGAGAGTCAATGAGAATCGGCGAGAAAGACAGACAGGATATCAATAACTTAATGGCTGCCAGAAACAGCGAATTAATTCAGCCAATGCTGAGAAACATCTTTGATGATGCAGCTGGCCTGGTTAGTGGTGCTGAAGTACAGGCAGAAAGAATGAGAATGCAGTTAATCTCAACTTTTGGTGTTAGTATTGAAGCGAACAGAAAGGCCTATACTTATGATTATGATCCTAATAATGATCTAACTAATCATATAGAAACATTGGCCGGCACTGATATGTGGTCTGATACTGCAGCGTCTAATCCTGTTGAAGATATTCAGTCTGCTCAGGACACAATCGAAGAAGAAACGGGAGAAAGACCTACCAGAGCGGTTTGTACTCGTAAAACATGGAATTATTTAATTCAGAACGAAAGCATCAGAGGAGATATTATTGCTAATGGTTATGCCAGTGGCGGTAATTTAATTATGACTGACGAGATTATGAGAAATTATCTCTCTAATAAGCTTGGTTTGACTGTTACAGTTTACAATAAAAAGTATTCTAAAACAGTTAAAAATCAGTCTGGAAACTTATTTTTCCCTGATGATGTATTCTCACTATTACCTACAGGAACTTTAGGTAATACTTATTACGGTACTACTCCAGAAGAATCTGATCTTATGACTGGTAACAGTAATGCAGATGTTCAAATTGTTGATACCGGTATTGCGGTTACTACAGAGCTTGAAACAACTCCTGTAAATGTTAAAACTACTGTTTCTGGAATTGTACTGCCAAGTTTCGAAAGAATAGATCAGGTCTATGTGCTTAATGTGCATACTGCTTAATTAAATAAAATAAAATTAATCAATAGGGCCTAGAAATGGGCCCTATTAAAGAAAAGGGGTGCGATTAATGAGTAAAAAAGTGAAAGTAAAGTTATCTCAAAAAGTTAAATATAACGGCAATCGACATAGAGCTGGTTCTGAAATAGAAATTTCCGAAAAAGATGTTGAGTTTTTCAAAGAGAATGAGTTAGCTTCTGAAGTTATAGGAGAGGTTGAGAAAGAAGAATCTCCTAAAGGGCCAGCAGACTCAAAAGAGCCCGAAGAAAAACCATTAGAAGAAATGACAGTAGCTGAGTTGATGGATGTTGCTCAGGAGATAGACCTGGAAGGCCGAAGTAGCCTGAGGAATGATAAAGATGAACTGCTTGCTGCAGTTAAGAAAGCTCTTGCTGAAAAAGATGGTGAATAAAGATGGTTGAGTATGCCACATTAAATGAAGTTAAAGATTATTTAGAAATACCTCAGGAAATGGATAATTATAATAGCAAGCTTGAAATGCTTTTAGCTGCAGGTAACTCTAAATGCGAAAAGATAACCGGTGAATCAACTACAGATCCAGTGTTAAAAGTCAGCGTCTGCAAATATGTTGATTTTAACTTTTCCAGAAAAACCGGAGCTGAATCAGAATCTGATGACGATTCTAGCGTTAAGTATAATGTTAAAAATCAGTTTGGACAGTTTTCTGATGTCCCGGCAGAGGTTATGACCATCTGGGAAGACTATGTAGATGAAGAAGATGAGGAAGGTTCAGGCTCAACTATTTCTGTAGATATGATATGAGGTGGATTAAATGGACTATAAGCATGTAAAGGTAACCAGGCGGGTTAATAATGAAAGTGATAGCTCAGGCTCTGATTATAATTTTGACGATGGAACCGGCACTGATCCAACCTTTGAAACTATTATAGAAAATTATCCCTGCAAAATAGTTGAGAATGCAGCCTCTTATAATACATCTGAACAGGGAGAGTCTTACACCGGCAGTGCTTATCTTATAGGTATGATGACAAATAAGCTAAAAGAAGGCGATATTATAGACGGTCAGTATAAAACTGTTGGTCCAATAAGAAAGCCTTTTAACAGGAAAATTAAATGCAGCTTAGTTAGATTAAGTTAGGTGATTCTGATATGGCACAAAATGCCTGGATAGAAGTAGATTTTAAAGGACTAGACGATACGATTCATCAGTTACAAAAGATTAAAAGTGATGTTGAGACAGAATTAGAAGTGATTATGCTGCAGGCTGCTTTCATTTTGGAAGCTGAGACTAAAAAGCAAATAACCAATATGGGGCTTGTTGACACTGGGACTCTTAGAGCCAGTGTTTTTTCATTTGTCCGCAATAAATTTGGCTTTGTAGATGGTGTAACAGCAATCCCGGTTGAATATGCGCCTTTCGTTGAATATGGAACCGGTCAACGCGGAGCTGAATCAGGGCATCCTAATAAACCTGCATGGTATAAATACGGTGATTCCCCTGGTATTAAAGCTTATAAGTTTATGCATACAGCCTGGGAAAATGCCAAATATAAAATAATCGCTTATGTACAAAGAGAAATCAGGAAGTTGGTGAGTTTTGATGTTGGATTTACTACAGGCTTTAGAATCTAAACTATTAAGTAATATTACTGCTTTGGATAAAATAAGGCCAATGACTAAATTTAATCAGTTAAAACCTGATGAAGCTGGCCCGGGCTTTGATAAATATGCTATCTGTCACGAAATTGTTACTGATCATAAGTATAAAAATAGAAAAGGAAAATTTGAAACACCTTTTTTCCTTAATTGTTACTCAAATGTCAGCAATGGAGATGTGGCAGTTATCTGGTTCATTTCAGAAGTCAAAAAAGTTTTAGATGAGGCTGATCTATCAAATACTAATATCAAAACCTATTCGGTTGAGTATGATGAGTCATCACCACAACCTGAGTTCAATGAAGTGTTACAGGCGTGGCAATCAGTCATAAAAGTGACAATAAGGTGGCGTGAATTATGAGTATAATGGGTAAAACTTTAGAAGCTATTAAAACTATTTTAGCTGCTAATACAACAATCAATTATGATTTTACGGGCTATTATGATGACTTTGTAGCTGAAGATTATCCTGCTATTTGTGCTGAACCAGATACAGGGCAGTCATTGCTCGGTAACGGCCTTAATTTTAACTATGATGATGGTGGCAAGGCAAAGGTCTATTATGTTGAAGAAGCACCAGAAAATAGAGATATGACAGCTTTTATTGATAAAGTAGACAGTTTGGTTGAGATTATTAAGCAACATCCTAGATTAGACGGAACGCTTAATCAGGGTGTTAATATTACAGTTAAATATATGAGACGTGGCCCCTCTGATAATATCGAGTTCATTGCAATGATATTAATCGAGGGCAGAAATTATTATGACAACTTATAGAAGGAGTGAGATAAATGGGAGCAACAGGAAGAAACTCTGTTACAGCAATAGGAGAGCAGACTGATAAAGAAACTGCCGCTACTGAATTAACTAAATTGCTGGCAACAGGTAATAACCTTGAAGATAATATTAATACTGTTCAGAGTGAAGCACTGACAGGTAATAGATTTGCTCAGGATGGTTATAAAACATCTGAGGGCCCTGGTGGAGATATACCGGCAGAAGTATCGAGACAGACTCTGCCAATGATTTTAAAGCATGCTATAGGTCCAGAACAGGCGGCACCAGAGGATTTAGGCGCAGGAACTGGTCCTTATAAGCATACTTTTCAACCGGGTCAAAAGATGGATAACTGGCTTACTTTCCTTAAGTTTTTCTCAGACGATCCATACTGGGAACTTTATAAAGGATCTAAAATAAGTCAGCTGCAGTTTAGTTTATCTGAGCAATCAATTATTACTTATACTGCAAGCATATTATCATTAGAAAGCGAAGCAGGTACAGGTCAACCTTCAGTTTCACCTACAGAAAACACAGGAGAAAAATTATTCAGCTGGGAAACTACAGCGACCTGGGATGCGGGTGGAACTGATGAGGATATTACCGGTATCGTTGATGAGTTTAGCTTTACTCATAACAACAATATCGATGGTGAGGATTATGGATTAAGCCAGAAGCGCAGAAGTTTAGACGCTCAGGGTGGAGAGCATACTATTGATATCACAATGCAGTTTGATGCAGCACATTACGAGAAACTTAAAGCTGATGCTAAATCTAACAACATTATACCTGTCAAGCTTGACATTGGCATGGCAAGTGATGATACTACACCATTTTTGTCAATTGATTATCCTAAGTTAAAGATTACTCAGGCTACTGCTAATATTAGCGGACCTGACAAAGTTACTGTAAGCGTTCAAGCAAGTGCTTTTTGGGATACAGTTGCAGGATATAATGTTGCAATGATGCTAACTGATAGCCAGGATACACAGTATTAAATTATGGATTATTAACAGGCCTGTAAAATGGCCTGTTTTTATTTAAACCACTTAAGGAGGAATAAATTATGAGCGAAGATAACAAAGTTGTAGAAATGGAAGAAAGAAAAGAATTGGTTGAAGGCGGTTCAGAACCTAGAGAAGATTTTGCACCAGCTCCTGATGATGAAGAAGAAAACTCAGAAGGATTATCAGTTGAAATTGAAGATAAGTTTCTGATCATCAGAGATGGAGATAAATTTGTTAAAGGTAAGAAAAAGCCTAATTATGGTCTCAAAAAGAAAATGAAAAACTTAATGAGGCCTAATAAAATGACTGTCCGAGGCGAAAATGAGCCAGTTGATATGTATTTAAGTGATTATGAGCTCAATAAGGACCTTGATCTATACATCCTTCATAAGATGCTCACAGACTGGTCCAAAGATGATAAGGTTACCTGGGGCAATATATTAGAGGATGAAGATTTAGGAGAATTATTGGATAAGTTCGCTGAAGAATTCAAAAAAATTAATAGCCTAACCAAATCAAAAGATGATGATTCAAAAAACTAAAAAAGCATGAGATATTACAGATTATCTGCAGAAATAGAGTTTTAGGTAAAAAGACAGAGCCACCTCCTGGAGCTGATAAGAAATTATATTCCCGGTTAAATGAAGAGATAGACGAGGTAAAAATGATGTGCACTACTAACTTCGGTAGTTATTGGGAGCTTGCTCATTTACCTTATTCGGGTGGTTTTTACGAACAACCTGCAGATTTAATGGAAAATATCCTGCAGATTATTAATCATATGAATTCAGCTATTAGTAATAAAAAAGAAAAAGACAAATAGAAAGGATGGTGAATTAGCAAATGAATGAGAGTGTTGCAATAGAAATGGCAATCAGGGCCAGAAGAGAACTATCTGCTATGGATGACACAATCAGAAAAGTTAGAGAAATGAAAAGAAGATTTGCCAACATGGCCCGGTCAGTAATAGGTTATGCGCAAAAGATATCTGCTGCAGTTGCAAAAATGAAAGCAGCTTTCATTAAACTAAATAATGCCTTAAGAACTCTCAGAAATGTTGCTTTAAAAGCTTTTACAGCTTTGGTTGCCCTAACGGGTATTCCTATATATAAATTTGCTAAATTTGAACAGGCAATGGCAAATGTTAATACATTGCTTGATACCAGTGCTAAGAAATTCAGAGAATTACAGGACGGAGTAATTTCAGTATCAAATAGAGTGGGGGAGTCAGCGGAAAGTCTTTCCACTGCTTTATACGATATTGTTTCAGCCGGTGTAGATGCAGGAAATTCAATATCTGTACTTGACTTATCAGCAAGAGCAGCTACTGCTGGTATGACTAATGCTCAGACTGCTGTTAATGCTGGTTTAGCCACAGTAAATGCTTTTAACTTAGAAATACAAGATTTAACAAAAGTTTTTGATTTACAATTCCAAACTGTCAGAAAAGGTGTAATTACATATGAGCAGTTGTCAAACGCTCAGGGTGAATTACTGCCATCTGCCAGAAAGCTCAATGAGAGCTTAGAAAATATGTATGGTTCTTTAGCTTTTGTCACTAAGAATGGATTGAGTGCAGAATCAGCAAGCACCTCACTTGCCAGAGCTTATGATGGATTGATTAAAAAAAGCAATGAATTAGCTCAGGCTGGTGTAGAGGTTTATGATGAGTTCGGTAAATTCAGAGGAATTATTGACATTGTAGATGACTTATCAGATAAGCTTGAAGGTTTATCTAATCAGGAAATGCAGTCAGTTCTTCAAGATATTGGTTTTGAAATCAGAGCTGCCAGAGCCATTATTCCAATGATTAAAAATATTGATGGCTTAAGAGAAAGTGTTGACGCTATGTCAAACTCAACCGGCAGTATGGAAGCAGCTTTTGAAAAAGCAACTAATACTATTTCATTTAGATTTAATAAAGCCAAAGAAAGAGTAGTTAATTCTATTATCGCAATTGGAAGAAGTTTTAAAACAGAAATTAACTCAATGCTTGATGATATAGGGTCATGGGCTTTAGCGATACAGAATTTTGTTTCAGAAAACAGAGAGGCCATTAAGTCGATATTAACTTTCGCTTTAAAAATGACAGCCACAGTTGCAGTATTTGCTACTGTTGGTACAGCTCTAATGTCTCTCTTAACACCAATCGGTTTAGTTTCTACAGCAATGTTTGCTTTTGGAGTTGCCTGGTATCTCAATATGTGGGATATCAGAGATAAGACTAAAACAGCTGTTGAAAAGATAATAGGCTTTTGGGGTATCTTAAAAGAGACCACTCAAAGTACAGTTGATTATTCACTTAAACAGTGGAATAAGTTTAAAGAATGGTGGCAGAATACTACCTGGATTGAGAAAGCACAGGATATTGGCAAAATCTCATTAGAATTTGCTGGTTGGGCTTGGGAAAACACTGGAGAACCAATAACAGAGAGTCTATGGAACTGGATAGTCAGTGAATATGATGTCAATGAAGATGGATCTATTTCATTAGCGGAATCAATACTACCTTTAATCAAGATTTCTGATTGGTTATGGGAAAATGTTGCAGGACCTATTTTAAATTCATTATGGAATTGGTTAACTGATAAATTCGATATAAATAGTGATGGAAATATAACTTTAGATGAAGCCTTAGAGCTTACTTTGAAAGTTTCTGTTGCAGGTTTTGAAAAAGTTGGAGATATAGCAACCCAGTTTAGTGACTGGATAAAAAATAGTATTTATAGTGGATCTGGTTCTATTGAAGAACAATTAGAAAGCCAGACAGGAAATGAAGGTTTAGGAGAATTACTACAGGCTATTTACCGAGCAGAAGGTGGAGCTAATTCAAGTGTACCCTATGGAATGACAGGTTTTAGAGATCAGGGTTATCAATTTGCTTTAAGTTCTAATCAAGAATTCTTTGAAGGTATGGAGTCTGCTTTAGGATTAGAAGCTCAATCAGAAGAATGGTTTGCAGCAGCTGCAGCTACAACTGTAACTAACTACTGGGAATTGTTTAAAAAAAATTATGAGTTAGAGGCAGATCAGACTTTATCTGAACTAAGTAATGATATGCAGGATAAGTTTATTGAATATCTGGGATCTAATTATGCACCTTCAGCAGCTCATGAACTTAATCAAAACTGGATACCTAATGTAAGTGATTTTTATGAAGAAAATAAACAATTTAGTCAGGCAGGAGAAATTGCTACTGATATTGGCGTTAACTTTGAGAATGCAGAGGTAGTTATTAAAGCTACAATTGAATGGGCTGGCGAAACCTATCAGTCTATTAAAAATGCATTCAATACAGGTGATTGGTCAGATGCCTTAGATATCGGGACAGATATTTTTGAAGCAGGAATGGCAATTTATGTAGGTTTAAAACTGGCCGATATCGCAGTTACCTCATTGATAACAGCGATACAGACTGCTATTCAAGGTTCAGCGTTTATAGCTAAGTTATCAGGAATGAGTGCGTTAGCCGGGCCAGCAGCATTAGGTTTAATGTCTTTAGGTGTTCAACTAATAGAATGGTCTAATGATGAAGG
>Ga0182239_1000797_pt1 | contig 11038 bp, 10 predicted proteins | sample hydfrate6_PW_210_FD_132456 | JGI IMG/M metagenome (GOLD analysis project Ga0182239, IMG submission 132456) | Subsurface microbial communities from deep shales in Texas, USA - hydraulic fracturing test 6_PW_210 | ecosystem: Environmental > Aquatic > Deep subsurface > Shale gas/oil reservoir >...
CCTTCATTCTCATGGCATGGAGCGGATCCATTGATTGTCAAAGCCTTCAACGGCACTGCAAAAAAATATTTCCCTGCCCCTTCGTCGGTGTCCAGACACCGGCCTTTTTTACCCAAAAAGGTCTTATGACTGATGGCCTTGGAATCTGGGCCGTTGCCGGAGAAGACATCACCGCCTCCACGCTCGTGCTGGATGACCTTTCCGAAGATTCATGGATCAGTGGTGAGAAGGCCGCCGAGCGCTTCCTGGAGAAAAACCCGAAACCCGGGACTTTCATTCATTTCCCCGAATTCTTTTCTTTCGACACTTCCTCTTTTCTCCACGGCTTTCATGGCAGGACAGGGCCCGGGTTCCGGCACGTCGGAGGAATGGTCAACTCCAAATCCGCCGGGGGAAACTGTTACTTTACGGAAAAAGGCGGGGGGGACAAAGGCGGCGTCATCGCCCTCATCGAGGGATTGTCCATGGAAACGGATTCAGCTCACGGTTTTTCAGCCATCGGAGTGCCCGTAATCCTCACCAAGACGGAAGGTACCAGAATTTTGGAGCTTGATTTCATGCCCGCCGCGGAGCGGTACAAAGATGTCATTCGCGCGGCCACTGGAAATGAAGTTGAGGATATCGCCCTGTACCCGCTCGGCATCCCTGGTTACGACGGCAGGCTGCTCGTCAGGGACCTGGTGGGACTCAATGAAGACGGCAGCATCCAGTGCGGTTCCCGTATTCCGGAACTCTCCCCCTTGTCGGTTTTGAGCGGCACAATAACCGGACTTCTCGAGGAAACTGAGGACATGTGCGAAAAATTGAAATCCGGCGACCGTAAGCCACGGTTTGCGCTGGCTTTTGATTGCGTGACCCGGGCGGCCCTGCTGAAAGACAGACTGCAGGATGAACTGGCCCTGGTGAAAGATGGACTTCACGACACGGAAAGCCTTTGGGGCATCCTTTCCTGCGGTGAGATCTGTGATACCTTTGGATCCCCCATGTTTTTGAACAAAAGCCTGGCTGTGGGCTTCGGAGGCTGAACGATGAAATCAGACGTGAAAAGTTTCCCCCTCTACGAGATGTTGACCCTGTTCCTCGTGTCGGAGCCGGAAGATTTTTTCCGGAACATGGTGGACCGCTTCGCCAGGGTCTTCGGTGCCAACCGGATCGCCCTGCTCATCAAAAAGGACGGAGAGGATTTTTTCCGCACCTGGGGTTTCAGAGACCTTCCGGACCCCGACAAACTGGTCAAAAAGCAGGACGAAAAGACCTTTTTCGCACCCTTTGAGGACGGCGACCTCGGCTTTCTGTATGTGGGACACGCCCGGCCCCTGACCCGGGAAGACCGGATTTTCTACTCCATGACACTGCCGGTCCTGGAGAAAAGCCTTGAGCTCAGAAAGGCACACAGCCGGTTGAAAGAAAGTGAGCGATGGTACAAGCAGATTTTTCAAACCGCTTACGAAGCCATCGTGGTGACGGACAAGGATTTGGGGCTGGTTGAGGTCTCGAAACGATTCGAAGAAATTCTCGGATATTCCATGAAGGACCTCGAGGGCCGCACGCTCTTCGACATTGTGTGCGAAAAAGACTACCGGAAGCTCGTTGAGGAATATCGCCGCAGAAAAGACGGCAAAAGCGGTGTCTACGAGTTGCGCTTTCAGCACAAGAACGGTCATCCGGTGTGGTTTCGCGTGTCATCTTCCCCGATCTTTGACGCCGAGGGGCGTTTTCAGGGTAGTCTCGGGTTTTTCTCCGACATCGACCAGAGGAAAAAAGCCGAGCTCGAAATATCCCGGCAACGCCTCTTTTTCGAAACCCTCTTCCGCATTGTCCCCGAGGCCATCGCCGTGTTGGACAAGAACCATTGCATCATGGAGATCAACGAGGCCTTCACCCGCCTGTTCGGGTTCACCCCGGAAGAATCCCTCGGGAAAAATCTCGACGATGTTCTTGATGTCGGCAAGGAAGGGAGCGCCGACAGGGAGTTGACGTCAAAAGTTCTCAACGGGGAAAGCATTGCCCAGGAAGGCCTCCGTTACTCGAAACAGGGCAAGCCGATCAACGTCCTCGCCAAGGCTTCGCGGATACATATCGGTGAAGAATTTGTGGGAGCCATTGTCATGTACCTCGACATCACCAGGCAGAAAGCCTACGAAAGTTATCTGAAACAGGAAAGCTATATGGACTCACTGACGGGACTCAATAACCGCACGTACTTCGAGAAGATGATGAGAAAACTCCAGGCGGACCCGCGAGCGTTTCCCCTGGTCCTCATGGTCATGGACATGGACAACCTCAAGGAGATCAATGACTCCTTCGGTCACACCCAAGGCGACGAGTACCTGGAACTTGCCGGGTACCTTCTGAAAAAATGCGTGCGCAGGGAAGACACGCTGGCCAGGATCGGCGGTGACGAGTTCGCCATCATCCTTCCCCAATCCGATGAAGAGACGGCGGAAAAACTGGAAAAACGCATCAAAAGAACCGTCAGAAAAGAAAACGAAAGAAGGGGATTTCAGGTTCCCCTTTCGCTTTCACTCGGATTCGCCGTCGCTCACAGCCCGAAAGAGGATTTCGAAGACATCTTTGATTCGGCCGACGCTGCCATGTACCGGCAGAAACAGCGCAAAAAGGCGGAATCAAACGCGGCCGGCAACGCCTAGGTTACCCACTTCTCCCAGATGGAAGGCTTTCTGGGTTTTCTGTTTTCGCGGTAGTGGCGTATTTCCTCTTTCAACTCCCTGATTTCCTCCATCAGCTGTCCTTTTCTGCTTTCGTCGAAGACGTCGCTGCCGTTCACGAAGTTTTCCACCGTCGCCACCTTTTCCTCAACTGTGCTCTTTTGAGCCTCTTTGAGAATATTGGAGAAATCCCGCTGTTCCGATATGACCTTCACCGTGTCGTCCTTGACGGCATGTTCCCGGATCTCCCTGTAGGCCCGTTCCACCACCCGGCCGATACCCCAGAGCAGGTCGTCCTCGATCTTCCTGTCGAAAAAGGCCAGCGCCTTGTCGATCTCCGAATAGCTGATCCCCATGCTTGACAGGGATTCCACGAACCTCTCCATAATCCGTATCCGTTCCAGCGCGCCCAAAGATCCCTCGCTGTGGTCTGTCATAGAAAGCACTTTCAGGTTCAATTCCGTCCCGAGCAGGCTCATCCGCCGGAGTTCGTGCAGGACGTTTTCGGTGTTTTTGACAACTTCAGCAAGTTTGGTCTTTGCCCAGGCGGCTTCGCTGTATTCAGACTCTCCGAGCCGGGCAAAGGTGAAGCAGATAAACCCCACCACGAAAGGGGCAAGGGAAGCCACGGCCTGTCCGAAGATCGACAGGATCAGACCCGTGAAAAGACTGGCAAAACCGAAAACGACAAGAATGATCTGCACGTTATCCCCTCCTGGGGTCCGAAAATGAAGACGACTTCAAAGGTCCCGAATCCTCCCGGCAAAAGACTGAAGTCTCCCCCATTTGTTTTTCGGCCATTCCCCCCGGGTCCGACATAGAGGAAACGCCCTGATCTGCAAAACGGTCAGGGCGTTTTATTCGTTTTGCGCACGAAACGGCTCAACGGGGCCCCTTCTTCCTCCGTAATGTCGAATGCGGTGTCCTCTCCGTCGAGTGACACGATGAAAGACACCGTCCCAAACATTGGATCGGGTTCCAGATTCATCCCTTAGGGCCAGTTGAAGAAGGGCAGCTTCCCTCCAGTGGACGAACCTCTCCTTCGTTCATCACATGGAGAGTCGCCGCATTCGGCGTTCCAGGAGACGCTTCCATGGAGCGGGACGTTCCCCATTCCGACCGGTCAACTTCTTGAGCAGACTACAGCGACACGGGAGATGTCAATTCGTTTTCCGGTCTCTCTCGAGGGTCTTCAACAAAAGCATGGGGCCGACAAAGAACGCCTTGCCTACAAAATAAAGCCCGATCGCCGTTGACAGGGCCTGATCCCCCGGATCCAGCCCGACCTTCGAGAGGATCCACGCACCCGCGCCCAAACAGAGTGAAAAACTTACCAGGGCAGAAAGAAGCCCCAAAAACCTCGTCCTGTCTTCCATGCCTTCCCGCTCCTTTCGGGGAAATTGATCCGTCTGACATCGTGCCGACATGTATAGACCATGATAATGTGTTAATTCTACCATTACAAAAGGGCGCTTCTGATCATTTGTCTGCTGACGGCCTGGGAGGCATGTGACGGATTCAGGGCAAAAACACTTATGCGGTGGATTTTTGTCGACATCCTTTTCCTGCGGCTCAAAAAGAAGTCTGACACAGATTATCTGACCGGCATCTGGAATCGGAGGGGGATCATACACCTGGCCGAAGCGGTCATTCATGACGAGCTCTCGATCATCATCGCCGAGGCAGACAAGGCGCTATACATGGCCAAAAATTCCGGAAGAAACAAAGTGATCCGTTTCCATCCAGAGCCGGGAAAAGGCATCCAGGAATGCCAGGATACCCTTTCGGCAAACATGGCGCAGATCTGACGTTCCAGGGAAAAATCAAGGGTTTCCAACAGGGTTGCCCCGGCGACGGGACAACCCTTGTCTTTTTTCCTAAGGACCTTTCCGTCTTCACCTCGCCTGTTCCAGCCACCTCCAGGCAAGGGCGGAAAGAAGGGTCACGCCGTCACCCAGCACCTCGTCGTTGGTCTTGAAAAGGGGACTGTGATGCTGGGCATCGGTACCCTTTTCGGAGTCTCCCATCCCAAGAAAGAAGAAAGCACCCGGGACCTTTTCCTGGTAGAAGCTGAAATCCTCCGATCCGAGGATGACGGGCTGTTCTTCAAGAGCCTCTTCGCCCATGATAGATTCCGCGGTCTCCACGAAAAGCTCCACCATTTTTTCGTCGTTGACGGTTACAGGGTACACGGGCAGAAAATTCACCTTTGTTTCGCACCTGACGGCCGACCCGACACCTTCGGCGATCCGCCGGATGCGCCCGGGCATTTCGTCCCTGATGACCCGGCTCGTGGTACGCACGTTTCCGGTCAGCCTGGCTGTCTCGGGTATGATGTTTGCCGCAGTCCCGCAGTCGATTTTCCCGACGCTCAGGACCACTGCTTCTTGCGGATCGATCTCCCGGCTCACAATGGTCTGCACCGTCGTAACGATCGTAGCGGCGGCTATGGTAGGGTCGATTGCCTCGTGAGGCCTGGAACCGTGGCCTCCCTGTCCCTTGACTTCAACTTCCCAGATGTCGGCGGAAGCCATCACCGGACCCGCCCTGTACCCGATCGTTCCTTTCGGCAGCGGCGCCCAGACGTGCAATCCCCAAATGGCATCCACGCCTTCCAAAGCTCCTTCCTCGACGAGTTGCTTCGCCCCGGAGTCAAACCCCGACTCTTCGGCAGGCTGGAATATGAGTCGGACCCTTCCGGGCAGTTCCTCCTTCAATGCCGCCAGGACGTGGGCGACTCCCAAAAGAATCGCCGCATGGGCGTCGTGGCCACAGGCATGCATGACCCCTTTGTTTGTCGATTTCCAGGGTTCGTCGACGTTCTCGTCGAGAGGCAGGGCATCGATATCCGCCCTTAAGGCCACCATGGGGCTTTCCCCGTCGCCTCCGATGTCCGCGATGACCCCGGATCCTGTGCTCCCGAAACCACGATGGATGTTTTCGAAACCAAGCTCTCCGAGGACGGATTCGATGATTTCCGAGGTCCGTTCTTCCTTCCAGGAGAGTTCCGGATGGGCGTGAAAATCATGACGAAATCCGATGACTTTCTCTTCAAGATCCTTTGCAAGACTGCGAAACCTTTCCATATCCAAAATCATCACCCCTCAGGCTACAGCAAATTCGCAAGGAATCCGGCCAAAAAGACCGAGGCAATGGTCACCGTGGTGAACCCCGAGACCAGCATCTTGGGCAGAATTCCCGTCAGGACGAACTCCCGCTCCTCGGGAGTCTCGCCCAATGCGGTGGCCACTTCATTGGAAATAATGAAGGTGGCGGGAAATCCAAAGAGGCAGCAGACCCCGATGGCAAGGCTCATTTCCCAGGTATACTTGAATATCTTCGCCGAGACCAGGGCTACTGCAACGATACCCACCAAAGCTATGCCAAAGGCGACGACTATGGGACCGATCAAAGACATCACCATGTCGGGCGTCGCCTTGTTCAGGCTCATGAAGATGGGAACCAGCAGGGCAAAAAGAGCCAGCCCCTCGGCGTTTGCCTTCGTCAGGATCTTGTTCTCAAGAAACCCTGTTTCGTAAAAGAGGATGCCAAAGGCCAGGGCCATGACAAACTTGTTGATGACGTCGCCCAGAAGCCCCGCCACCAGAACGGCCAGCCAACCGACCAGCATGGCTTTCATGATGAGGATAAAGGGCGTCTGGAGCTCCTTCGGCGTTTCCGGGAAAATCCTCAAGGCCGGTTTTTCGTGTTCTTCCACAACCTCTTCACCCTCATTCACCTCTGTGACTCCCTCTCCACTACGGAAGAGTCCCCTGAGACGCCGCCCCTCCCTGTTGAGGCAAACCGAGGCGACAGGCAGGCCGACGAAGTTCTGGAGCACCAGAAGCAACGTCAAAAAGACGAGCACCGTCTCCAATCCTTTGGCCTTGGCGGCCTCGCTCATGATAAGGGTGGCCACCACGCCTCCAGAAATCGGGCCCGCCGCCGGAACGGCGAACTCCTTGCCGATCAGTGGAGACCCGATGAGAAAGAGCGCCGCCGAGGCGGCGACAATGGCCCCCAAAGCGATAAGGACCGTCTTCCATTCTTCCCTGAGGTCTTTCAGTTTCATCAGCGTCCCCATGTGGACCATCAGCATGGGAATAAAGGCCAGGGCCACGGGGACGATAGCCGAATCCTCGAAAAGCGTCTTGGGAATGCCGAACCAGAACCCCACCATAAAAATGATGCCCGAAACAAACAACATGGAAAAAACCGCTTTCGTCTTCTGGGCCACGAAATCGCCTGCAGCATAGACAATTGCAATCACCAGAAGCGCCGCAACAGTACTCATCTTGCATTCCTCCCTTTTATGATCCCCAGATTCAAAAAAAAAGAGGCCGGGGTTCCCGTCTTTTCGGGAACCCCGGCCTCGTGTCGGCTCACGGACGCCTAAGCGTCGAACCGCAGAGGGGGTCCCACGCCGCCGTAATAGTAAAAGCCAAACCAGTTCATCGACATGTTCATGCGGTCCCTCTGCACTTCGGCGTCCTCCTTTTTGCGACAATTATTGAGTAAGCTTATAACACTTCATCCTGCAAGCGTCAAGAAAAGGAGTTCAGGGCTGTCACGAGATTCTTCCCTCACATGCCGCCAAAATCTGATTTTAGAGGCTGCAGATTCTCCTTGCGGATCCAGATACAGACAGCGCACCTTGACCCCGTCGATCCCATGGGAACAGACCACTCACCGGTCATCGTGCGGCCTTCAGTTTCTACCCCAGCGAGAGAAACCCCAGGCCCGCCAGGACAACGGTTGAACCAATGAGTCGACGGCTCCGGCCGCCCTCGCCCAGCACAGTGGTCCCGAGAAACACCCCGATGACGATGCCCGCCTCCCGGGCCGGCGCTATTATCGATAGGGGGGAAATCCTCAGGGCGTAGAGCACGGCCACATATGAAGCCGTGGAGAGAAGCGCTATGGCGAGGGCCGACTTTCCGTTCACCTTCAGCCGGGCACCGACACCTCCCCGCTCACGGAACGCCCACGGCGTCAGAAAAAGCACCTGCACGACAAGAACCAGCCAGAAATACACCACCGGGTGGACGCGCGCCACACCGACGGCAAACTTGTCTATGGTGGAATAGCCGGCGATGCAGGCTCCGGTCGCCAGGCCCAGGGACAGGCCCCTGTCGGTCCGGATGCGCCGGAAGAGCTGCATGCCCCCGGCTATCATAAAGATTCCCGTGACGACGCAGGCTGTGCCGAACAAGTTCAGGGGTGAAGGGTTTTCACCCAGCAGGACCAGGGCCAACGAGGTCGCAAGCACCGGACCTGTGCCCCTGGCAACAGGGTAGACCACAGAGAGGTCCCCGAAACGGTATCCCTTCTGGAGGAGAAGATAGTACAATACCTCTACGAAGCCGCTCCCGAGAACGGCTGCAACAAGAGGGCCGTTCCAGGGGATCTGTTGCAAAAGATCCCCGGCCACTACCACCGGGGCAACCAGGAACACGGCCATTACCGAGAAAAGCCAGGTGAAGGCCGCCCCGCCGGCCACCCTTTTGGCCACCAGGTTCCATCCGGCATGCAGGAAGGCCGAAGCCAGAAGCAACATCAAGGCAAAGAACGTCATGAGAGGGGCTTCACTCCCGCAAAAGAGGTTTCAGCCAGGCACCCGTCGGTGCCTGGACCTGTACCGGTTATACCACGGCATCAAGCCCATTTCCGTTTCATCATTGGTATTGGAAAGAACAAGGGAGCACGCAAAAAAATCCCCGCGCCCGGAAGTACCCAAGCGCGAAGCCGGCTGCACGCGTACGGCACACCGCTCGGCTTCGACAAGAACCTCCAGAATGGCCTTGACATTCTTCGGGCTTTCGGAAGGCGCGAAGGCGTACATGCCATGGAGGGCCTCCCGGTGTCATCGGGCGTGTTTGACCTTCCCCACGGCCGCCATGTAAACAACAAACTCGTCTTCGCCGTCGACTCCCGCCAGCCGGTCGGCCCGCTCCTGGTCGTACGCCGCTATGGCGCAGGCCCCGGCGGACACGGCTTCGCATGCCAGGTAAAGGTTCTGGCAGACATGGCCCGCATCGAGGGCGATCACCTTGTAGGAGGCGTCGCCATAGCGCCACTCCATTCGATAGGGAACGGCGGTCCACAGAAAGGTCACGGCACCCGCCCCGGCGAAGGCCTGACCAAGCGCCGCCCGGGCCGTCAGGGTTTCCACCGCTTCCGGCCTGGACACCTCCACGAGGGCGTGCTCGAGGGGAAGATACCGGTAAACGCCTTTCGGGAGCCCCGACACCCTGAAGACGGCAAGATAGGTTTCAAGGGCGTGACGGCAACCGGCGGAGGGGACCACACGTTTGGCATGTCCTCCGTCGGGCTTTTCCTTCATCCCCTGTGTCGCCCACAGGAGAAAGGACAGCTCTTCCATCGAGAGGGGATCCCAGCTGAAGTTCCTCCGGGAAGCCCTTTTGGCCATGGCCTCCCTCAGAAGCGTCCCGCCCGGTTCCTCCGGCTCGGGAAGAACTATCCTTTCGCGATCCTCAGGACATGGTTTCTGTACCGGCGGCGGCGTCACCCCCCGGTACTGGTCCGTCTTTGTAAAATCCACCTTTTTCCGTATTTTGTCCTTCAAAAAATATCGTCCCTGTTCTTTCATCATGAAACCTCCCTGGCGCAGTTCAGGTGAATGGCCCATCACGAATTAGGGGTATTCCAATCTGAATAATATGTCACATACAAGCCGCTTTGGTGGATTGTTTTCCCCCAACAAGACCATGGACGTTTTCCGGGGAAATTTGATGACTCAATTTAGCGGGCCCGGGAGTCAGTACATCCTTTCCCTGACCTTGACCAGCTTCGTCACGACCCTGTTGGCCGGCGTCGAAACACCCAGTGCTTCGCCTTCCTCCACAACGGCGCCGTTGATGACATCGATTTCGGTCGGTCTCCTTTTGGTAACATCCTGCAACATGGATGAAATGTTTTCCTTCGTCAGTCTGCAGACATCCTTTGCGTGCTCCACCGGATCACAGCCCAGTTCGATCCCCTTGCACCTGGCCACTTCCCATGCCTCGTTCACAAGGGCTTCGAGGAGTTCCTCGGTCTCCCCAAATGTCAGCAGCCCGCCGTTTTTCAATCCCGTCAGGGCTGTGAGGGCATTGATTCCGACGTTTACCAGCAGTTTGTCCCAGATCAAACCGACCACGTTGGACGACAGTTTGACGCTGAATCCGGCCTTCCGGAAGATGTCCGCTATCTCCTCGAGCCTTTTGGTTTTTGAGCCGTCAAGCTCCCCGAGGATGGTGTCGCCGGAACCGGCGTGACGGATGTGCCCGGGGCCCATCAATGCAGAACCGTGACCCGTCGTGCCGGCGATGACCTTGTCCTTCCCCACTGCTGCAGAGATCTTCTCGATATTTCCCAGGCCATTCTGCAGGGTCAGGACCACCGTATCATCGCCCACCAACTCCCTGGCTTTTTCCATAGCTTCGCCGGTGACCGTCGCCTTTACGAAAACCATGAGAAGGTCCACGTTCCCAAGGGTCGAAAAATCCGTAACGGCGGGGATGTCTTTTATGACCCTGTCGTCCGAGAGGCCTTCAATGCGAAGCCCCCTGGTATTGACGGCCTCCACATGTTCCTTCCATATATCGATCAAGGTCACATCAAACCCGGCCTCCGAAAGCATTCCGCCGTAAAGGCACCCCATTGCCCCAGAACCGAGCACGGCTATCTTCATCCGGAAACCTCCACCCTTTTCAGTCCTTCAGACTGTCCATATCCTCTTTGCTCAGCCCGCCGAAGGCATGCCGCTCTTCGGGAAAGTCTCCCGCAACGACCTCTTCCTTGTATTGCTTGAGAGCATTCACGATTTCATCGCCGATTCTGGCATATTGTTTGACGAACTTCGGCACGAACCTGTCGAACATGCCGAGCATGTCGTGATAGACCAGGACCTGACCGTCGCAGTACCGGCCGGCACCGATACCGATGGTCGGAATCGTCACCGCCTCGGTGATGGCCCGGGCCACTTCTTCAGGAACACATTCGACCACGATGGAATAAGCCCCGGCCTCTTCAATGGCTACCGCATCGTCGATGAGCTTCTTCGCGGCATCAAGGCTCTTTCCCTGGACCTTGAACCCGCCGAGCATTGACGCCGTCTGAGGGGTGAGGCCGATGTGCCCCTGGACGGGAATCCCCGCGTCCACGATGGCCTTCACCACGTCGGGCCTCCCGCCTTCCAGCTTGACGCCGTCGCAACCGCCCTCCTTCATCAGGCGGCTGGCGTTGTGGATGGCCTGGGGCAGGCTCTCGTTATAGGACCCGAAGACCATGTCCCCGATAACATGCGGTGTGGGAGCCCCCTTTACCACGGGCTTGATATGGGCGATCATTTCCTCCGTCGTCAGGGC
>Ga0182239_1000798_pt1 | contig 11033 bp, 11 predicted proteins | sample hydfrate6_PW_210_FD_132456 | JGI IMG/M metagenome (GOLD analysis project Ga0182239, IMG submission 132456) | Subsurface microbial communities from deep shales in Texas, USA - hydraulic fracturing test 6_PW_210 | ecosystem: Environmental > Aquatic > Deep subsurface > Shale gas/oil reservoir >...
CACCTTTGGCGTCCCCAGGTCTTCGGCTTTGGTCGGTGGTCTGACCCTGGCCTTGATGAGCCTTCCAGTGATCATCATCAGTGCCAGGGCTGCCATTCGGTCCGTGCCGGATTCCATACGGGAAGCAGCTTTTGGAGTCGGCGCTTCCCGGTGGCAAACGACGATACACCATGTACTGCCTTTTTCTTTGCCTGGGATATTAACCGGTTCGATCATTGCTCTGGCCCAAGCCATGGGCGAAACCGCACCGCTGCTCATTGTAGGTATGATGGCCTTTATCCCAGAAGCTCCGTCCGGCTTCACCGATGCGGCCACAGTTCTTCCGGCCCAGATATATACCTGGTCGTCGGCTGCCTTGCGTCCATATGCTGAGCGGACAGCGGCGGCTATTCTGGTCCTGCTGGCTGTGCTTATAATGTTGAACGCCACGGCCGTCTTGTTGCGCAAACGCTATGAACGGAGGTGGTGATGATGCCTGAGGCCCCGTGTGTACTCATTGTGGAAGATGACCGGGATATTCTCAATCTCTTGAGTTTTACCATCCAGAATCAGGGATACCGGACGCTACAGTCCAGGCAGGGAGAAGAAGGCCTGCGAATGGCCCGCACCCATCGACCGGATATTATCTTGCTGGACCTGATGCTTCCGGGCATGGATGGAATTTCCGTTTGCCGGGAACTCAAGACCAGGGTGGAAACCGCCCGTATTCCAGTGATTATGCTCACGGCCAGGGGGGAGGAAAATGACCGGATTCTGGGTTTGGAGACAGGGGCTGATGATTATGTGGTCAAGCCTTTCAGCCCCCGGGAGTTAGTGCTCAGGGTGGAAGCGGTTCTGCGCCGAAGCACGCAAGAAGAAAAACGTGCGGAGGTGTGGGAGAGTGATGGGCTGCGGCTTGATTTTGCAGCCTTTCAGACCATACTTGATGGACAGGAAATAGACTTAACCAGTACAGAATTCCATCTTTTGGCTGCCCTGATCCGGTCCTATGGCAGGGTTCTGACCCGGGAGCAGCTGTTGGATCAGGTGTGGGGATATGAGTTCGATGGCTATGCCCGGACAGTGGATACCCATATGCACCGCCTCAGACACAAGCTGGGCCGGGTTGCTGAATGGATTCAGACCGTTCGGGGCGTAGGATACAGATTGAAAAAGGCGGATAGAACATGAGTTTTCGAAACCGCATATTTTGGCCATTCGCTCTTTTGCTTGTCGGAGCCATGATTTTGATCTATCTGCTTTTAAGTTCTGTGCTGTCCAAAGAAATGCACGGACAGGCCCAGAAAAACGCATTGCGCTATCTCAAGCATATTGATTGGCTGGTGCATCAAAAGCTGGAGGTCACCCAGCCGGCCAAAATCCAGGAAGTGCTCAAAGATGTTGGCCGGAACCTGAACCTGCGGGTGACCTATGTCACCTCATCAGGCCGGGTTATTGCCGATTCCGGTGTCTTATGGCAGGCCGTACCCCGGATGGAAAACCATGCGCAACGTCCGGAAATACAGGAAGCAATACGTTCCGGCACAGGGGAAAGCCTTCGCTACAGTTCGACCTTGCGGACCAGCTTTTTGTATGTGGCCATGAAAACAGAGCCCATGGATGGTTCACAGCCCGTTGTGCTGCGGGTGGCTATGCCTGCACAGCAAATCCAGTCCGCCTTAAACCGGGTGCAAAAAGAGTTTGTCTATGTTCTGGCCGGTTTATTGGCTTTGGCTGGGATGTTCAGTTGGTTGATCAGCCGACGATTGGGATTTGAAATCAAGTCATTGAGTACAGCAGCTGAAGCCATTGACGCCGGTGACTTCAGCAAACGGGTCGAGGCGGTGCCGGGCAGGGACTTTCAGCCCCTGGTCCAAAGCATCAATCGGATGGCCAGACGACTGCAGTCTACCCTGCAAGACGTCTCCAACCGCCGGGATGAGCTGGAGACACTGCTCAACGGTATGCAGGAAGGGGTTTTTGTATTGGACAGACAGGGCAAAGTCGTTCTTGCCAATAAAGCGGTGACACACATGTCCGGCCTGTCAAATACAGTTTTGCACCGAGAGCCCATTGAATTCCTGCGCAGCCCTGAACTCCAGGAAGCCTGTACTCAGGCCTTGGAGCAGGAACAGGTCCAGACCGAACACCTTTTCCTTCACCTTCCGCGGAACATGTTTGTGGATGCCGCGATTATCCCGGTCCGGTTCACAAACCAGAAGGAACGGCGGCTAATCGTTGTTCTCCATGATGTGACCGAACTGAAAAAGATGGAGCAGATACGCAAGGACTTTGTAGCCAACGTGTCCCACGAGCTACGGACTCCGTTGACTGCCATCAAGGGATACGCCGAAGCCCTGGCAGCAATACCGGATACTCATGCCGGGCAGCTCACTGATTTTTTAGAAGTTATTGTTCGGAATGCCAACCAGATGAATCATATGCTGGACAATCTTCTTCAACTGGCCAGGCTGGAAGCAAATGGGGAGGGACAAGGACAGTCGATAGTCGATGCTCAGGCCGTATTGACCAGGGCCTGGGAGGTGTGCGCACCTCTGGCCCGGGAGCGACAGATTTTTTTGGAAACCGCTTTTCCGGACAAAAAGGTTTGGGTGATCGCCGATGCAGATCAGCTGCTGCAGGTATGGGTCAACCTGTTGGACAATGCCTTAAAATACGGACCTAAACAGAGTTGGATCAAGGCCTGGGCCGAAGAGGGCGACAATGAGTGGATTCTGGCCTTGCAAGATAATGGCCCGGGCATAGATTCCAGACAGCAGGAACGTATATTTGAACGCTTTTATCGGCGAAGATCCGGGACAGACCAGGACGAGGTACCTGGCAGTGGTCTGGGATTGGCCATATGCCGCCATATTTTAGCCAACAATAACGGCCGGATCTGGGTCCAAAGTCCGGCCCCGGATACCTTGGAAGGGTCGGTGTTCTATTTCAGCTTGCCTATTGGACACGATGTTGCATAACGACACATTGTTTTTTTTGGCATCTTATTACTCTCGACAGTCAAAAGTCCTTACATAGGTGGTTGTATTCGTTGGCAATGATCGAAGGCCAACCCGGAAATTACAATTTCACCCTATCATATTGATTTTATTCTTATAACTGTGAACCGTGAACCTGGAATCTTGAACCCCCAAGATGACTGATGGTCCATGAAATGTATGAAGGGAATAGGAAAATGACCGTACCCGTGAAGATGGAGACCCAGGGACTGAATTTTTATTATCAGGAATTCAAAGCATTACAGGATATCAATATTGCCTTTTTCGCCTATCAGGTAACTGCCCTCATCGGCCCGTCCGGATGCGGCAAGAGTACGTATTTGCGTTGCTTAAATCGAATGAACGATCTGATCAGTGATATTCGGGTTCAGGGCAAAATCTTCCTTGACCAGGAGGATATTTATGCCTCAGACTTGGATGTTGTGGAATTGCGGCGCAGGGTGGGCATGGTCTTTCAAAAGCCGAATCCATTTCCAAAGAGTATTTATGAGAATATTGCCTATGCGCCTCGAATTCACGGGTTGGCCAAAAAGGGAACCCAGATGGACGATCTGGTGGAAGATTCCTTGCGTAAGGCAGGGCTCTGGGATGAGGTTGGAGACCGTCTGAGCCAACCGGCAACATCCCTTTCCGGTGGACAGCAGCAGCGGCTGTGCATAGCCCGGGCCCTGGCCATGGATCCTGAAGTCCTGCTCATGGACGAACCGGCTTCAGCCCTTGATCCTCTGGCTACCCAGAAGATTGAGGAATTGATCCATGAATTAAAGACTCGGTTGACCATTATCATTGTCACTCACAATATGCAGCAGGCAGCCCGGGTCTCAGACAGGACCGCCTTTTTCTACATGGGCCAACTGATAGAAATTGATGCCACGGATATAATGTTTACCCGTCCAAAGCAAAAACAGACTGAAGAATACATTACCGGCCGATTTGGATAGCATGAGAGGAGAGCATGGAAACGCATTTTCACAAGGAATTGGAAAAACTGGAAGTTCAAATCATGAAGATGTTCGCCTTGACTGAGAGGGCCTTGAATGCCTCGGTCAAGGCATTGATGGAGCGAAGCGACTCCCTGGCTGAAGAGGTCATTCAAGGGGATCAGGCCATAAACGCTCTGGAAGTTGAAATCGAAGAGAGTATTTTGCACATTTTGGCCTTGTGGCAACCTGTGGCTTGGGACTTGCGTTTTGTCATGGGCTGTTCCAAGATTGCCAACGACCTGGAGCGGCTGGGAGATCAAGCCACGAATATTGCTGAACGAGCCCTCATGCTCAATCAACGCCCAAAATTGACTTTGATGAATGCCGTGCAGTCCCTGGCCGATGTTTCTCTGTGCATGTACAGGAGTGTCATAGATGCCTTTTCCAAGCTGGATTGTGATCAGGCTGCGCAGGTCTGCGGGCAGGATAATACGGCAGATGACTTAAATATCAAGATTATCCGCTGCCTGATCGATTTCATGAGCAGTGAAAACGTGATAGTGGAGAGGGCAGTGCATACAGTCATTGTGGCCAACTCTTTAGAAAGAGTCGGGGATTTGTCCACCAATATTGCAGAGAATATCTATTTCATTGTTCAGGGCATTAATGTAAAACATTCCAATCGGTTTGATTCCAAATGCTCCTAGATCTGCCCTTACAAATCCCCATGCTGATTACGAGGCGAATATGAATGCAAAACGTCGGTATGTTTTCGAAATGTCTAAAAAAGAACTGGGAGATTTTCTCCGTTTTTTAGCTGAAAGTCTGGAAAATGATCAGGCAACACAGGTTGCTGAATACGGCCTGGATTTGGCCAATATGCGCAAATTGAAGTTCAGCGCCAAGACATGGCCGGATGACCCCTTTCAGGTGAAAGTCAAAATCACGCCTTGGCAGACTGAGGATAGCGAAGACGAAGAAAGCGAAGAGGATGCATACGCCAGACTCAAAAAACGGATGAAGGCCTATTACAAGGAACTGCATGCCAACCTGCTGGCCAACCAGCAGCCTTCCAGGGAAATCGTCTCGGTTTTCCTTCAAGACTGCTATCGGATGACTGCATTCCAAGGCTATGGAGACGAGTATTACCAGGTATTCACCCAGGCTTGTCATGAATTTCAAAAGGCTTTTGACCAGGAGGAGCTCAAGGGCATGCAGCGGGCTTTTGATCGGATCGAGTCCTTGAAAGACCGTTGCCATGAAAGGTATAAATAAGTCGAGTAGTTATTCAAGATGATCACTCATTGAATTCGAATACTCATTTGTGAGTCAGACATGTTCATCCCCAATTCCCAATATCCGGCCCTGGCTCCTGATTCGGTTCCAGAGGAAGTCAGTGAGCAGGATGAGGCCATCTTTTGGCGGATCAACAGCACTGTTTTGACCGCCGGGCAAGAGCATCAGGTTTGTGTCCCGCAGACCGTCTACCCCCGGCAGCGGGAAGTCCTGGCCGTTCATTGGCATCCGGAGTTTGTGCCCATTGATCTGGCAATCACCCGTTTGCAGACCATGTTTCCCAATCGTGAGCAGGAACTGATAATTCCCACCCAGCACAATGTCCTTCTGTCCCACGCCGGATACGCCGGGGTGGAAGTCGATTGTTATTCCAGGTGTTTTAACCAAAAGGTCCAGCTTCTTCTTCACTTGACCCAAGAAAAAGGTGATCAGGCCGGTGTGTTGCAGTCCATGCTGGAGCACACCAGGCAGTACCGGGCAACGCAGCTTCTGGATTTCATCAACACATTCACCCAACCGGTGCAGGAGCCTCTGGAGGCAGCCGCCCGAGTGACCGGAGCAGATGATGATCTGATCCGCTTTATTTCCGTTTATGTCCGCAAACTGGATTCCTTGCTCCAAAAGTATATTGGTGAATTGCCCTTGAATGTGGTCAAAAATAAAATGGTTCGTAATTTTTTTCATGCCCTGCGCCCGTTTCATGGCCATCAGCTTATCGATCGGGCGCTGAATTTCCTTCAGGAAGTCAAGAGGGAAGTAAAGCGGCAATTTCCCCTGCAGTATTTTTTTCGGACCTCGGAAGTGATAGAAGAAGCCCGGGGATTAGGGGCCGGCATTGTTGTTCCCCATCCTGAGCAGTTCTGGCCCATTCTCCTGGCTGAATACGATGTAGACGGATATGAGGTATGGAATCCGCAATCCCTTCGCTATACAGATTTTTTGATCAGTGTGGTGATCAAAAAAAATAAGGAGCGTTCCGTCTCCAGAGCACCGCTTTTGATCTTCATGGGCGACGATACCCATATGGGGGAAAAAGTCAGAGACGAAACAGAAACCGACCCATCCAAAGCGGACCGGGAAATTGGATACCAGCCGGCCTGGGATGACTGGGAGGTACGCAAGCACCTGCTGCGGAACGGAAACAGCCGCAGAGAAGTCATTGCAGAGTACAAGGCCAGATTGCAGGGATAATTCCTGTTTGCAGCATAAGAACCAAAAAGGAGATAAGGGTTCATGGCCGAAGGCAAAGAGTTTTTTCATGAGTCTGTCCAAGATGCCTCCAGTGTGCAGGATCTGCTGCAAGCGTTGCAGGAGGCCATGGCCCAGCAGCGGATTGTCCTGTCCGCACAGGGGCAAGAGATGATCCTGACCCCGGCATCCTTGCTCCATCTGTCCATCAGAGGGAGCCGGAAAGGGGTCAGCAACAAGCTGGAAATTAAGATCGTTTGGGAGGATAGAGCGGTTTCGGATGAAGGGCAGGACAGCGATTTGTCAATAAGTTCTTCATAATCGGATAACCGATACGTATTTTCTGATAATTGGCTAAAAACAACTCTCCAAGCCTTGTGCAGCAAATACATGACAGCGTGCGGCCTTCACGACAATTTTCAATTCCTCATTCTGGAAGTCATCAGGCATATCCGGCAGACGTCGACCTTTCTTTTGGCACCAGAGGCAGAACTCTATGAATATATTGTCTCCAGAGACGATTATATAGATAATTTGAAAAACAGCATTGAAAATGCCTGCTATACGCATATCGCCTCTGCCTCCCAAAACAGACTGTCCACCCAGGCCATCAACACGTACCGAAGCATGCAGACCATTGCGGTCAATCTGGAGCGGATCGCAGACTACTGCGTGAATATTGTCCATCAGGTGCAATACCTCTCTGATGCCGGACTTTTGCAGGCCTACGATTATCAGAGCATGATCCGGGAGATACTAGCTGCCATGGATGAGATTCACGGGGCTTTGCAAAACAAGAGTCTGCCCCGGGCCTTGCGTATTTGCCGTTCTGAGAATGCCCTGGACCTGATGTGCAAGGCCAGGTTTGATCGAATCATGGATGAACTGCAAGAGGGGCCGGAACGTCCAGGAGACTACATTACCGTGGTTTTCATAATCCGTTACCTGGAACGGATTGGTGATTCACTGCTGAACATCGGGGAAGCCATTCTTTTTGCTGTTATTGGTGAGAAGATTAAAATCCATCAATTTGAGGCCTTGCAGCAGAACTTGAATAAATCCGGCCTGCCTACAGAGCTGTCGGAAATGGATTTTCGCTACATCTGGGGGTCCCGCTCAGGATGCCGGATAGGGAGGGTGGAAAATAAGGATCAACCCAAATCCAAACAAGGATCGATTTTTAAGGAAGGGGTTTCCAAAAAAATCCACAGGGAGAAAGAGTGCCTGGAGCGATGGCAAGGTATCTTCCCCGGACTGGTTCCGAAAATCTTCAGTTTTTATGAGGATCCAGACCAGGACACCGCCTCTCTTCTCTTGGAACTCCTGCCTGGATGCACAATTGACGAGACTGTGTTGACCACGGACATGGACACGGTAAAAAATACCTTTTTTATCCTCCGCGAAGTCCTGGAAGAGGTCTGGACCCAGACTCTGGTCTGGAATAAAGTCCAAACCAGCTTTATCCCTCAATTGCGCACACGTATGGAAGCAGTTTTAAGTGTTCATCCCAATTTTTTGCGCCAAAGGCAAGGTATCGGGCATGCAGATATACTGTCCACAAATGAGCTTCTTCAAGCCGGAGCAGAGATTGAACAGCAGCTGTCGGTCCCTTTTTCGGTCTTTATTCATGGTGACTTTAATGCCAATAATGTGGTCTATAGCCACACCGAACAAAAGATTCATTTTATAGATCTGCACCGTTCGACCCAGGACGATTTTGTCCAGGATGTTTCGGTCTTTTTGGTCTCTAATTTCCGAATCCCGATCTTTAATCCTAGCCTGCGGTTTCGATTGAACTGGCTCAATGCCGGGATGTTCCGTTTTGCTCGGGATTTTGCCTGGAAGAAGAAAGACACGGCCTTTCATGCTCGACTGGCCCTGGCCCTGGCCAGGTCATTTTATACTTCAACCCGTTTTGAGCTCAATACCACATTTGCCAAAAGTATGTATCTTCGTTCCCATTTTCTTTTGGACCGGCTGGTGGCCCATCAGGGACTGCCCTGGGAAGATTTTGTTTTTCCGGTCGAGGTGCTGTATTATTGATGAATGATGCAAAATAGGATTTGGTAGTAGGGGCGAATAATCATTCGCCCTCTTTGCCAGTCATACGCAGAGGTCTGACTGGTTATCCCAATGATGAAAGGCTGCAGGCAGTACAATCTCATTCGAGCTCATACGAGGTGTTTTTGTTGTCCTGGAGGATTTGTCGTGTACAGAATAGGCGTGGTTGGAACTCCCGGAGGAAAGTCTTCGGAATGGCTGGCCGATGAGGTTCAAGCTCAAACCGGGCATCGCCTTCTGGTGGATATGGAAGCCGTGACCCTGGATTTGGAGCAAAAAACCGCCTATTTTCAAGGCCAGAACCTCATGGCTTTGGACGGCCTGATGGTCAAAAAGATTGGGAACAGGTATTCGCCTGATCTTTTGGACCGGTTGGAAATTCTGCGCTTTTTGCACCGGCGCGGTTTGCCTGTTTTTTCTGCTCCGGAGAGCATGATGCGGGTGGTGGATCGCTTGAGCTGTACCGCGGCTCTTCGTTTAGCCGGTATAGCCATACCTACGACCGTGGTGACCGAGGATATCCAGGCGGCCAAGCAAGCAGTACAGCGATTTCAAGAAGCGGTCTTGAAGCCGTTGTACACCTCAAAAGCCAGGGGGATGCGGCTCATAAAGGATTCAGAATATCTTGATCAGGAAATCCGGGAATACAAGGCGGAAAATGCCATAATGTACATTCAAAAAAAGATAGAACTCAATGGACGGGATTTGGGCCTGGCCTTTTTAGGCGGAGAATATGTGACGACCTATGCCCGGTGCAGCCAGGGGACATCGTGGAATACAACCACGGCCAATGGAGGTAAGTACCAAGCCTATACTCCCGGATCTGAGAGTATTGACCTGGCTGCCAAGGCCCAGGGCCTGTTTGATTTGGATTTTACCTGTGTTGATGTGGCTGAAACAGAGGATGGACCGTTGGTTTTTGAGGTCTCGGCCTTTGGCGGATTTCAGGGTATCTATGAGGCCCAGGGCATTGATGCCGCCGGCATGTTTACATCCTATGTGCTGGACAAGGTCAAGCAGAAGGGAACAAAACAGGATCTGGGATAAAAATAAGATGAAACGGCGGATGTGGGAAAAGACGGCAAAAGAGATGGCAGCGGCAAAGAAAGGAGATGACCAAGGAAAGAACCACCACGCCCAGGACAAGCCGATTGACGACGCCCGGTCCTATGGCGATGAGCCCAAAGCCGAGGATGCTCCCGATGATGGAATGGGTGGACGAGACGGGCAAAGCAGTCAATATACGTGCATAGATCACCATCTTCAGGGACAGGACTTTTGGACCCAAATGTACAGATGGACAAAATCCTCGTCCAGTGAGAACTGCCTTCCTAATAAATCAAGTCGATATGTGTTGCAAGAAACAAGATACAGCCAGATTGGCCAGGTACAGAAAAAATCCCGCCCTGGGTCCGAACATTCTGTTCTTCAGCGGCGGCAGTGCCTTACGGGCAGTGAGCCGGCAGCTCATTGCCTACACGTACAATTCAGTACATATCATTACTCCTTTTGATTCCGGTGGAAGTTCAGCCGGACTGCGAAATGCCTTTGCCATGCCCGCAGTGGGGGATATCAGGAATCGACTCATCGCTTTGGCCGATCCGGATTTTCCCGGAAATGAAGCTGTGCGCGAACTTTTTGCGTATCGATTGGCCCGGCTGGAAAAAAAGGATAGACTGCGAGCATTGCTTTTGGATCTGGTCCACGGCCGGCATCCAAAGATGTGTGCTCTTCCTGCAGCAATGCAGGAAATCGTCAGCCATCATCTGGGGGTTTTTTATCAGCAGATGCCTGAAGATTTCGACCTGTCTGGAGCCAGTATCGGCAATTTGATACTTGCAGGTGGCTATCTGGAAAATCAGCGGGATTTAAATTCCGTGATTTCTTTCTATTCCCGCCTGGCTTGGGTAAGAGGTCATATCCGTCCGGTGGTGCAGGGAAATTATCATTTAGGGGCCGTATTGACCAATGGGCAAATGGTCATTGGTCAGCACCTGCTGACCGGGAAGCAGTCAGAACAGATTGCAAGCCCTATTCAGTCCATTTTTTTGACCCACGGGCTGGACTGTCCGGAACCCTGTACTGCTCCAGCTGATGAGGGTATCTCAGAGCTGATAGCCCAAGCGGATCTCATCTGTTTCCCAATGGGCAGTTTGTTTACCAGTGTGTTGGCCAATATCCTGCCTCAAGGGGTAGCTGAAAGCATTCAAAAAGCACGATGTCCAAAAGTCTTTGTACCCAATACGTTTTACGATCCGGAATCCTTTGGCCTTTCTCTCCAGGATCAGATTCGGATACTGCTGAATGTACTTCAGACCAGGACAGGCAGTCCATGCGGATTGGATTATGTCCTTATGGATACGCTGGTCGAAAGATATCCTGGCGAAATAAGCTTAAATGAAATACGTTCCATGGGGGTGGATGTGCTCAGCAGGCAATTGGTCACTCCCAAAACTGCTCCGGGTATCGCCCCAGAACGCCTGGTTCAGGCTTTGCTTTGTTTAGGATAGGATAGAGGCTGTGACATTTTGAAAATAACTGTTTTTCAAGGAAAAGCGCTATGCAA
>Ga0182239_1000799_pt1 | contig 11018 bp, 8 predicted proteins | sample hydfrate6_PW_210_FD_132456 | JGI IMG/M metagenome (GOLD analysis project Ga0182239, IMG submission 132456) | Subsurface microbial communities from deep shales in Texas, USA - hydraulic fracturing test 6_PW_210 | ecosystem: Environmental > Aquatic > Deep subsurface > Shale gas/oil reservoir >...
CATTTCGTCTGAACTCAGCCAGGCATAGGAGGCAATGATCACCTTGTCTCCGGCCTGACCTTTAAGGGCTGCTGCCCCATTGAGACCGATCTCACCTTCGTTGCCCACAATGGCATACGTCGTCAGTCGGTTGCCGTTGGAAATATTGTACACATCCACCTGCTCATTGGGCAGAATGCCTGCTGCCGCCAAAAGCTTGGGACAGATGGCGATACTGCCCACGTAGTCAACATCTGCAAAGGTGATCGTTGCCCGATGAATCTTGGCCTGTAAAAAACATCGCATTGCCATAGTCTTATCCTTCCACCAATACGTTATCAATCAATCTGGCCGAACCAATATGCACGGCCACAGCTGCCAAGGCCTGGGATTCGACACGTTCCACAGGGGTCAGCTCCCAGGGATGTACAAAATGCACATAATCTATACGTCCGGCAGGAATATTTTGGGCATAATATTGTTCCAAGCCGGTCTGTAATGCTGCGGCATCCTTTTCTCCATCCCGAACCCACTTCTGAACATTTTGCAAACCGGCATAAATATGCGCTGCCTGACGTCGTTCCTCATTATTGAGATAAGCATTCCGAGAGCTCATGGCCAGCCCGTCCCCTTCCCGGACGATCGGTCTGCCCACAATTGCCACCGGCAGGTTCAAGTCCCGGACCATGCGGGTGATAACGACCATCTGCTGCCAGTCCTTTTGACCGAATACCGCCTTGTGGGGCAAGGCCATGTTCAAGAGTTTGCAGACAACAGTACAAACCCCGCGAAAAAAGTGGGGTCTGCTCCGGCCGCATAAGTTTGCGCTCAACCCGGGAACATCCACCCAAGTGTCGTGATCTGCGGCATACATCTCTTGAGAATGGGGTGTAAACAGGATATCAACTCCTTCCTCTCCGGCCAAGTCCATATCCCGTTCCAGGTTTTGGGGATATCGGTCCAGATCTTCACTTGGCCCGAATTGCGCAGGGTTGACAAACAAACTGACCAGCACAGTATCCGCATTCTCTCTGGCCCAACGCATGAGACTCAAATGCCCTTGGTGAAAATAGCCCATGGTCGGAACCAGAGCGGTCACCTGCCCGGAACAACGCAACTGAAAACACTGCTGCTGAAACTCATCCGCTGCACTGACAACTTGCATCATATTTGCTCCCGGTTCAGCTTTTCTTTGGCAAATCTGAAATATTTTTGCATCAAAGCTGGCAAAAAAGAAAGATGAGCCGGATTGATAGATGGAGAACCTGGTATTCTATAACCGTAAACCTTATATTTGTTCCTGGTCTCAGTACATGACTCTGGCCAGGGTCAGCCCCCTGGCCGGAGCAGTAGCCGGCCCTATCCTGCGATCTTTTTTCTCCAAAAGGGCCTGCAGCTGTTCCAGACTCATCCTGCCGGTCCCCACAGCAACCAGAGCAGCCATCATATTTCGGACCATTTGCTTTAAAAAGCCATTGGCCACAAAGCGGCAATCGATTCTGTTTTCCTGGATCAAAAACTGTATACAGCGAATAGTGCGCACAGTATTTGCCACTGGTGTGCCCATATTTTGAAAGGCGGCATAATCATGTGTCCCCTCAAGAATGGGGACCGCTTCCTGCATAAGTTCACTTTGCAGTTTGGGCACCCACCAGACAAAGGGCCTGTTCTGGGGCAAAACATAATCCGGATGGGTCCAAAGGGTGTATATATATTCCTTTTCCCGGGCCGAATATTGGGCATGGAATTCGGATGATACATAGTTCGCTTCCCGCACGGCCACGTCTTCAGGAAGCATACGGTTCAAGGCCCGAACCCAGGGCACGTTTCTGCGTTTCTCCGGAACATCTGCGTGAGCCACCTGCCCCAGGGCGTGGACTCCGGAATCTGTTCTCCCTGAACCAGGAACATGTACCTTGTGGGAACAAATCGTGCTCAGCACCTCCTGCAGACAACCCTGCACGGTCCGGGCCCCACCAGGCTGAACTTGCCAACCTTGAAATTGAGTGCCAGTATAGGCCACAACCAGTTTTAAGCGGGGCATAGAGTTCAGGTGCCCTTATTTTGAGGGCCTGTCAAGGATCTCATAGAATCTTGCAAAGGATGATACAATGAATAGTGATCGGAACATATACTTGCACACTGTGCCCATTGAACAGGCAGTTGAAGAGATCAAGAACCGTATTGACCGTAATGCCCTTGTGGGGACTGAGATTGTGCCCACTCATGAGGCTGCCGGACGGATCACATCCCGGGCGGTGTATGCCAAATGCTCCTCGCCCACATACCATTCCGCTGCCATGGACGGGATTGCCGTCAATGCCGAAAGCACTTTTGCCGCCCGGGAAGGGCAACCGGTCAGCCTGGGGCTGGGGACAAAATACCAGCCGGTAAATACCGGAGAGCCCATGCCCGCATTTGCCGATGCTGTGATCATGATCGAGCACGTGCACCAGGTCGATGAACATACAGTACAGATCGAAGCCCCGGCTCATCCCTGGCAGCATGTGCGGCGCATCGGAGAGGATATTGTAGCTACTGAACTCATTCTGCCTCAAAATAAGACTTTGAATCCGTACGACATCGGGGCCCTGCTCAGCGGTGGAATATTTGAGGTGGAAGTACGTCAAATGCCGAAAGTACATATCATCCCGACCGGGGACGAAGTCCTGGACTTTACCTCCCGCCCCGAACCCAAGCCTGGCCAGGTTATTGAGAGCAACTCCCAGGTCCTGGCGCTGATGGCCCGGTCCTGGGGGTGCGAGGTGAGCCGGGTTCCACCTGTGCCAGACGATGAACAGGCCCTGACCAGGGCGGTTCAGGAAGCTATTGATTCCGGCAAACATATCGTGGTTATCGGGGCCGGTTCCTCCGCCGGAAGCAAAGACTACACCCGCAAAACCATGGACAGCCTGGGAGAGGTGATCATTCACGGCATAGCGGCCATGCCGGGCAAACCCAGTCTGCTGGGAGTAAGTGGAAACACTCTTCTGGTCGGAGCTCCGGGATATCCGGTGAGCAGCGTTATCTGTTTTGATCAGCTGATAAGGCCCTTGATTGCCTGGCTGGGACACGTCCGCGCGGCCGTCCGCCCGACCATTCCGGTATCCCTGACCCGAAGTGTACCCTCCAAGCTGGGCCAGGATGAGTTTCTTCGTCTGAGCATCGGTCGGGTTGGTGAACACTGGGTGGGGACGCCCTTGCCCAGGGGAGCAGGGATGATCACTACCTTGACCAAGGCTCAGGGCATAGCCAAGATTCCCAGATCGATGGAGGGACATCCTGTAGACAAGCCCCTGACCACTGAATGCCTGGTCTCCAGGCAGGAACTGGAACAGACCCTGGTCTGCGTAGGCAGTCACGACAACACGCTGGATCTTCTAGCCAATGAACTTATGGACCAGGAAGAACCTATCACCCTGGCCTCCACCCATGTTGGCAGCCTGGGCGGGCTGCAGGCCATAAAACGGGGAACCGCGCATTTGGGCGGTGCACACCTTTATGATCCGCAGACCAAGGATTACAACTTTCCTTTCTTGGACAAATACTTGCCCGACGTGAATGTCCAGGTGGTCAACCTGGCCATCCGCCATCAAGGCTTGATCGTACCCAAGGGAAACCCCAAGAATATCAAGGGCATCAATGACCTGACCGGCTCAGGTCTGATTTTCATCAACCGTCAACGCGGAGCGGGCACCCGGATTTTGTTTGACGATCATCTCCAACAGGCCGGCATCTCCCCGGATCAAATCATTGGATATGATCATGAGGAATTCACTCATATGGCCGTTGCAGTCAACGTCCTGTCCGGCACAGCGGATTGTGGAATGGGAATCTTTGCCGCAGCCAAGGCGCTGGATCTGGATTTCGTGCCTTTAGCCCGGGAACGCTACGATCTGATCATCCCCGTAGCCCACTTGGAGAACAACAAAATCCAGGCAGTGGTCAGCCTGCTCAAGACTTCGTCCTTTCAGGAAAAAATCAAAGGGTTGGGAGGATATGAGACCACATTGAGCGGGCAGATCATGCGGCCGGGAATGGGACTGGGAGAAAAGTAGTGGCCAGCTAGTCCAAAGATTCAATCTTTCGTTTACAACTTGGGGGTTCAAGGTTCCAGGTTCACGGTTCACGGTTATAAGAATAAAATCAATAAGATAGGGTGATATTGTAATTTCCGGATTGGCCTTCGATCATTGTCAACAAATACAACCACCTATGTAAGGACTTTTGACTGTCGAGGTCCCAAGTATAAGGAAAAACAGCATCATAAGGAGTTGGAATCACAGTACCCTCCCCTAACCCCTCCCTTTACAGCTGCGCAAAGCCGCAGCAGGGAGGGGGAACCAGAGGATCAAGTTTATCAGCACATTTATAGTCTAATTTATCAAGATCTAACGAAGACCAAGCTCCTTGGATTTTCACCATGAGCTGTCGATTACGGTTCCCCGTCCGGCACTCAATTGCAAAAAAAATATTGGTGTCTTTTTTGACAAGCCCCACATTGGCAATTGAGTGCCGGACGGGGACAGGGGTGGGTAGTCATGATGACAGATTCCTTTCAATCCGCTGCGGCAAAAGATACATGATCACCGATATCCAGCCCCAGGTGCCGGGCACAGGACTGCTGGTTGCAGGCCAACTCCAGATAGCCCTGGCTGCCGGCCAGGATCCCAATCCTGGATTCCGGGATTTGGGCATAGGTGGATACTGGGAAGATGCTCTCCTGTCTTGGATCTTCGAGATGAATCGGTCTATCCTTCGGAAAGTATCCTGCCCACTGCTCAGCCGGCAGGTTTACAACACAGTTGCCGAAATGATCCACATGCACAACAACAGTCTTTACCCTGCCGCCGGTCAGGCTGGGACGAATGAAGACTGGACGACAGCACTCGGTAAGTGATACTTCAGCACCCAATTGACTGGGATCGCGGCCATGAGCTAATTGACAGGCCAAAGGGGCAAAGATATCTCGGCCATGAAAGGTTGAACTGACTCTTTGCTCCATGATGCGGGAATGGATGCGCCAGATCCGGCCGTCTGCCTGACGGTGAACCAGCAGGTCCAGGAGGCCGTTGTCCGGCACCAGTACAGACTTTTCCCCCTGTTGAAATAAGAGGATGGACCGCTCGGTACCCACGCCGGGATCGATCACGGCCAGACCTATCGAGTCTTTAGGCAGATAAGACCAGGAGGAGGCCAGAAAAAAACCGGCCTGGCAGATATTGTGCGCACGAACCCCGTGGCTGAGATCCAAAATTCCGGTCCGGGGAAAATGCGAAAGAAGGACGGCCTTCAGCTGCCCCACATAGGGATCCTGATGGCCAAAGTCCGTGAGGAGAAAAAAACACCCAACCATATGAAAATACTCTTTGCCTTGCTTGTGATCGCCGCCGGCATGGTCGCCCCGACCCAGGCCGGGATTAACGCCAGGCTCAGCCAATGGCTGAGCAGCAATTTCCTGGCCGCCTTGGTCTCCTTTTTGGTCGGCACATTGGGACTCTTTGTCCTGACCCTGATTTTGCGCATCCCCTGGCCGCCATTGGCCTCCTTAAGCGGCAGTCCCTGGTGGATCTGGATCGGGGGATTTGGCGGCGCCTTTCTGGTCACTGTTACCATTATCGCCGTACCCAAACTTGGGGCCACCACCATGTTCGCCTTTTTCCTGGCCGGACAGATGTTGGCCTCCCTGATTTTTGACCACTTTGGTCTCATTGGGTATCCGGTGCATCCCATCTCCATTTGGCGGGTAGTGGGCGTACTTTTGCTCAGCGCCGGAGTTTTGCTGATCAAAAATACGTGAGATGATAAAGAGGGCGAATAATCATTCGCCCCTAACTCACCACGCGCCAGTATATCATGAATACACTGGCGGGCCTTTACGAATAACAAATAACATTCACGCCGAAGGCAAAGCTGCCTACTGCCCAGCCTACCAAACCATTTTTTTCCAGGCATTGATCAGCCCGTTGGTCGAACTGTCGTGCGACGAGACTGTTTCCGCGGCCTTCAGTTCGGGCAAGATGGCCTTGGCCAGCTGTTTGCCCAATTCAACCCCCATTTGATCAAAGGAATTGATATCCCAGATCGCCCCTTGGACAAAGATCTTATGCTCATACAGGGCCATGAGCGCGCCCAGGGTGTATGGGCTGAGCTCATCGATCAGGATGGAGCTTGAGGGACGATTGCCGGGGAAGACCTTGTGGGGCAAAAGACGATCAATCTCCTCCTTTTCCAGGCCTTGGGCTTGCAGTTCCTGCCTGACCTCCTCAGTGGTCTTGCCCCGCATCAAGGCCTCGGTCTGGGCAAAGAAATTGGCCAGGAGTATCTGATGATGCTCCCCAAGGGGATTGAGACTGCGGGCAAAGGCAATGAAATCACAGGGTACAATCCTGGTACCCTGATGCAAAAGCTGAAAAAAGGCGTGCTGTCCGTTGGTGCCAGGCTCACCCCAGATGACCGGACCTGTTTGATACCCCACAACCTCGCCGCCCAGAGTAACCCGTTTACCGTTACTTTCCATCTCGCCCTGCTGCAGATAGGCCGGAAAATCTTCCAAATACTGATCATAAGGCAGTACGGCCTGGGTTTCAGCCCGAACAAATGAGGAATACCAGACAGCCAAAAGGCCCATAATAACTGGAATATTCTCCTCCAGGTCAGCTGTGCGAAAATGTTCGTCCACCATATGCGCTCCGCGCAGGAACTGTTCAAATCCGTCCATGCCAATGCGCAGAGCCAAAGGCAGGCCGATGGCCGACCAGACGGAATACCGCCCCCCTACCCAATCCCAGAATCTGAACATATTGTTTGGATCAATGCCGAATTTGCGGACCTCCGGCTCATTTGTGGAGACGGCCACAAAGTGCCGGGCTACATCCGCCGCGTCACCCAACTGGTCCATGAGCCATTTTCGGGCGGAGAGGGCATTGGTCATGGTTTCCTGAGTGGTAAAAGTCTTGGAGGCAATGACGAACAGGGTTGTTTCCGGATTCAAGGTTTGCAGGCACTGGTGGAGATGGGTGGGATCGATATTGGAGACAAAATGACAGGAAAGTCCCGCTTGCCCGTAAGCAGCCAAGGCTTTGGCCGCCATACGCGGGCCGAGATCCGAACCTCCGATCCCGATATTGACCACATCGGTGATAGCTTTCCCGGTACTCCCCGTCCACCTCCCTTTCCGGACCCGGGAAGTAAAATCCCGCATCTGGTCCAGAACCGCGTTCACCTCGGGCATCACATCCTGTCCATTGACCTCAATGGGCCGATTGGACCGGTTGCGCAAGGCCACATGCAAAACGCTGCGGTCTTCGGTCCGATTGATACGATCTCCAGCAAACATGGCCTGGATCTTGGCCGGGAGATCCATTTCCAGGGCCAGGGAGATCAACATCTCCATGCCAAGGGTGTCTATACGCTGCTTGGAATAATCATAGAGGATTGGCCCCAAACGCAGGGAAAAGCGCTCGAACCGGCGAGGATCGTCCCGGAACATGTTCCGCAGATGAACTTCTTCCATGGCCAATTGATGGTCAGTCAAAGAGTTCCAGGCTTGAGTGGATGTAGGTGTGGTCATGGATAATCTCCTTTCAGATGTGCCGGATTGATAATGACTTGCGGGCTCAAAGTTCAAAGCTGAAAGCTCAAAGGAATAAAAAAAAGAGGTCAAACCATTTTTTATACAAACTCGGCCGCCAGAATCTACGCCAATGGGAACGATTCCTTGGATTACCGTACACTCCTCTCCGTCATTGCCCGGCCGTTATTGGGCGAATACATCGGAACCATTCGCGTCACGCGGGACGCGTGACAATCCAGGGGAAAGGCTGGTTCATCATGGCCATACAGATAAAACTGGATTTCCGCCTCCGCAGGAATGACGGGAAAGAGTCGAATTTTCGCTGTAGTGTCAACTCTCTCCCTGCTTTAACTGCCAACCGTGGAGCAGGCCAAAGGCTCCGGCCAGCATCATGTCACCACCCGGAGCAGGGAAGGTGACCGGAAAATCTTGGAGCATGTCTCTTCTCGGTCCAAGAACAACCACAGAATCAAAATGTATCTGCGTAGGAAAATCATGGACATACATACAGCCATGCCCGTGATCGGCAAACACTTCCTGATTATCTAAATTATTCTGGCCGAACCTGGACAAATAAGCCCATAATTTCCTTGAATCCAAAAGACCGGTGTGGTGTTCAAATATCCCGTAAATACTCTCCTGGTGAACCAAAAAGGCTATGGTATGACTATTGCCCACATTGACCACCAGCACTCCTTGATCCTGACTCACGGCATAACTATCGGGATCAAACAAAGCGCCGAGCACAGCGGCCGCTCCAGTGTCGGCGACTGGCCCCCCTCCGGTCATGGACTGTACGGCCTTTAGCCTGGTCAATTCTTGTGGTGGCTGCTCAAAAAGCAAATCCTGGACCTTGCCCCGGCTACGGCTCAACAGGTCGGTCCACAGGGAAAAACGGCCCAACCGATTACTCGCCTGGGGATGGAAACCATGATCCTGAGCCGCAGCCAATATGAGCTCCGGCATGTCCAATCCGGCCAGGGCCAGAATGCTGCGCCAAAATCCGGGATCAAAGTCCGACAGATACACGGGCCGATGTCCGGATGGACAGTGTTCTGTGATCCATACGCCGCGTTCTTCCAGCTTATGGACATCATCAGCCAGGGACAATGCGGCCAGGGGATGGGCGGCCAGGGACAGCCCCTGGTCCAGATGTTTCCATACTTTGCCCCCAAAACCACCGCCCATAACCTGACCGTAGAGATACACCGGCTGTTTGGTCTCTGTATGCTTTTGGATTTGCTGCCCAACCATTTGGGCTGGAGAGGGAAGGACAAACTTGGGGCAATTCTGCAATGGCTGGCCGGATTGATAGTAAAGTGCGTCCTGGGTTCCACTGCCAATATCTACGCATAGAATATTCATACACATGCCTTTTCACTTGGGGTTCCAGGTTCCAGGTTCACCGCATTCTACGTACCGAGCAATCGAATGTACATAACTTCCTTGGCCTGACTTTGTTTCAAACAAAAGTCCTCTTTTTCCAGTTTCTGACTAAGAAGCCGGCCTTTCCCCTGGATTGTCACGCGTCCCGCGTGACGTGGATGATTCCTATGTATTCGACGAATCACGGCCGGGCAATGACGAAGAAGGAAAATAAAAACCTGGCCCGCCTTGCGGGCCAGGTTTTTAGGCTGCTTCAGCCGCTTGCTCCAGGACAAAGACCAGTTCCCCGTTTTGCTCATCAACCAGGATCTGCTGCCCGTCCATGAGCTCTCCACCAATCAGCTTTTTCGCCAGCGGGCTCTCGATATGAGTCTGCAGGTAGCGGCGCAACGGTCTGGCCCCATAGACCGGATCATAGGCCTCCCGGGCGATAAACTCTTTGACTGCATCGGAGAGGCGCACACCGATCTTGCGCTCGGCCAGCCGGCCCTCCAATCGCTGCATAAGCAAATCGATGACCTGCTTGATTTGTTCCTGAAGCAAGGGGGTGAACATGACCACCTCGTCCACCCGGTTCAAGAATTCCGGCCTGAACTGAGATCGTAAGGTGGACATGACTTGATCTCGTGCTTCTTCCTTGAGTTCGCCGCGTTCAGTGATACCCTCGAGCAGAAACTGGGAACCCAGGTTGGAAGTCATAATAATGATGGTGTTCTTAAAATCCACCACCCTTCCATGGCTGTCCGTCAGTCTGCCGTCATCCAAAATCTGGAGCAAAATGTTGAACACATCGGTATGGGCCTTTTCAATCTCGTCCAAAAGAATGACCGAGTATGGTTTTCTGCGCACTGCTTCCGTGAGCTGACCGCCCTCTTCATAGCCGATATATCCCGGAGGAGCTCCGATCATCCGGGCCACGGTATGCTTTTCCATATATTCGGACATATCCAGGCGGATCATGTTCTCTTCCGAGTCGAACAGCGATTCGGCCAATGTCTTGCAGAGCTCGGTCTTGCCGACTCCGGTGGGACCCAGAAAGATAAAGGAACCAATAGGTCGATTAGGGTCTTTCAGTCCGGCCCGAGCCCTGAGAACGGCGTCGGCCACAGCCTCCACAGCCTCGTCCTGACCAACAACCCGTTGATGTAAGACCTGGGGCAGACGGAGGAGCTTTTCCTTCTCCCCTTCCAGAAGTTTGGACAAGGGAATCCCGGTCCATCGGGATATGATCTCAGCCACGTCATCCGGACCGACCTCTTCCTTCAGCAGCTGAGGCTTCTCCCCTTCTTCAGGGGCCTCTTCCTTTTCCTTGATCCGGCGTTCCAGATCAGCCAGCTTGCCGTAGCGGAGCTCAGCCACCCGGTTCAGGTCGTAGTTGCGCTCAGCCTCTTCAATCTCCAGCCTCGTCTTTTCCAGCTCCTCTTTGAGCTGCTGCATGCTCTTGATCGAATTCTTTTCCTTTTCCCACTGAGCCATGAGCTGGGATTGATTTTCTTTGGCCTCGGCCAGTTCCTTTTCCAGATGGTCCAAGCGCTCCTTGGAGGCCTTATCCGTCTCCCGGCGCAAAGCCTCCCGCTCGATCTCCAGCTGCATAATCCGGCGATTGGTCTCGTCCAGTTCTGTGGGCAGGGAATCGATCTCTGTTCTGATCATGGCTGCGGCTTCGTCAATGAGATCAATGGCCTTGTCCGGCAAATTGCGGTCTGTAATATACCGGTCGGACAGGGTGGCCGCAGTGACCAGGGCCGAATCGTTGATCCGCACCCCGTGATGGACCTCATAACGTTCCCGCAATCCGCGCAGGATGGAGATTGTGTCCTCCACGCTCGGCTCAGTGACCATGACCGGCTGAAAACGGCGCTCCAGAGCCGGGTCTTTCTCGATGTTCTTCCGGTATTCGTCCAGCGTCGTGGCTCCGATACAGTGCAGCTCACCCCTGGCCAGCATAGGCTTGAGCAGATTGCCGGCATCCATGGATCCTTCAGTCTTGCCCGCGCCGACGATGGTATGCATCTCATCCACAAACATGATCACCCGGCCTTCGGACTGCTGGATTTCTTTGAGCACGGCTTTGAGC
>Ga0182239_1000800_pt1 | contig 11015 bp, 14 predicted proteins | sample hydfrate6_PW_210_FD_132456 | JGI IMG/M metagenome (GOLD analysis project Ga0182239, IMG submission 132456) | Subsurface microbial communities from deep shales in Texas, USA - hydraulic fracturing test 6_PW_210 | ecosystem: Environmental > Aquatic > Deep subsurface > Shale gas/oil reservoir >...
CCTTCGGGACATGGCTTTTGTCACATCTCTTGCAGCTGTTTAAGCTAAAAATGCAGATGAATAGCAAGAGATGCGCCAACCTAAAGAACAGGACAGCCACGTCGCAAATGCTCGGTACGTTATCTGAAATCCAGCAAATTGAAGGTTTATTACGGAAGGTAAATTAACAATAATTAATTCAAGAAAGGGTTTTGCTGTTATATTAACTGAGAATAGCAATTAAATAGTTGTTGAAATATTAGAAAGTTAAATATTACACCTGGCAAAATAATTAAAGGAAACCTTAATTAACTTGGACGAGAAAATTTATTTGATGTGTCAAAAAAATAGATCTTTTGATTCAAGAAATTTATGCGTCAAAAGCAATGGAAAAAGTACTGAATAAGTGGGAATAATTTCTTATATTAATGAGGAGTTGGTTAAATGAGCGTAAATCTATGGATAGCGATTATAGGATTTGCTGGTACAATACTTGGTGTTATTATAACAATTATAGTACAGTCTATTATTGCAAAAAAAGATAGGGCAAGCCAATTTAGGCTTGCTGCATTAGAAAAACGATTAGAAATTCATCAAGAGGCATATAGTCTTTGGCGTGAGATGTTTTTTAATCTGCATAATGAAAGTATTCATGATATAGCATATAAAAGTCAAGAATGGTGGTATAAGAATTGTTTATATTTAGATCCTAAAACTAGAGAAGCATTTAAAAAAGTTACACTTGAAGTATCTGATTTTTATCAGCTTAATAAAGAGAATAAAGAATTAAAAAGAAAATCATTTAATAATATTGAAAGATTAGGAGTTTTAATAGAACAAGGAGTTGATTTACCCCCAGTAGGTGAAGAAGCAATTAAAGATATATAGAAATAGAAAACCGCTGGACTTCATATAACATGGGATTGGCGTCATGCCTTCTGTCATAAAGTTAGCACTTGAACAATTATAGTTATGATAGCTAACATTGAACTAGGGCTGTGGACACTTGGTACACTAGGAATATCAAAGGGATTATAAAAAATTTATCCTGTATGCTTCAAATATGAAATTTTCTTCTATAGTACAGGGTAAAATCTTCGTAAAAGAGGCATTTTTGGAAATTAAATAAGTCGGCAAGGATATTTGTACGATCTATTCTTATTATAATTGGTTATCCTCATTATAAATATATTTATTCAAAAAAAAGAGACCAACTTCGCAGCAGGTCTCTATAAAGGGCATCAGAATTTGATATTCAATACCGAAAAGAAAGCTTTAGAATTATGAACTTCGGTATTATAATTCTTGTTCTGCCATCCAATTCTGAAGATATACAGTTTTTCCTTCAATTTCATTACTTAAAACATTATTATAAACTAGTATCCAAGACCAATGGCCAGGATATTCGTAAGGATCACCATTTTCTTTAAGATATCTTCCTGAAGTATCTATTACCCTCTTAGGATAAGAAAGGTGAACATTTTGTGATCCTTCCTTAATTAGTCTATCATATAATGGAAGAGTAAAATTTGGTGCGGGTAAAGTAGTATCAGTTGCTGCAGAAACAAACCAAATATTTTGGTCAACTAATTTGTTTATATCGTTATCAGTTAGGTAATTATATGTCATCCCATGACAGACAGGGAATAAGGCTGCAAAATAATCAGGATAATCTATTCCCAATCTTACTGTCATAAAACCACCATTTGAACAGCCTCCCACATATATACGATCTCTATCAATACCCATATTAGATTTTACATATTGATCGATCAAATCCATTAATGCCTTAGTATATTTTGATGTATATGGTCTGCCATTTTCTCCTGAATCTGGTGGAAGATGTTCAAATTCGTTCTCATTAGCTCCTGGGTGCATCCATCTTGTCGGAGTTTGTGGGACTAAGACATAAGCTCCATTATAAATATCCTGTATTTCTTCAGAGGCAAAACTAACTGATTTATTGGCTGCAAGTGGAATAGTAGGATCTGTTCCACCCTCTCCACCACCATGAAGCCAGATAATCAGTGGCTTTTTAGTCATATCTTTAACTTCTGGTTCATAAGCTGCATAAGTTAATTCAATATCGCCATTAATTGGATCACTATAAGAAGATGAACCTTTTTTAAATTTTTCTATTTGAGGTCTAAATATTTTATTTAATTTTGTAACTTCCATTTCATTTATAGTTACATTTTCCCCTTCAATATCTTTAAGCTGCGTTATTGTGTATTCAGCATCGATCCAGTTATTTCCACCCTGATCAGGTACATAGTTAAGAGCAGAGTCAAGACTAATTCCAGGTCCAACTTCTAGCTCAAGGGTTATAAATTGACCTGATTCTAGTTTTTCACCTTTGGAATTTGAAACATAAGCTGATTCTATTTTTCTCAGACCTTCTTCTAAAAAAGAATCTTCTAATCTTGGATCTGATCTTTTGACATGAACTTCAAAAGTATTCCAAGCCACCATTTCATTAGTAATTGTTTCTTCCAAATTAAAAATAACTTTAGTTGTGCTTGTCCCCCAATCAAATACTCTATCTACCCGATTGTAATAATAATCATTTTCTGCGTTAATAGTAGCACTTCCCAAAAGCAGCATAACAATTACAATAAGCAAAGCAAGCAATTTTTTCATCTGATAAATCCTCCTTTAGAATTTTAGCAAATCAAGAAATCAGCAGTTATAAGAACCTCCTTTCATCTAAATAATTTTATTTTAAAAATCTTGTTGATATTAATTATTATTCATAAAAGGAATAATTTTCTTAATTACAATTAGTATTATATAATAAATATTGTGAATAATCAAAATATAGTTAATATTAAACTATTAATTTTTAAAATAAAACCATATCAAAAATTTATAAGGAAATTGATTAATTGTTATAAAAAAATAAAGCTTCGCATAATGACCAATTAACGAAGTTGAATTAGTAAACAAAACTGCTTTTAAATTAAAAATCCCACTCCAGGGAAGGGAGTGGGATAAAACAAGGAGAAAAGTATCTATTACTTTAATTTATGTTATAGCTGCCTGTTTAGCAACTTTAAAAAAGGAAAATTTGATTTTTTAATTCTGATTATAGTTTATCAGTGGTAAATTAAAGCTAATTTAGAAAAACATTAGAAAACAATTAAAGATTTAATGGAATATTTTTTTGAGTTTAGCTAATCATTTTAAGCTAAAAATCTTATTGTTAGGTGATAATCATGTCAGAAATCATCAGAAATATAACTTCTCAAAGCCGATATGATAGTAGTTTTGATGAAAAAATTTATACTGAATTCAAAAAGATTGCCAGAAAAAATGACAGAAGTGTAAACTGGTTTTTGAACATCAAATTAAAGGAACTAAAAGGTAATATTAATCTAAAAAAATATGAAGAAAATGAAAATTATAAAGTAAAAAGAATATATCTAAAAAAAGATCTATATAAGATAGTTAAGAGGGAGAGTTATCTCCAGGAAATAACCATTAGAGATTATCTGCAGTCTTTAATGGAAAAAGTAATTAATTCAGAAATTCAAAAGTAGTTTTATTTTTTAAAATAAAATAATATCAAATTTGGCTGTTTCAAAAGAGGTTTTAAATAAAGCAGCTATTTTTTTAGTTAGAAAAACGAACAAATGTATGTTAAAATATATTTAAAACTACTTTTAAATGAGGAGGAACTCGAAATGAATTTCAAGGACAGGGGAAATAAAAAGTGGACCAGTTTAATGTTGGTTGAACATAGGAAAAGACTAAAGGAACTGAAAGAGCATGAAGATGATAGAGAAAAACCAACTCTTGATGATCAGGAGATGGCCGTAATAAATTTTAAGCTGCAGCAGGCAATCGACAATAATTTGGAAGTGAAAATAAACTATTATGAAAGCAAGAGATTTAAAACAATTATTGGGGAAATAAAGAAAGTTGATATAAACAGAAAAGAGATTGTTATTAACGAGGAAAAGATTAAATTTGAAGATTTAATAGGCATAAGACTAAAATAAAGGAGAAGTTGTTTTTCTGCGGAATTAGATTAGCAGTAGGTGATTATAATGAGAGAGTTTGTTGTTACAGCCAAAATTAAAAATTCTAAAAATAGAAAAGTCAAAAAAACTATTTTTGCTGAAGATAAAGAAGAGGCTATAAACAATTTTTTTGAAATTTACGATGATCCTGAAGCTGGTTACCTTGGCAGAGATGATATTGATTTTGAATCAGCCAGAGAAGTAACAGACAAGAACAGGGATAGTTTTTATTAATTTATACCCCAAAACACTTGAAAGAAAGTTCCAATTCAAGCAGTTTGGGGTGTTTTTTAAGTTTACTCTGCTTTTTCTTTCAGTTTGTTAATACAGTCAGTGCAAATCTCGTGGCCTTCATATTCTACGAGGTTTTTCATTGAATCACAAATCTCGCAACCTGGCTCATATTTTTTGAGGATTATCTTGTCGTCATCCACAAAAATCTCCATCGGATCCTTCTTAGAAATATTCATAGTTTTACGAAGCTCGATAGGTATGACCATTCTTCCCAGATCATCAATTTTTCTAACAATACCTGTTGATTTAATATAAATCATCTCCTTTTATTATTGATTTCTTTATATATATTTGCATATAAGTTAAATTATTCCTGCAAGCAGCTCAAACTTTTCCTCTTTTGGACAGAAAAAATTTGAGCTAAAAAAAGACCCCAGAAAATCTTGAAAGACTATTTAAAGGCATTTTCAAGCGATTCTGGGGAGGTGTCTTAGAGACTTAACCTTGGTTTTCAGCTTTTTGAATTATCAATTTTTCCTCTTCGACTTTTAACTTTAGGGGATCTAGTTTTTCTACTCCGAGTTTTTTTCTAATATTAAAAGGGACCATTAACCTACCTAATTGATCTATTTTTCTTACTGGTGTATTTTCCACTTTTATCACTCCTGTTTTAGTATTATTTAAGGAAAAATATTGAGTTTAGGATGTCAAATATTTTTAACTTGATTTAATTATATCATAAATTTCTATTTTTACAAGTATTTTCCAATATAATTTAAATATTTTTTTGTTTTGCCACTTTTCCTCTCTAGGATAGAGCAAAAGTGGTCTCCTACAAAAATCAATATAAAAAAATAATTTTATCTTATTTTTTTATATTCCTGTTTCTAAAGATATAATTCTTAAAATTATGTACAGTTTTTAAAAAAATCTTACTGCTTCATAGTATAGATATTATCCTGTTAATAATAAAATAATCAAAATTCATCACAATTAACAAAAATATTTCTAAACCAGTGTTCTGACTGGTCATTTTATTGATTCTGATCAGCTTTAATTAAGTTAGTTTTTAGTCGCTCTTTTTTGGCTACTGTCATATCAATCTATCCTCTCTATTGTTATTTATTCTGGGTTTTTAGTTCGCTAATAGCATCTTTTTTGATGTTATCCTGCAGTGATTTTATTATATAACTCTTCATCTGCTCTAAATTTTTAGTTTCTTTTCGCAAATCAGGAGCTACAGCATTTTCAATAATATGAATGATTGAGTCTAATTCAACTAATCTCATCTGCTTTTCAATTATCTCGAGTGGTTCTTTAGATGGTTTTATTTTTTCTTCAGCTATCTCAACTTTTAAGTTGCTTTTTCTTTTCTCCAAAATGTTTTTTAGTTCTCGTGTATTCAAAAAAATCACCTCCCTTTAGATTATTTTAAACTACAACCCGATAATTAACTCTTGTTTTTCTTCGGGTGGAGTTTAAGTTTATTCTGGCAGCTCTCCTCCTTCCTTTAGGCTGAAGCAGTTTAGCTGCCAATCAGAATTAACTAAAATAATGATTCTCTTTTTATTTAGTAATCTTCTTATTTGATTTAAGTTATTTTTCTACTGTCTATAATTGTCTATAATTGGCATTCTATCAGTGCTTTATAACGACTGGATAACTAACTATCATCTACTATACCATATCTACGAATTTGTACAAAATTTTTTGAAAATAAATCAGATTTTAAATCACTTAAATCAAAAAAACATAATTTCTTTCTTGCTGGCAAAGCAAAAGTGGAACCAAAAAACTTTTTATACCAAAATTTTTAAAATACTTTGCCAAAATGGAATTAATTTTAAGAAATAAAAAAAATAAATCAGAAAACTATTAAAATAAAGGGGTTAAAGAGCTAAAAAGGGGTATTAAATAGGGGATTGGGTATTGAGACTTCCTATATGATAGTCTAACCCCTAGGTTTATACCAGCTACGGTAGGTATTTTATCTGTTACTGCTCCTTTTCTTCTTATAGGTGGAATTTTATCTTTTGAAAATCCAAAAATAAAAAGTTGTGCTATTTTATGTAGGTTTGTCATAATAATTTTGGAATAATTAATCTGAGGGTTAGTCTTAGAAAAACATTTGGCCATATGTGTCGAAAACATTGATTTATATTTTGAAAATTTTTAATACAAATCTGATGACAGAAGAATCCTATTGTATATGCTTTTGCAGTTATTTATTTGAAATTTTGTAGGACAATTTGTCTCCAGTTTCTAATTTATGCTTTGATTTTTCAAATTATAAATTTTGCTTGTCTTACAATTCTTTTCTGAAAACAGCTTGAAAGCCATATTATATAAGTGGTGAAGTCTGTATCACAGGTATTTTACTCAAGTATTCAAGATGAAATTTAAAATACTTACAATCCCTTAAATAACAATAAACTCTCTGTACGACAAATTTATATTGCAATATCTAATAGTCAAATCTTAAAAAGAAATATAAAACTCCCTGATAGTTAGTAGCCACCAGGGAGAAAATAAAAGGGGAGATTAAATTTATTTAAATCTTATTTTTTGTTGCTGATAATTTTTTCGTAGGGGTTATATAAAATTTCTGTGTTTGATGTTCAGCCTGTTGAAGAATTCTTTTACATCTTTTTTTCTTTATCTATCAGCTTTGAACATTTCTCTTAAATCTTTGTAACTTTCATATGTCTGTAAAATTGCTAAAATAAAAGCCATTAGCAATAAAATCATTAATATCGTTTTTGTCGAAGAGCTTAAATAAGAAATTTCTTCTCCAGCTAACATAAAAATATCTATAATTTGTTTCATTTGCAAAACCTCCATTTATATTTTGTGATTATAACAATATTATATAGTATATTTGCTTATTTGTCAAACAACTATTAAATTTATTTGCATAAAAAACAAATAAATGCTATAATATTAATAGAAATGATTTAAAAGATGTTTTATTTGCAAATTAAGCAACTCTAATTGATGATTTTTAAGTTTTCAATTTAAAAGATGTTTTAAATGAATAAGAGGGGGATAAATATGGATAATCGAATTTGGACAAATTTAAGGGTTTTGAGGAAATATAATAATAAAGCTTTAAAAGAGGTATCAGAAGAATTAGGAATTGATTCATCGTATCTAAGCAGGTTAGAAAGAGGAGAAAATAAGAATGTTTCCTTTGAGAAGATCTATAATTTAGCCAGTTATTATGATGTTACAATAGAACAATTAGTTAATGAAGATCTAAATAATAAGGATTTAAACCATTATGATAAAAATGATTATAAAGAAAATTTTATTCAAAGAGAGGATATTCACTATATTAAACTGATTAAAGCGGCAAAATCAGAAAATATTACTCCAAGTGAAGCCGAGATAATTATAACATTGTTTAAAAAGATTTCTGCTGCAGCACAGAGTTCAAATATAAAAGATGAATACTATAAGTATGCTTATAAAGCTAAAGCTAATGGAGTGTCAAAAGAAAAATTTCAGAATATGATAGACTTTTTAATTAAAAATGAAGAAGCAGAATTAAATTAAGAGAGGAGAATTTGAGATGAAAAAAATAACCAAACTTGAAGATTATCGGAAAAAGAAGACTAAAGAAAAAAATCAGAAAGAGGATAGTCCATTTAGAGAAGTACCAGAAGAAGAGTTTGCAGAAATATTAGATCAAAACGGAGATATTCAATTTTATTCTAATGATTTTGATATTTATGATGATGAATTTATTCAGAAAAATGCTGAACATATTGTCCACAACAATATTCCTTACTGTACTTTATGTGATACTCCTTTAAGAGAGGGAGACAGGGTAGATTCAATGTGGCCAATAGAATATGGAAATAATATTTGCAGCCGATGTCAGGATAAAATGCCAAAGAAAATAAAAAAGAAAGGAATTATAAATTTAGACAAACTGGAAATAGTGTTAGTTGAAGAAGATTATGAAAAAATAATTGATCATTTAGATAAGAAAGATATTCATAATATTGAGGGGCATAGAATAATTACTGAGGATTTATACAATAAAATTAGTTATAAAATTATAAACGGTTAAGTTGATAATTTTTTAAACTTTAATAAGCAAAGATAAGGCTCCCGAATTTTAGGGAGCTTTTTAAATAAGATCTATTTATGCAACAGTTAATTAAAACCTTAATTTTAAAATATCAGTTTATTTATTTTATTAAATTAATTATATCATTCACAAATTATGATTGTTAAGATAATTTGTAATTATTTTTTTAAATTGCTATCTCAAAAGGTATAAATAAAGGGTTGAGATCGCAAAAAGTTTTATTTAATCTGGGGATTACATCAGCTTTTTATTTCTAGCAGCCTTTTATTCTTCCAAATTCTAATACTCATCAAGTTTTACTGCAACATCAGGCTTATCTATGCTGCAGTTGGGGCAGAACCACTTTAGCTCTTTAATATCTGGCACATCAGGGTTATCAAAGATAGTCTGGATCGGAATAAACTCTCTATTTTCTGCTATATGTTTTCTTGTAGCAATATTCCACTCCATAGCAGAAAAAGATGAACCACATGCTTTGCATTGAAATTGCATATTTTAAAAACTCCTGTCATTGTAGATTATGTTAATTATAAAATTATAATGATGACTGCTATTAGAATATCAATTTTCATTGTGCTTTACAATGATTTCTTTTAATATCTTCAACTATAGATTTAGCTTTATCCCAGCCTTTTTGTGTTAAAAGAAAAGTGTTTTCACACCACTGTTCAACAGAGCTTTTTCTAATTATTCTGGCTAAGCCTGATCTAAAGATATAATAATATACTTTAAAATAAATTAGAGCAGTTTTTTAACTGCTCTAATTTATATATTATTTATTTAACTATAATCCTTCCTTCTACTTCTGGAGCCACAGGAGTATTAGCTTCAATATACTCCATTAATACTTCTTCTAAACCTCCAGCTTCTTTTACAATTGGAGCATCAGTAAACATTGAATATCCATCTCCACCAGCTTTCATAAAGTCATTAGTAGCTACTGTATATATTTTATTTGGATCTAATTTTTTGCCGCCAACCCAGACTTCTTGAACTCTGTTTCCTGGTTCAGCATCACCATCAAAGGTGAATTTGATTCCTGATACCTGTGGGAACAGCCCTTCAGTTGCAGGGTATTCAGATACCCCATGTTCTAAGGCAGCTTTCAGTTCAGCACCACTAATTTCTATAGCCATTGCTGTATTACCAAATGGAAGCACTGTAATAACTTCACCCTGAGTAATCTCACCTTTATTTATTGAAGCACGAATTCCACCACCATTGGTAATTGCAGCATCAGTGTCTAATTTTTTCCTCATAGCATCAGTGATTAAATTACCCAGATTAGTTTCACCAGTTCGAACATTACCTCTTTCACCATTTAATTCAACAGTGGTTCTACCGACTACCTGAGAAGTAATAGCTTTATTTGCTTTATTAATACGATCTACAACTGTTGAGATAATATAGTCTTTTTTAACATCTGCTGTATCCTCTCTCGGAATTAACTCAGCATTAATATTAGAAACACTGCCATTATCTATAGTTAAATCTACATAACCAAGATATTTAGAATATTCTCCAGCCATAACAATCATGGTATCATTAACCATCATGCCATCTTTTAAAACATTGTGGCTGTGGCCGTCAACTATTAAATCAATACCTGGAACCTCTTCAGCTAACATCTTGCTGGTGTATTTACTACCTTCACTAATACCAAGGTGAGTTAAGGCAATAACTACATCTACCTTACCTTCCAGCTCATTAACAACTGCATTAGCTGCAGCAACAGGATTTTCAAATGCCAATCCTTCTACATTTTTAGGGTGTGTTTTATAAGCAGTTTCAGGAGTTACCAGTCCAAAAATACCTACCTTAACTCCATCATATTCTTTTATAATATAATCTTTTGTATATGGAATTTCTTCTCCATCTTTTCTAATTAAATTAGCAGCCAAAAATGGAAAATTACTCATATCAGCCAGTTCTTTTAATCTATCCTGACCGTAGTTAAAATCATGATTTCCTAAGGTTAAAGCATCAAGGTCCATTAAATCTAAAATATTACTGACTGCTTCACCTTCATTTATATTAGCAATAGTCTGACCGTGGAAGGTATCACCAGCATCTAAAAACATTACATTGTCCATTTTTCTTCTGGCTTCATCAATCAGAGTTGCCATTTTAGCATAACCCATACTGCCAGCATAATCATCTTCTTCCACTCTTGCATGAACATCATTTACATGATAAATCCTCAAATTAACTTCTTCCGCTAGAATAGTAAAAGATAAGGTCATAACTAAAATTAGAGTTAATAAAGTAATCGATAATTTTTTAAATTTCATTAAGTTTACCTCCGTTTTGATTTTATTTAATCCCTGGAGATATTATCCCCAGGGATTAATGATTTAATTTCCTAAAATAGTTTCTGCAATTACTGGATCGTGATCTGAATATATTCCTGTACCAGGATCATATTCAGCAAATATTGAATTAACTGTTACAGCTTCAACTCCACAACCAAGAGAATATAAATTATCTGAAACTAATATATGATCAAGAACTTGAGAATTACCACCAAAGTTGTATGTGAACCTTTCAGACTCTGGAATATCATACATTAAGTTATTTAGCTCGTTACCTGCTAGAGTTTCAACAGGGTCAGAGAATTCGAAGTCATTCATATCTCCTAAAACAATTACATTTGCATTTGCATTTGCATCTAATATCTTAGTTAC
>Ga0182239_1000802_pt1 | contig 11000 bp, 9 predicted proteins | sample hydfrate6_PW_210_FD_132456 | JGI IMG/M metagenome (GOLD analysis project Ga0182239, IMG submission 132456) | Subsurface microbial communities from deep shales in Texas, USA - hydraulic fracturing test 6_PW_210 | ecosystem: Environmental > Aquatic > Deep subsurface > Shale gas/oil reservoir >...
GTATGTATATCCTAAACGAAAAAAACGGTGAGATAACGAGGTTGCCCTTTGATTCCACAATCACCTGTACGGAAGGTATTGAAGATTATTTAATAGGCAAACAAACGCTTTTTTTATCTGGGGCTATAACTGGTAGTTTTTTAAGAATGCTGGTTCAAAAAGGACTTGCAGAGGATCTTACTGTAGTTGCCAAAGATTACACCAGAATTTTTGCATCACTGGGAGATATTATGAGGTTTGAAAGAAAAGGTGGAAGGTTAGAAGTGATGTACAACGTTAATCTTATTGGTATTACTATCAATCCATGGTGCCCCACGGGATATAAATACAGTTCTGCTGAATTAGTCGACGCGTTACAGAGCAGGGTAAGGGTTCCCGTGGTCGATGTACTGGCGGAGGATAACGAAGATGCGAAATGAAGAAATAAGAGAGATTACAGGATTGACCGTATTGTTGCAAAAGATGAATTGCAGCTCCGTACCGGGAAAGAAAGAAATAACCAATATAAAATTTTATAGAACAAAAGAGAACATCAAAAAGGAACTGGATGCGCTAGATTCCTGTTTGGAATACTTTCGTGATGAAGCATTAGTTAATAAAATAAAAAAGCTTCTCAGTTCATTAAGAGATATATCTCATACCCTTAAAAAAATGGAATCTTCTGATTGCATTTTTGATGATATCCAGCTATTTGAATTGAAGGAATTCTCCGTGTTGAGTGAAGAAACAAGACAGGTTATGAATAATTGCCCGGAATTTCTTGAATTGAAGAAGCTGGACGATGTTGTCAAACTGCTTGATCCTGAAAACACAAAATTAAAGCATTTCTATATCTACGATGCCTACGACAAAGAACTGGAAAGGCTGAGAACTGAAAAGAAAAAGTTCCTGAGAACACGAACTGATCCCGAAAAATTGCGCAAAATTGAAATGATGGAAGAGGAAATCGAAGAAAATATTCGCAAGCGTCTGAGTAAATCTCTTCTTAAAAAAAGCAAAAAGCTCAAGGACAACTTCGAACAACTTATAAAACTGGATATATATCTGGCAAAGATCGATCTGATCAAGAAATACAAACTCAACAAACCTTCCATTACTGAAGGTGAAATTTGCTACAGTGGCTTGTTCAATCCCCTTTTGAAGGAAAGCCTTGAGCGTGTAAAGAAAGAATTCCAGCCTGTAAGTGTGAGCTTAGACAATGGTTCAACAGTAATAACGGGCGCTAATATGACAGGAAAATCGGTATTATTGAGAACTTTAGCCCTAAGTCAACAGCTTTTTCAGATGGGATTTTACGTACCCGCGCAAAAAGCAAAAATAACACCTGTCGATACGGTACATCTTATTTCGGGGGATTACCAATCCATGCTGAAGGGCCTATCCTCTTTCGCAGCTGAAATGGTAGAACTGGATAGAGCTGTTAAAGATACTGAGAATGGACTAAAAGGATTGTTGCTCTTTGATGAACCTGCAAGAAATACCAATCCATATGAAGGTCATGTCATTGTAAAGGCATGCATTCTCTTCTTTGCAAATAAAAAAACATTCGCTGTTACTGCAACTCACTATGATTTGAAGCTTGCAATTAACAAATTAAAACAATATCGTGTAAAAGGATTAAGAGAAGATAGTTTGGTACAGGAAGAAATACACCCCGAAAATATTATCGATTACGTTGATTATTCCTTGCTGCGCGTAAGTCCTGGAGAAGCAGTTCCAAAAGAAGCGTTAAGGGTTCTCAAGCTCCTTAAACTGGAAAACCCTTTATTTGATAGAGCAAAGAATATATTACTCAAAGATAGGAGGAATCATAAAAATGAGTAAACTGGGACTTGACTTCACAAAAGTAGAAAGAGCAAGAGAGCTTTCCAGGAAGATAGCCGATGATGTTCAAGCATATGTGGAACAACATACAACAACGAGTATTGAAAGAGCTATATGCAGACTATTTGGCATTGATGGTGTAGATGAGGAGGGTATTCCGATACCAAACATAGTCGTAAAACAGCTAACAGACAATAACCTTCTAAATGAAGGGATATGTCGTTTTCTCGGGAATGCAATTTTGGAAACGGGTATGGATGTCCAAGAAATCGCTGAGAAAGTCTCCGGCGGGGAGCTTGACATAACAAGGGTAAAAATGCATCCACTGGATGAAATCAAGTTAACACTCAAGCCTCTTGTTGATAATGCTGTTAATCGGGTCAGAAAAAATAGAGATAAGCGAGACGATCTTTTAGATAGAATTGGTGAAGGGCCAAGACCTTATTTATATGTGATTGTTGCAACAGGAAACATATACGAGGATGCTATACAGGCCAGAGCAGCGGTCGAGCAGGGAGCAGATATTGTTGCTGTTATTCGATCAACAGCACAGAGTTTGCTTGATTATGTGCCCTACGGAGCAACAACCGAGGGGTACGGTGGCACCTATGCCACTCAGGAAAATTTCAGGATCATGAGAGAAGCCCTTGATGAAGCCGGAGATAAGGTCGGACGATACGTAAGGTTATGCAATTACTGTTCGGGACTATGTATGCCTGAAATTGCTGTCATGGGGGCTTTTGAAAGGCTTGACGTCATGTTGAACGACGCCCTTTACGGGATTCTTTTCCGGGACATTAATATGAAACGTACACTGATAGATCAGTTTTTCTCCAGAGTTATCAACGGGTTCGCAGGTGTAATAATAAATACGGGTGAAGATAACTATTTGACAACATCGGACGCATACGAAGCTGCACACACGGTTCTTGCATCGCAGTTTATAAATGAAAGGCTTGCGCTTCTTGCTGGAATACCTGAGGAACAGATGGGACTGGGTCACGCCTTTGAGATGGATCCCTCAATGAAAAACGGCTTTCTATACGAGCTCGCTCAAGCGCAGTTATCCAGAGAAATTTTCCCAAAAGCACCACTCAAGTATATGCCACCAACACGCTACAAAACAGGAAACATATTTAAAGGTCACATACAGGATGCCATGTTTAATGTTATTTCAATAATGACAAATCAGGCAATCCAGTTGCTTGGTATGCCTACAGAAGCAATTCATACACCTTTCATGGGTGACAGATATCTATCCATAGAAAATGCTCGGTACATTTTCAACAATATGAGAGATATCAGTAAAGAAATAAGCTTTAAAAATGGCGGATTAATACAAAAACGGGCTAAAAAAGTATTCGATGAAGCCACATATTTACTTGAACATATATCAGAGGAAGGGTTGTTTAGTGCTCTTGAAAAGGGTATCTTTGCAGATATTAAGCGACCCAGAGATGGCGGAAAAGGTTTGAGCGGAGTTGCAGAAAAATCGGATGATTACTTCAATCCCTTTATCTCTGAAATGCTGGGAGGGAATTTGAGATGAAAAAAATCGACGAAAAATCCATCAGACCATATGGAGACACGTTAAACGATGGAAAGATTCAATTGAGCTTTACACTCCCTGTTAAATCTGATGAAAGAGCAAAAACAGCAGCTAAAAAATTGATGATAAAGATGGGCCTTGCAAATCCGCAGGTCGTCTATCAGAGATCGTTAAGTGAAGGTTTTACGTTTTTTGTAGCATATGGAGATTGCACACACTCTGTCGATTATACAAAAATTGAGGATACAGGCATCGCAATAACCCGAAGAAGCTTGAAAGAGATTGATAGCCTCATAAAAGAAAAACTTGGAAGAAAAATAGCAGTGGTCGGGGCAACAACAGGATCAGATGCTCATACTGTTGGACTTGATGCCATAATGAATATGAAAGGATTCGCCGGTCATTACGGACTGGAGAGATATGAAATGATCGATGCCTACAATCTTGGGAGCCAGGTTCAAAATATGGAACTAATAAGAAAAGGAATAGAAGTAGGCGCTGATGCCCTGTTAGTATCCCAGACAGTTACAGCAAAAAACGCACATGTTAAGAACCTTACAGAGCTGGTAGAACTTCTCGAGGCAGAGAACATTAGAGATAGATTCATCCTCATTGTTGGCGGACCAAGGATAAGTCACGAACTTGCCAGAGAACTTGGTTTCGATGCAGGTTTTGGTCCGGGAACATATGCAGAAGATGTAGCATCTTTCATACTCGATGAACTGGCAGAAAGAAACAAATAAGGTCAATTTTCAAACTTTTTCCATTTCTGGAACATATCTTTATAAACATCTTCTGGAATCATTGATCCACCCGTCAACCAGACGATATGGGTGGATTTTTCTTTGATATCACATTGCTCTGTTATTTGCAGAGGACCGGTAATCCCTGCAGCAGCGGAAGGCTCAATCTTTTCATTTACCACGTTTTTAACCAGCATACTTAGATATGCCATTGTAGAGTCTTCCACCGTATAAAAACCATCTGCCAGATATTTCATCATGTTGCAGGACAGTCTTGATGGTTTAGAAACCGCAAGACCATCTGCAATGGTTTTCCCGTCTATACCGAAGTCTCGAACGTCAATTTGTTCGCATTCTCCAGTTAAAACACCAAGAATCACTGCAGGTGCTTTGACAGGTTCTGCAAAATAAGATCTGACATACTTACCAAAAATATGCTTCAACCCAAAGGTAATTCCTCCAGGTGCACCGCCAACCCCACAGGGGAGATATACATAAAGAAGGTTATCTTCATCAATTGATATACCTTTCTCCTCAAGCTGTTTTTTCAATCTCAAAGCTGCTGTGGCATAACCAAGAAATAGTATTTCTGAATTCTCATCATCAACAAAGTACGATCCTGGATCATTTTTTGCGATTCTTCTGCCTTCTTCCACCGCCTCTGAATAACTCGCTCCATGTTCTATGATATTTGCTCCTGCCCTCCTAAGCAGAGCTTTTTTCCATTCTTTCGCATCGGTGGACATATGGATTTCGACCTGAAACCCAAGTTTCTTTCCGATTATTCCCACACTCAAACCAAGATTGCCCGTTGAACCGACAATTATTCTGTAATTTGAGAACATCTTCCTGTATTTTTTCTCACCAAGTATTCTGTAATCACTGCCCGTAAATCCTGCATTTTCAATTGCCAGTTTCTCTGCAAGAGCAAGCACTTCGTAGATTCCTCCACGGGATTTGATTGAACCTGTTATGGGAAGTTTGTTATCACACTTAAACAAAAGATCTCCTCTTATTGGTTTATGGTATTCCCTCTCGAGAAAATCCTTCAATTGATTTGCGCATTTCAATTCAGATTCAATAATTCCCTGTTCTATTTCAGGAAAGAATCTTTTTAAAAGTGGAGAAAACCTTTTCCAGCGATCCTCTGCGTCAATAATATCGCTGTATTTCAGCTTTTGATTTTCCAGGTAATCTGCAGGGTTATCTATCGCACTGTCATTCTTCCAGAACACACTGGAACACTTCTTTATATTTACAATAATTTCTCCCTTACCTTCCACGCATATCACCTTCAAAATTTTATGGCACTATTCATATTATAATGAATCAGGCAAATAAAATATGGTGAAACAGAAAAGCACCTCGTTTTCTATCTCTTTAGACTAACGTTCCCTATTGTGATAAAATTTACTCATTAAGTGCGGAGGATGATAGATGAATACGCTTGTTGTAGTAAATCCCGCTGCATCAGCGGGCCGAGCTATTAAAGATTATAAAAACACAATAGAAGAATTATTACATAAATATCTGGGCGACCTCACTGTTAAATACACGTCGGGTGTTGGTGATGCTGCAAGATTTGCTATTAAAGGAGAACGCTTTGACAGGGTGATATGCGTTGGTGGAGATGGTACTCTTAATGAAATAGTTAATGGCCTTCATAACGCAAATCTGGACATTCCAGTCGGACTTGTAAGTGTCGGAACAGGGAATGATTTCAAGAAAACGCTGGGTCTGATAGGCAGTTATGAGTATATGATCCAGAGAATTGCCAATGGCAAACCTAAATCGTTTGATTTACTTGAAGCAACCTATAAAGGCCTGGATGGAAAAATGATAACAAGACTCGCCGTAAATATTATTGGTGTGGGATTTGACGCTGCTGTTTCACAGAGAATAAATAATGCCCGATTCAAAGTAAGAGGGAAAATGTCGTATGTGCTTTCTTTCCTCCCGGAATTCATAACTACGGGTACCTATCCTGTTGATTTTTCAACAAATGGCAACTTCGTTCAAGAATCTTATTATTTTGTGGCATTTGGCAACGGAAAATACTTTGGTGGAGGTATGAAGGTCTGTCCGGATGCAGAACCGGATGATGGGTATATAGATGCGGTTGGTATTGGTGGAATGCCAAAACTAAGGCTTCTGTATCATTTCCCCAAAATCTACAAAGGCACTCATATATCTGTAAAGGAAGTTGATCACGCTAAAGCCAAGGAATTCGATGTTAAGGGAACAAAAGAAACGCCCATAGAAATGGATGGAGAAGTAGTTGGAACCCTTCCATTAAAAATCAGGATAAAAGAAAAAGCTGTAAAGATATTATTGTAAAATGTTTAGATTGACTATACCTGCTTCAATATAAATATTTGAATTCGCCCCGATATCATCACCTAGAGTAAATTTTCCTTTATCAACAATATCTGCATTTCTTACATCCACTGTCTTAATACCAGCAGATATGTTAAAGTTTGCTCCAATTTCTGTTGGTAACTTTATTCCCGATCTGACTATTCCAGCATTTAACTTCAGCTCAACGGGTGTGACCCTGGATAAACTGATCTCCGAGTTGATTATTCCAGCTTTAACGAGTACCTTTGAAATTTTGAGTACAGAAAGATCCATATTACATCGGGTAACAAATTGTTTGGTTTCAATTTCATAGCTGTAAGCAGGTGACAGTTCAAGCTCTATCTTTCTTCGTCCGTTCATAAAAAATGTTGTTTGTTCATGCTTCACGGTTAGTATTAACACATCATCTTCTATTTCTCTTTCTATCTCGAGAGATGCTCTGGAAGGTCCTGTGTAACTTAATTTTCCGGGGCTATTTCCAGAGATTATACCTTCGTGAGGCTTAACTACAAGTTCTCCAACAGCAGATTCTACAATAATTTTTATCTCTTTACCCGCATAACCCTCAAGCTTTATTTCCTCTCGCATCGAAGCGGTAAAGGGCGTTGCCATATCGGAAGGCCAGAAAACCAGAAAAGCCATGAAACAAACTATAAGAATGCCATTGACATATTTAAGCCATTTAAGGCCTTTAACACTTGATAATATTCCCAGTCCTATAAATATTAATATTACGGGCCACAGAAAGATGAAATTATACAGTACGTTGTAGAGTATCTCGGGACCAAAGTAACCAAATATAAACAGCAGACCAAATATTATCAGTAACGTACCAATAGCGACCTTCAAGTTTTATCACTCCTTCTCGAAGGATTTATAGATAATAATCCCTCCGCCAGCTACAAGCAAAACTCCCAGGAGTATTTTCCAGGATAGCGAAAACCAGCCTGCAGGTAGAAAGGCATTTAGAAGGAGAAATATTCCGATTACAATAATTATCGCTGCCAGTATTATTTTGGAACTTTCAGGTGATACAACTTCTTTATCTTTTTCTTCTGTAACTTCTTTAACCGTCTCTTCCTCTACTCCTTCTGTTTCTTCAAAAGGTTTTCTTGGCATTATGATCATCGCTATCAGATACAGAATGATACCGGCACCACCGGCAAAAATAAGCAAAAAGAATATTAGCCTAATTATGGTAGGATCTACATTTGCATATTCTGCAATTCCGCCACAAACACCATCGATCATTTTTTCCTTACGAGATTTGTAGAGCCTTTTCATTAAATCACCTCCAAACTTATAATCACGTTCTCATTTTGATTAAATAGATAATAACATATTAATTATATCAGCGGGATAGTCTTTTATTGTGATAAAATCTTTGAGAGGTGATATTTTGCAAATCACTGAAAGAATCAGTGGCTGGTTGAGAAATTTAATATTGTTACTTGTTGATTTCCTTTTAATATATTTATCATACGCTTTGGGGATGTACATGCGATACGGTATTTTTTCTTTAAATGAACCGGAGTTTTTCCAGAACGGTTTGTTCTTTTCACTTATTATGTTGATTTCGCTTGTTGCTAACGGCGTTTACAGAGTTTCCTGGAGTTATTCGACTTCCCGTGATCTGCTCATAATCCTGAGAGGAACGGCTATCGGCTATCTTATCGGATTTTTATTTGGAAGATTCATGTTGTTGTTTGGTATTAATATTTTCACTGTACCCTTTACTGTATCAACAATGTGCTTTGTCGCTGCAACTTTTCTTATCGTATTTTCCAGAATATTGTGGTTATCCCTTCTGTTCTATAGATCAAGAAGGGGCGAGACTTCCTCACGCAAAATACTCATCATTGGCGCTGGTGATGCTGGAACATCCATAGCAGATGAAATAATAAGGAACCCACCCTTCGGCAAAGTGATAGGGTTTCTTGATGACTCGCCAAGAAAACAAAAAAAGAAGATTCATGGAATACCTGTTCTTGGTCATACAGAAAAGACCATGGAAATAATAAAAAATTATAATGTTGAACTTGTAATTATTGCTATGCCTTCTGTAGAATCAAAAGAAATTAGAAGGATAATGAAATACATTGACCGGGACAGGGTTCGGGTACAGATACTTCCTGCGCTGACGGAATTAATAGACATGAAAGCGAGCCTTGGTTATCTCCGTGACATCAACATAACAGACCTTTTAGGAAGAGAAAGTGTCCAGATTGACAAAAGGAAAATCAGAGAATATATAGAAAATGAAACTGTTCTGGTAACGGGAGCCGGTGGAAGCATAGGAAGCGAACTGTGTAGACAGATAGTGATGTTAAATCCCAAAAAGATCATTCTTCTCGGCAAAGGTGAAAACAGCATTTTCAGCATTTCCAGAGAGCTTCAGGATAAATACCCTTCACTTAGCATTTCACAGACCATAGGAGATGTCCAGGACAAAAAAAGAATGGAATATATCTTTTCGATATTCAAGCCCACAATTGTCTTCCACGCTGCTGCCCACAAACACGTCCCGCTAATGGAGAAAAATCCCGTTGAAGCATTAAGGGTAAACACCCTGGGCACTTATAATATGGCACAAAACGCTGTAAAACATAAATGTAAAGCTTTCATAATGATCTCAACAGATAAAGCAGTGAATCCAACTTCTGTAATGGGAGTTTCCAAAAGACTTGCTGAAGAACTTTTACGTTCGCTTGCAAGAAATGAGAACACTTCAAATACAAGAATAGGAATGGTAAGATTTGGAAACGTTCTGGGAAGCAGGGGAAGCGTAATACCACTTTTCAAAAAGCAAATAGAGAATGGTGGACCATTAACGGTTACTGATCCCAGAATGAAACGTTATTTTATGACTATACCGGAAGCCGTGTCACTTGTTCTTCAGGCAGGTTCATATGCCAGTAACGGTGAGGTATTTGTTCTTGATATGGGAAAACCAGTAAATATTGCAGATCTTGCAAAGGACATGATAACCCTTTCAGGATATGTACCTGATCAGGAAATAAAAATAAAGTACACAGGTGTTCGTCCCGGAGAGAAACTTTTTGAAGAACTCAAATTAGATTCGGAAAATTTTGAAGAAACTGATCATCCAAAGATACTAAAATTTATGAACGATAATACACTAAATAAGGAAGATACGGAAGAACTACTCCGTAAAATCGAAAAGATTGTGAAGGAACAGAACACCGCTCTCATCAACGAAATCATTAAAAAATATTTACCGGACGCAGTTTCCAAAATCGTGAAGACATATCCTGAACTGGATTAAGCAGGAGGTAGCAAATGGACTTTTATATTGATTTTGTCACAACATATCCCTTCACTTCAGCCATAACACAGTTCGCAGTACTGGGAACACTGGGTGAAATCCTTGCCACTAAACTGGCTGGTAAGAAAGGTTTTTTAACTTTATACTTCGTTCTCTCAAAGGCTCTTGTTTGGGGAATACTGGCCGTGCCTATAAAGATAGCTTTTATAGGATTTGAGGGTTTCGTTGCAGCACTGGTTCTGAACGGGTTGTTACCGGAAAGCGTTATGGAAGGATTTGCATTTGCTTTGACCAGATCGATTTCCATGAATCTTCAGTTCGGTCCATTCCTCGTTTTAATACACAGGGCACTGGATAATCTTGTAACGAGAGAGAATAACTGGAAAAATATTGATAAAGCTTTTTACAGTTTGCTGTGGTTCTGGATACCTGCACACACACTCACCTTTTCACTACCAGTGGAATTTCAGATAGGGATGGCAGCACTGTGGTCCTTTATGCTTGGCTTGATTCTGGCTTATTTTTCACGAAAGAAAGAAGGAGTTGAGGCCTAATGTTTGTTCCCTTAGCAAGTCCAGATATTACTGAAAAAGAAATCGAAACTGTAAATAGAGTTCTACAGTCAGGAATACTTTCAATTGGAGAGTACACAAAGAAGTTTGAGGAAAAGATAGCTGAATTTGCAGGACTTTCTTATGCAGTAGCGGTTAACAGCGGTACTTCAGCTCTCCATTTGATAGCCAGAGCATTGAACATGACTTCAGGAGATATAATGATAACATCTCCTTTCACGTTCATTTCCTCTGCCAATGTGGCTCTTTTTGAACACGCACTGCCTGTTTTCGCTGATATTGATGAAAAAACATTAAATATTACTCCGGAGACACTTGATCACGCCTTAAAGGTTTACGAGAAAAGGGGTATGAAGACAGAAAAACTATCACTACCAGTTTTTACACCGGGTTATTTTATGGCAGTAGATATCTTCGGACATCCTCTTGATTGGGATGGAATAAGCGTCGTTTGTGAAAAGCACAAAATCAAAATTATTGAAGATTCCTGTGAAGCACTTGGAAGCGAATACAAGGACAAAAAAGTCGGAAGTTTTGGTAAAGCAGGAAGTTTCGCTTTTTACCCCAACAAGCAGATAACTACAGGAGAGGGTGGAATTATCGTAACGGATAATGAAACCATAGCGAAGGTCGTAAAAAGTATGAGAAATCAGGGTAGAGGTGTAGAA
>Ga0182239_1000804_pt1 | contig 10985 bp, 8 predicted proteins | sample hydfrate6_PW_210_FD_132456 | JGI IMG/M metagenome (GOLD analysis project Ga0182239, IMG submission 132456) | Subsurface microbial communities from deep shales in Texas, USA - hydraulic fracturing test 6_PW_210 | ecosystem: Environmental > Aquatic > Deep subsurface > Shale gas/oil reservoir >...
CGGGCATATCTCGGCAAGCGGGACCAGGACAAAGGCCCGTCTGTGCATTCTGGGGTGAGGCAGGGTCAATTCCGGACTGGATATACGCTCTCGGCCAAAAATCAAGAGATCCAGATCCACCAGCCTGGGCCCTTGCCTGCCGAGTCTTCTCCGCCCCCTGTTCTCCTCTATTCTTAAAAGCGCCTGCAAAAACTCTAGCCCAGACCATTTACTGGTGTCCACCCGGAATATGGCCACTGCGTTGGTAAACCAGGGCTGCTTTTTAACATCCTGGGGCTCGGTATAATAAAATTGGGAAACCAGGAGAGGTTCTACCCCGGAAAGCCCGGCTATATCAGCAATGGATGATTGCAGGATTTTCTCGCTCTCACCCAGGTTGGACCCCATCCCGATTATTGCTTGTACATATCCGTTGTCTTCCAAGTTTAAGTCAGGCATGCCCTGCTGTTTACTCATTTGTCCTTGAGCGTGCAAGGCATTGAGTGTATCAAGATTGTTCCTCGGTGCCTTGAAGATTTTAAACCCTGGTGAGTTATGGATATAAAGAACATCCGCAAGGAATTCGTAATGTTTTTGTCCGCGGTCAAAGGGCTCTCCCCGCTGACGATCGAAGCCTATACCCGGGACATAGACAGGTTCACCGCATTTTTAATGGAAAAGAGACAAAAAATACAGGATGTTACCTTTGACGTCCTCATGCTTTATTTTTTACACCTCCGGCGGCATGAAAAACTTCAAGGGAGGAGCCTGGCTCGGCACATGGCTTCCCTGCGAGTTTTTTTCAATTATTTGGCCGAAGAAAAGCATATTTGCGGTAATCCGGCCGAGCTCTTGGAAAATCCGCGTCTGCCCAAGTCCCTTCCCCATGTTTTGAGCCCGGAGGATGTAGACAGCCTGCTTTCAGCTCCGTTGGCCGACTCCAAACTAGGCGAGCGGGACCGGGCCATGCTTGAGCTGATGTACGCGGCCGGACTCCGGGTCTCCGAGGTCATAAGCTTAAAACCCTATGATTATGATCCGCAAACGGATATTTTAAGGGTGTGGGGAAAGGGAGACAAGCAAAGGGTAATCCCCCTGCACAGCACCGCCTCCGAAGTCCTGGGCGGTTATTTGCAGGTCTGGCGACCGCGTTTTTATCCGCGGGAGGAGCGCATCTTTTTGAATCGATCCGGAAAAGGGCTTACCAGACAGGGAGTGTGGAAGATGATAAAAAAATACGCCCGGCAGGCGGGTATAAACAAACAGCTTTCCCCGCACACCCTCAGGCATTCGTTTGCCACACATCTCCTTGACGGGGGAGCTGATTTGCGAACCGTGCAGATACTTCTGGGCCATGCGGATATCGCGGCCACGGAAATATACACCCATGTCCAGAGTCGCCGGCTGATAGAAATGCACCGCAAATATCACCCTCGTTCCCAGTATACCGGATAAAAGGATGACAAGGAAAATCCATGACCGCTAAAATCAAGACCCCGACCGTTATCACCTGCCACCAGAATGCGGATTTCGACGCCCTGGCCGCCATGGTTGCCGCGGGAAAGCTGTATCCGAATGCCTCCCTTGTATTCCCGGGCAGTCAGGAAAAAAATATAAAAAACTTTTTTATCCAGAGCACCTTTTATCTGTACAATTTCAAGATGGCCAAGGAGGTGGACCTGGACTCGGTAAACACGCTGGTGTTGGTGGACACCAGGCAGCGTTCCCGCCTGACTCACGTATCACCCCTTTTGGACAGAAATGATGTGTCCGTGCATATATTTGATCACCATCCGGACTCAGAGGAGGATATATCCGGGGATATCCAGGAGATTACCGATTGGGGGGCGACCACCAGCATGCTTGTCCTAAAGATCAGGGACAAAGGGATCGATATTTCCGCAGACGAAGCTACCATTTTCGGTCTGGGGATATACGAGGATACCGGCTGTTTCACCTTCAACTCCACTACTTCCCGGGACTTGGAGGCGGCCGCCTGGCTCCGCAGCCAGGAAATGGACCTGAATATCATCTCCGACATGGCCTCCCGGGATCTGAGCGCGGATCAAATCACCATTTTAAATGAACTCATAGAGAATTCCTCCCGGCTGAATATAAACGGGGTGGAAATAGTGGTCGCCGAGGCATCCATGGAGACCTATTTCGGAGATTTTGCCCTGCTTGCGCACAAGCTGATGGAAATGGAAAATATCCGGGTCCTTTTTGCCATTGCCCGCATGCATGACCGGGTGCACATGGTTGCCCGCAGCCGTTCCGCTGAAGTGGACGTGGGCAAGATATGTTCCTCTTTCGGGGGCGGAGGACACCCCTATGCAGCTTCCGCTTCCATAAAAAAAAGGACTCCGGCCGAAGTCAAGAACGAATTGTTCGGCCTGCTTTATTCGGAGATAAATCCCCGGGTTTTGATCAAGGATATCATGTCCACTCCGCCTGTTTATATCCGGGACAACCAAAGTATCTCCGGGGCATCGGAACTGATGACCAGATACGGCCTGAAGGCTGTACCCGTGGTGCAAAACGATACCCTGCAGGTAAGCGGCATTCTGGAACATCAACTTGCGGACAAGGCGGTGGGACACGGCCTGGGGGATATAGCCGCACGGGAGTACATGCATTCCGACTGCCATACCCTGGCCCCGGAGGATGATCTGTATCAGGTTATGGAGATAATTATCGGGCAGCACCAGCGGCTGATTCCGATAATTAAGGATGAATCCCTTGTCGGGGTGGTAACCAGGACCGATCTGGTGAACATCCTGGTCCGGGAACCGGCCCGCCTCCCGGAGAGTCTGCTTCCCCAGAAGAAACGGGAACGGAATATAAAGAGCATGCTCAAAGACCGCCTGCCGGAAGAGGTCTTTAATATGCTGGCCTCAGCCGGGGAACTGGCGGAAAAAATGGGTTACCCCCTGTACTGCGTGGGCGGTTTTGTCCGGGATATACTTCTGGCCCGGGATAACCTGGATGTGGATCTGGTGGTGGAAGGCGACGGGATAGTTTTCGCCCGGGAACTGGCCAGAAAACTGGGCGGCCGGGTCCGGGCGCACAAGAAATTCAGGACCGCCGTGGTCATCCTCCCCGACGACCAGCGTATCGACGTGGCCACCGCCCGCCTGGAATATTACGAGTATCCGGCCGCCCTGCCCACTGTGGAGCTTTCCTCAATAAAGATGGATCTCAACCGCAGGGATTTTACCATTAACTCCCTGGCCGTGCATCTAAACAGTCGCGATTTCGGCAAACTGGTGGATTTTTTTGGCGGGCAGCGGGATATAAAGGAAAAGACCATCCGGGTCCTGCACTCCTTGAGCTTTGTTGAAGACCCCACCCGGATCATCCGGGCTATTCGCTTTGAGCAGCGTTTTCAGTTCAAAATCGGCAAGCAGACGGAAAAGCTGATAAAAAACGCTGTGGAACTGGACACTTTCCACCGCCTGTCCGGAAGCCGTATTTTTCAGGAATTGCGTCTGATTTTCAACGAGGAAGCGCCGTCCGCCTGCCTGCGCAGGATGAACGAATTCGGGCTGCTTAAGATACTCAATCCGCATCTGCAGCTCACACCGACCTTAAACCGCATGCTGGAGGAAATCGACAAGGTTCTTAACTGGTACAGGCTCTTGTATCTGGATGAAAAGCCCCGTCCCTGGCTGGTCTTTTTCGCCGGCCTTTTCAATTCCATGAACGACCGCCAGCTGGGGATAACCATAACCCGCCTGAATCTGTCCAAAAATCAGGCGGAAAGCCTGTACTCCCTGCGTCAGCAGGTGCATGACGCGGTGCACCAGATATATTTCTGGCACAAGAACAAGGGGAAACTAAGCGAGCTCTATTTTATTCTGGAGCCCCTTTCCCTGGAGGCCCTGCTTTATCTTATGTCCAGGAGTCAACAGGAGGAAATCCGCAAATATATCTCCATGTATATTACTTCCCTGCGAGACATGGAACTGCATGTATCCGGCAGGGATGTGGTGGGGGCCGGTATCTCCCCCGGTCCGGAAGTAGGCCGCATTCTGCGGGAATTAACCGCGGCGCAGATAGACGGGGAATGCCCGGACCGGGAATCGCAGCTTGACTGGATAAAAAACCGCGTTCAAGAATAACACCCTTGAATACATTGCTTAAAGCCATAAAAAAGGACTGAAAGACAAAATACCGATGATATCAGCCATTTTTGCGCTTCAAGAGGAAATAGGAAATCACTATCAACAGCAGGCCGATGCCCAGAGAAAGGGCCAGTACCCCTCCCAAACTGTCCACCCAATTGCTTAAGCTCAGCTTATCGGAAAAGTTTTCCCGGTAAACCAGTTCCGGATTGAGGTTCAAGCTTTCCACCGCGCGTATGTAGTCCGGTTCCGAAGATGTGGCGTTCCGGCGGCTCCCGTAATATGAAAACTGCAGTACCCCTTTTTGCGTATAAACTTGGGCAAAATCTATGCGGATATCCCATTTGTCTTTGGATTTGAAATCGGAGCGCACGAGAAACATATTCCTATCTGGATATTCCTTTTGCTCCAAAATGCTTACATCATAACGGTCGCTTTTATCCGCCTCCTTCATATTATCCACCACTGCCTGGTTGATTTTGCCCATATTTCCCTTGGAAACCCGATTTTCCTCGTTTACCCGGATCAGGATATACGGAAATTCAAACCACTCTTTGTTTTCAAGCTGAAAGGCGAAATCATAGAAGAGTTCCTGATTCTCCCGGGTAAGTTCCCGATTTTTCTCCTTAAGAATTTTTTGCGGGATCCTGCACCAATCTTCAGGCAATGTTATTGCAAAGCCGTGCTCGTCCTGGTTGTATGATGTTGCTGCGGACAGGGACACGGGCAAAAGGAATATCACCGCCGCCAAAACAGCCCACACGGTCCTCCGGGCTCCGGATTCAAACATGATTACCTCCAATTATTTTTTCCTGAACTCTTCGGCATTCACTCCTATCCTGCGGATTATCTTCTGCAGAGAGACCCTTTCCAGGCCGCTTATCCTGGCGGCTTCACTTATATTGCCCTTAGTTTTCTGCAAGAGGTTTTGGATGTAAAACTTGGTGAAATCATCCAGCACCGCGGCCTTGTATTCCTTGTAAGGCAAAATCTCGTCCGCTCCGGCGAAAGTATTCCCGTCTTCCATGTTTTCCACAAGACGAACCAGGGACAGGTCTATGCTTTCCCTGGAACAGAAAACAACCAGTCTGCGAGTGAAATTGATGAGTTCCCGGACATTGCCCGGCCATTCCTTGGAAGCCAAATAGGCCTGGGCTTCGGGCTGTACATCCTTGGGGGGCACTCCAATCTCTTGGCAGGTTTGGTGCACGAAATTCAGCACAAGGATGGGAATATCCTTTTTCCGTTCCCGCAGTGGCGGGACATTTATACACAAGACATTCAGCCGATAAAAGAGATCCTCCCGAAATTCCCCGGTCTTTATCCTTTCTTCCAGGTCCTGATTGGTGGTGGCCAGGATGCGGACATCTATACTTATGTTTTTTGTACCCCCTACAGGCCTGATTTCCTGCTCCTGCAGGACGCGCAGGAGCTTGGTCTGCACATCCGAGCGCACATCACCTATCTCATCCAGGAGAATGGTCCCCTGGTCCGCCTGCATAAAAAGTCCCTTGTGCGCTTTCTCCGCCCCGGTAAACGCCCCACGGGCGTGCCCGAAAAGCTCGCTTTCCATCAGCTCCGAGGGGATGGCCGGACAATTGACGGAAACGAATTCCTCCTCTCTGCGTCCGCTTAAATCATGGATGGTCCTGGCCACCAGCTCCTTGCCCGTGCCTGATTCCCCGCGGATAAGCACGGTGTAGTCGGTTGCCGCAACCGCCCGGATCTGTTCAAGTAAGCGGTGAATTTCCCCGCTTTCCCCTATGATATGCTTTTTTTCCTCATGTCTGGCGATCTGTTGTTTCAGCCTGGAATTCTCCACAAGAATGCGCGTCCGCTCCAGGGCCTTGTTCAGGGTTATTTCCAGCTGTTCCGGGTCAAGCGGTTTGGTCAGGAAATCATACGCCCCTTCCTTCATGGCCTCTACCGCCTTGTCGATCGTACCGTAGGCTGTGAGCAAAATAATGCTTAGGTTCTGGTTCTTTTTCCGGGCCTTTTGCATCAGTTCCAGACCATCCAGTCCCGGCATCCTGAGATCGGTTATCATAACCCCGATATCTTTTTCCATAAGCATATCCAGAGCCTCTTCACCGGAAAAACAATAATAGCAGGGACAGGAAAACTTACGGGAAATCATCCGGTACAGGCCCTGGGCAAAATCCTTTTCGTCGTCAACTACGAGTATGCCTATTTTTTGTAATTGCATATTTATCCGTTTTCACGGGGGATATAAACTATAAAAGCGGCCCCGTTGTTGTTTTGTATATCAATTTCTCCCCCGAGATCCTGGACGAGACCATAAACCACGGCCAGGCCCAGTCCTGTCCCCTGGCCCACTTCCTTAGTGGTGTAAAAAGGATCAAACAGGTGTTCCTTTTCCTCCACGCCCGGACCGTTATCAGCGACACTCAGGAAAATATGGCTTCCCGCTCCGGAAAATCCCGTGCTCACGCGGATCCAGCCGGTATTTTCCCGGACCGCGTCCAGGGCGTTTAAGAGCAGATTGGTCAGTATCTGCTCCAAAACGCTGCATTTGTAGGCAAGATCGGGAATTTGCTCATCCAGATCTGTCTCCAGCTTGATCTCCTTGCGCCCGGCCTGGACCCTGAATACCTGGATAACGTTTTCCACCAAGCGGTTCAGGTCGCAGGTCCCGGAGCTGAGCGAGGACTTTGGCCGGGCGAAGTTCAACAGGTCCTGAAGGACCTTTTGTGCATGGTGGGCGTGCTTTTCTATCACATCCAGGTCGGAAACCGCCTCCTGACCCTCCACTGCCGACCGAAGGAGGTCCACATAACAAAGAATAACCCCCAGGGGATTGTTTATTTCGTGCGCCAGTCCGGCGGCCAGCTTGCCCACGGCGCTCAGTTTTTCCGCCCTCCGCATGCTGGCGAGCATGTCCTTTTCCGAAGTATTGTCCCGGGCATAAACCACCGCCCGGCGGTGTACATTTGCCGGACCGGGCAGGGGATAAACACTAATCCAGAAGGATCTGCCGTCATAAAGGCGTATGTCATTGGCCCAAGGTTTTTGGGCGTCCAGGCAGGCGGTAAGAACTCCGCTTTCCTCCGGGGCTTCCGCCTGCAGAAAATCTATAAATGATCCGTTTTCATTTAGTTGCGGCCCCAGACTGCCCGCGGCCTGATTGGCCATGCGCACCCGCCCGTTTTCCTCCAGGAGGAGAAGCGGGTCGGAAATACCGTCAAACAGGGTTTGCAGCATCTCATAATGGTGCATGATCTCATACAGGGACTGGATATTTTCCAGCGCTATTCCCAGCTGCTGACCCAAAGCATCAAGTATGTCCCGCCTTTTCTGAATATCTTTAGTCTTTTCCGGATCCCAGGCCAGGGCAAGAACGCCCCAGGTAACTTCCTGGGAACGGACCTGGACGTAAGTGATCCCGTTTTCGCTTAGGACCGAATCATTTTTCATTTTCTCATAAATATATGCATAGGATGTTTTATCCGGCCGGGCATCCTTGGGCCACACATACACGGTATCCGGAGGCGGGGAATTTATATAAACCACATACCTGAGATTATAGCGATCAAATATATTTTTCAGAGCGGCTTCAAGGAGATCGTCCATTTCCGACCGGATATGCAAACAGTTCAGAAAGTGGACAAAAAGCTGCACATCCTTGCGTCTTTCCGTGGCTTCCCGGCTCAGATCCTTTGTCCTCTCCGCAACCATTTTCTCCAAATTTTCCGCGTACTCCCGCAGCTTGCTCCGGGTTGAGCGCAGATGTTCAGCCAGGGTCTCCACTCCGCAAACCAATTCCTCTATCTCATCCTTTTTATTCAGGGTGTCCAGGATTTCCACTTCCTGAGGCTCGGCGAAGTGTTTGCGGAAAATGCCGGTCAGCCGGTGCAGATTGTGAACCACCAGTTTCTGGAAATAAACGCTTATAAAGGTGAAAAAGAGCAAAACGCAGGCCAGATAAAGGACCAGATACCCCAGGGTGACATCCTTGATCTTGTTCACCGAGGCCTGCACCGGGAATCCAACCACAACCGCCCCTTCGGTCTTGTTCAGCTCGTATCCGAACCCCCTTTTGTCCCCGTATTTATCAAGGAGTTCCTCCGGAGCCCTCCCGGGATCTCCGTGGCAGTGCATGCAGGACTGGGTGAATTTTATCGGGCGGGCGGAAAAATAATATTCTGTGTCCCTGCATCGCTTGAATCCTTCATAATGGCTTACCTGGGGGTGTTTTTGAAAATAGCGTATAAGTTGCTTTTCCACCTCATTCGGGGAATATTTTTTGTTTCTGGCGTTGAAAGCGACCCGCCGATAGTAAAACCCCTTATTCTCTCCCTTCATCTTCTCCATTATCTTTCTGGAAATATATGAAGAGGATTCAGCCTCGAGCACGAATTTCTCTTCCGGAAACTCGCGGATTAATTTGGGACGCAGTATGGAGCGTACATATTTCTGGACGGAATTAGCCTGGGCCAGGGTCAGGTTGGCCTTGTCGCTTATCTGGGAAACCAGGAGACTCTGCATGTGAAAGTACAAAATCCCCATGAAAAGGCAGCCCAGAACCACGGCGATAAGCGCGAGCCCGGCCAGGAATTTGAACTGCAGGCTTGGTGAATATTTAAAACGCATGACCAATACCGGATAGAACAGATTTCGTTTATCTGCCAGTGTAGCAATTAGTTTCTCGCCTGCCAACTATAGTTAGCAGGCAAAAAATGTTTTTAAAATTATCATCTGAGATTTCAGAGGGTTGGCAGATAGTTAAATTCGGCACAATCATTGCTCAAGGCAAAACAGTTTTACAAACAAATTTTATAAGGAGGATTATATGTCTGAGGAAAAAAGTTCTCTTACCGGCGGCGAATATGAAGCCGAGGATGTGTTTGCCGGTGCCGAACCGTGGTCTTCGATTGAAACCAAACTGGTTCTGGGCTCGTTTGGCGCGGCAATATTTTTTCTGCTTGTTTTCGGCTACTTAATCAATACACACCTCTTGAGTTAATCATGATCGAGTGTCTGCTCTATCACAATGGTACGCATTGGGTCGCTCATAATGACTTTTTCTCTGTTTCCGGAAAGGAACTTGAGGACCTGGACCGCAATCTGGAGAAATTCCTGCAGGACAGTTCCCGATTCCGGGGACAAGGGAAGCAAAAAGTCTTTATGAGCTTTGAAAATGGCACGATTCCACGCTGGATACATCAGTATATGCCGCATTATTTCAATAGAATAGCTGTAGTAAACACTGACAAGAGACAAGTGGAGGAAGCATAATGAACACTACACATGTAAATAAGAGGTGGTACTCCGGCATGGCCACCCAGGAGGATTGGTGGTCCGTATGGCTTGGACTCATCTTCTTTACCCTGGGTCTTTTATCCGTGACCGGAGTGGATTTTGTCGGCTGGGTGGCTTATCCCAGCAAATGGGTAGACATCACCAATTCCATCGGCCCCCTGGGAGACGCCTACCAGGGACTTGGTGGCATTGGTAGCGTAATTGTCACTTATGTGATGTTTACCATTGCCACCTGTATCGGGGCTTATTTCCAAAAACTGAATGTCAAGAAATTCTTTCTTGGCTGGACAGTGATCTTCTTGATCACTTATCTGGTTTGGGTCCTTGCCCATCACGCCTTTTTCGCCGCCAACGTCACCAACCGGGCCGAATACGGCCTTGATGTTTCCCTGTCTTTGGGCGGGGGTGCCTCTTATATAGCCGCCCTTTTGGTCGGCCTTATAATAGGCAATTTCTTCAAGGGATTGGCCAGTTTCTTGAGCGAAGCGGCCAAACCGGAATGGTATATCAAAACCGCTATTGTCTTTTTGGGAGTCAAGGTCGGATACATGGCCCTGAAAGCGGCCGACTTCGTTTTTGAGCTCGCACTGACCGGTGCGGCGGCCACGATTGTCGCCTACCTGATTTTCTGGCCGGGCACCTATCTTATCGCCCGCAAACTGTTCAGCCTGCCCCGCAAGATGTCCGCTGTTCTGGCCTCGGGGATTTCCATATGCGGCGTATCCGCTTCAGTTGCCACAGGCGGCGCGGTTCGGGCCAAACCAATAATTCCGGTCATGGTTTCCGCCTTGATCGTGGTCTATGCGGTTATTGAGCTGGTCATCCTGCCCCCGGTGTTCACCGGAACTATGATGGACGAGCCCATTGTCGCCGGTGCCTCATTGGGTATGGCCGTCAAGACCGACGGGGCTGACGCGGCTGCCGGTGCTGTCCTGGACGAACTCATGCGCAACAAGAAAGTGGCCCAGGACGGCGTGCAGTGGGAAGAAGGCTGGATCACCACCAGTGCGGTCATGACCAAGATCTGGATTGACATGTTTATCGGCCTGTGGGCCTTTCTTTTGGCCATCGTCTGGGTGTATAAAATCGAACACAGGCAGGGAGAAAAGGTCCCCTTTTCCGAGGTCTGGCATCGGTTTCCAAAATTTGTTCTCGGTTACCTGCTCACCTGGGTGGTTTATCTGGGCATCCTGTTTCTGGCTCCGGAGGTCAAATCCGCGGCTAAAATCGGGGCCATGCCCGTGGAAAAGGGAATGCGTAAACTCTTTTTCATGCTTACCTTTGTTAGTATCGGTATTATTACCGATTTCAAGAAATTGGCCGAGGCGAAATTCGGGCGCATGGTCTTTGTATACCTGATCGCCCTGTTTGTGTTTATCGTGCCGGTAGCCGTTGTCATCGGTTACTTCTTTCACCACGGTATGACACCGCCTCTGGCCTCATAAGCCTCCTCTCTATACACTCCCCCTCCTGGTTATCCGGGCCGCTATTAAAGCGGTCCGGATAAATTTTATCCATTCCCCCTCATTCTTGACCTAACAAGTCCAATAATTTAACTAGATAACTTATTGTTTGAACGGATATCAGACTCTGATTCGGATC
>Ga0182239_1000806_pt1 | contig 10973 bp, 8 predicted proteins | sample hydfrate6_PW_210_FD_132456 | JGI IMG/M metagenome (GOLD analysis project Ga0182239, IMG submission 132456) | Subsurface microbial communities from deep shales in Texas, USA - hydraulic fracturing test 6_PW_210 | ecosystem: Environmental > Aquatic > Deep subsurface > Shale gas/oil reservoir >...
CAGTCATAGTTACCTCCTCTTTCCAGATAACTTCCCTCATCAACCAGATCAGTCAATTCCATACATTTCAGCTCTTCAAAAGCAAGAGAAGAACGCTGATTATCATTGCTCAAAAGAATATTCCCATCTGCACCAATTATTAGATAGGAATTCAGCATATCATCAGCAGATTCAAAGGTTGGAGTTGATCCATTATTTAGCACCAATCCTTCGTTTATGATTCTGAATGCTTCGAACTCTTCGGTTGTAAGGATCAGATCCAATGCATCATCATTCTGGCCTTTCATATAGAGTACCTGGAATACCTTCCATCTGTCAGGACGTAGTGATGATATGAACGTTTTCATATCCTCCAGATAATTCAATTTGGTAACTGTGGTATTGATCTTTAGCTTCATGCCATGCTTGCGAACAAGTTCACAAACTCTCTGAACGTGTTCAACATGGCAACCATTTCCCCTTCCAAGTTCCTTCTCTATATTTTCATCTGTAGAATCTACCGAGATACCTATCCAATCGACATAACAACTCAATTCTCTGATATTGTTCTCATTGAGCAAAGATGCGTTTGTAACAACACTAACAGTAAACTCCATATCCTTTGCCATTTGCAGAAGGTGACCAAGGTTCTTGTATAATAAAGGCTCACCACCAGCAAAGTTGACCTTTTCAATACCTCTTTCCTTTAAAGTTTCAAGTATATGTCTGGCTTTTTCGATGTCCTTGAACTCCCCGGTCATATTCTTGTAGAAACAGAATCTGCAGTTGTAATTGCAGTTCATAGTGACATGCCAGTTTGCAGACCTGATATTTGTAACAGGTGTGAGGTTTTTTCCCTTGATGGTTGCATAAGGAATAGATGAATGACGAATTATTCCATAATCATTCAAATGGACAATGTCCAGATTATTCCTGCAGTCCTGTATGCAAAGATCTGTGTTTGCCTGTTTTTTTTCGCTGGTATCGTTGAAGCCTATAAGTTCAGCTTTACCAGAGAAGTATACTATATTTTCCCTTTTCATTGTTCTCATCTCCATGTGAAAGGGAAAAAATGTCATAAACAGACAAATTAAGTCCTGGTTTTTGTTCTGTGGCTTTGATTAAACATTTATACATAGTGCAAACTAAGGAAATAAATGTAGATTCAGAACAGCTAATACAAAATTGTCTTTTAATCATGTTCCCTTCCAATTTGAGCTTGCCACTACATCCACCTTCAGATCATATCTGAAAGGACGAACATTTGTATCGCACATGTGAACCAATTCACATGGGTGGTGTATTTGCAAACTTATCAACGACTTTTCAATATTTATACGTTTGCATGAAAATTATTGATTTTGAATGGATAAGCAATAATCCTGTCAATCACTCCTTAAAGCACCTGTTGGGGAGCGGTATAGTGTCCATGTCGTTGCGTGGGGTTCGAACGCTGAGGCGGTGTATGTTTATAGTGATTGGACGACTGCTTGAGTTTATAATTTTTATGCAATTGTTTGGGTAGTGCCACCTTCGGCGGGTGGTTGTACTGTTTTAGTTGTGCAGAAGTAACTACCGGTTTTATTTCATTGTTTTTTCTTTTAATTATCCTATAGACCTTTTGTTAGTTTCTATTAGATAAATTAAAAACGCCTTATGTTTAGAAGTCAAAAAGGGATTTCTGAGTATCAACAGCAGAGTTTTTTACAGCAGTTTGGATGGAATTTTCTACACTGTATGGTACTGGCATTGACAGTTGCTTAAATATCTTTAAGGTAATTTTTTCACCGAGTAGCTTAGCTATTGACTCAAAGGAACATGCCTTTAATGTTTCAATCGATCTGACGTTGTTTTCATATAGCAATCTGGCTCTTTTTCGTCCTACATTCTTTATTTTAAGGAGCTTAACAAGTTCAGGACCTGCTCCATATTCCAGACGAGTATCTAGTCCATCAAATGGGATATTATATTCTCGAAGAGCAGCAATTTGATTGATTGCAGACGCAATTCTCGCTGCACCACTGGATAGATTATGAAGATCTCCTTCACCGATTGAGTATTTTTCAACAATGGCCTCAGTATCAACTTCGTTTATCCAGTCTTTCAGTATTAAGGTATTCTTTAATGATTCAAGATAAGATTGATATTCATTGGAAAGGCCTGCATGCTCATCTGGAGGAGAGATGATTTCTTCCTTGATTTCTAATGCAATGCATGAATATTCTGCTAGTTCTTTGTTCTTTATGTAAACAGGTCTAATTTCATCAGATGTACATATCAATTGAAGTAAAGAAAGAGTTGTTAATTTCATGCTTGATTGTTTCGCCTGTTCCAATTTTTCAGTTATAATTGCAGCAGTCAGTGGATTAATATACATCCGGGAAATTAATAGTCCAAGTTTAGTTGGCATAAAAAGATTATTTTCATTGTTTATCATTTCATGATTTTGAAGGAATTCAATGCAGAAGCAGATACTTTCGATAAATTCATTATCATCGCCGGTATGTGCAGAAAAAGTCCGTAGGAAGAAGTCAATGATACCCTTTTGTGATATCGCTGAATTACTGCATATTATTCCGAGTACATGACTACGTAGAATTGATTCATCACGTAGGTATGAATCGATGTCTTCTGCTGTTGCGAAGATATATTTTTCTTTTAGTTCATCGATATCGTCAGCTTCTTTAGCAAGAAGAAGAGAAAAACCCTCCGGATCTAAATGTGGTCGTCCTGCTCTTCCTACCATTTGCTTATATTCAAGAACAGGAATAGGAATCATGCCCCATTCTGAATTAAAGCGGGAATAATTTCGAATTATAACCTTTCGTGCTGGAAGATTTATACCCGCTGCTAAAGTTGGTGTACAGGAAATTATCTTAATCAAGTTGTTCTTGAATCCTTCTTCTACAAGTTTTCTCTGAGTGGAATTAAGACCTGCATGATGATATGCTGAGCCATTACGAATGCAGTCTGCAAGGATTTTTGCTTCACCGGTATTACTTGACAGTTCAACCTCGTCGGCAATTAAAGCAAGTTCTTTCTTGCTATCGTTGTCTAATAACGCATTTATTGCTCTTTGTTCTTGATTCTTAATATTTGAGAATCTCTTAGCAAAGCCTGCACAATTTCTTCGACTACTTTCAAATACAAGACATTGGGCTCCTTGCTCTATTGTATCAAGGACAATATTTGCACTAATGTCTTTTGTATCATGCTTTATTTTCTCCTGGCGAGGATTTTTTCCAGTAAAAAAGTTCATTGCTTTACCGATTGCAATTCCTTCATTCAGTACTGTTGGTCGCCATTCACTGACAACGAGTTCAGCATCCAACCATTCTGCAAGAACCTCGGCATTTCCAATTGTGGCAGAAAGAGAAACTATCTGTAGGTCTGGGATGCTCCTTAGCTTTGTGATAACAATATCTACAGTAGGACCTCTAAGAGCATCACCCAAAAGATGGACTTCATCAACAACAACAATGGATAAGTCCTGTAGCCAAGTTGTACCATTGCGAAGCATTGAGTCTGTTTTCTCAGAAGTACAGACGATGATATCATTCTTACCGAGTTGTTCACTTTTAGACTCAAATTCTCCGGTAGAAATCCCTGTCTTTATTCCTAGTGATTCGAATTCCTTGAATCTTTCATACTTCTCATTTGCTAGGGCCCTCAGGGGAACAATGTAGAGGGCTTTGCCGCCATTAAGAACATGTTTGAGCATAGCAAGCTCTGCAACCAGTGTTTTCCCACATGCTGTTGGAATAGCTGCAAGGATATTATTTCCCTCCAAAAGACCTTTGTTTACAATCTCACTCTGAGGAGGATATAATTCTTCAATACCGGCACTCGTATAGATCTCAATTGCTTCCCTGGGGAGAGGAAGAGAATCGATTCTAATTCTAGGTGTCTCTTGTAAAACCTTAGGAAGAGAACTTATTGAAGTTTCCTCTGTTATAAGAGTAAATGCCTGCTGAAATTCATTTACTTTAATTTGAGACTGCATTTCTTTTCTTTTGAATTGATCGAGTAGCATTTCCTTAGTAGTGAGAAAATGGGTGAAATCACAGTACTTTTGACATGGATTGTTTAAGATTAAAGTATATATTTCACTAGAAATGATATTTTCTTCATCAAACGAAGATCTTTCGAAATAAAGATAGTTGTCAATGGTTGAAACATCAATAAAAATAACAGGAATCTTATGTTCTTTATATAGCTGTCTTTTTTTGAGACTGACATCACGAGTTGATGTTATCTCAATTGCAGCTACTATCTTGTTATTATTCCAGATAGAAATATCTGGAACAATATTCGAGTAAGGCTTCTCCAATTCAATAACTGTTGCAACTTTCAACATGTCAAAGGTATAAGAGTCAGAAGTTCGGAGCCTATCTTTTTGTTCAAGAGGAAAAGGAATTCTATTGTAGTATGGATCAATATTGTATCGAGGACATCTAAACTTGAAGATTAATGATTCATCTGAATCTAATTTTGAGCTTAAAATGTCATAGACCTTCATTGTGGCATTTAGATGGATTATGGATTCTAGTGAATGTTCTTTTTCTCCACTTGCTTTATGGGCAAAATGCCATCTTCTCTTTGGAAAATCTTGCTTGTTCTTTGCAATAACTTCTTTATCACATAGCAAACAGAAAAGTTCAGAAGCAGCTGCAGTTTCTTCTCTCTGGGTGATGTGCAGAACATCTCCGTTAGAATCACACGCATATTCCATAGGGATGTGCTGATTTGAAAACTTGAATGATTCATTTGTGTTTTGATGAATAAAAATCACCCATTTTATAAATAAAGAAACTACATTAGTTATATGTTTTTTTTAGATTTGATGATATGATTTTAAATTATCAGTGTTTTAAAAAAAATTAAATAACTTAAATGAATTAGTCTCTTACATTATAGAAAATATTATAATTGCAGTTTCACACGCAAAAAAGGAAAGGATGGATAATGGAAACTGAACTACAAGACCAATTATTACAGATTCCCCTAGAGGAACAAAGACTCTACAAGATGTCACATGGTGCCTTTAAACTAAAAAAATATGCTGACATATTAGAGACTTTAAAACGAAATAAGTGGATAGTACTTCATGAAAATACCAAAAAAGGACAGGCTGAAAAGTTCAAAAATGCATTGAATGAAGGCGATTATGTATACATTACTGTTGGTGGGGATGAAGTTTATTCAATAGCTAAGATTCAACCTGGTCCCTGGCAATATGTTCCAGAAGACATTACTGGTGAAAAAGGATGGATCTACAGAGAAGTCGAATACGTTAAACCTGCAATCAAAAAATATCCCTACGGGATAAAACAAAAAAGGAAAGATATCTATCCAAGTGGTAATAGCACACTGACAGAGATCACTCCTAGAGACCTGAATGAAGCTAATGAGATATTATTTAAACCTTATTTTGGTGCAGAATTCATTTCAGATAAAGCACCACCTGTAAAAAAAGAGACCGACTTGCCAAAGCACCCGTGCAACATCATACTGTACGGTCCTCCTGGAACTGGAAAAACGTTCAACACTATTGATAGAGCAGTTGAGATCATAACTGGTTATCGTTCAAGTCATGATGAGAATAAAGAGACCTTTGATTCATTAAGAGAAGAAGGGCAGATAGAATTTGTTACTTTCCACCAGAATTATGGTTATGAGGATTTCATGGTGGGTATTCGTCCAGATCTCGATGACTCAGATCTTAAATTCAAAAGGACAGAAGGAATATTCTACAGGTTATGTAAAATGGCAGAGCAGAATTACTTGCAGTCCCAAAACATGATAGATGCACTTAGACCATTCGATGAAGTGTTTTCAGAGTTCATGGAACCATTGGAGACTGAGAATAAAGAAATTGAAGTTAAAATGCTTTCTGGCAAAGTTTCCTTTTGGATCACAGATATCGACCCAGATAATGGGAACATCAATATCAGAAATAGTGTTGGGAAGTCCAGCAAGCTGAATATCAATACACTTAGAGGACTTTATGAAGGAAACAAGGAAATTAACAGTGGCCGTAGAGCCTATTTTGATCCATTGGTAAACGAATTACTGGAAATGGGAAAAGAAGTTGCAACGAACATTCCACTAAAAAGATATGTCCTTATAATAGACGAGATCAACCGAGCTAATATATCAAAAGTTTTTGGTGAATTAATAACACTTCTGGAAGAGGATAAGCGCATTGGATCCAAAAATGAGCTTATGGTCAATATTCCAAATGAAGATCGTGTTTTTGGAGTCCCTCCGAATCTTTATCTTATAGGGACCATGAACACAGCTGATAAGTCAATAGCACTTATCGATATCGCACTTAGAAGACGTTTCGAGTTCATTGGATACTTCCCGGATTATACTTTATTAGCGGATGAGGAACGTAGTATTCTCAGGCACATAAATAAAGAGATATATAACCGCAAAAAATCGGCTGATTACCTTATAGGGCATGGATACTTCATGAACAATACTAGTATAGCTGATGTTCTTCGTAACAAAGTAATCCCACTTCTTATGGAATACTTTGCAGGCAAGACCGATATTGTCGAGGATATCTTCAAAGGAAGCGATTGGTCAGTGAAATATGATATTGAACAATACGACTGGCAAATACAGCAGTAAATCCATGATAGAAATATTTGAATACGGTAAGTGGGTCAAAGTTCCTGACCGAACTTCCCTTGAATCATATTTATTCTCTTTATGGCAGGAATACAAAGAGGTCTGGCCACCTAAGAAGGAAGATGATTCTCTCAAAAGAGAAATAAGAAGTATCAGCCATTTTTAATGTTTGATGGAGAACTGGCCAGAGCAAGGAACTACATAGGATTTATTCATTTTGAGGATTTCAAGGTAGAGATATTCCCTAAGATTTTCAAAAACACAACTGATGTTAGTAAAGAGCTCATGCATCGTCATTTGTTCTACTGGTTCAGTTACTGCAATAGAGTGAAATTTCCTTTCAATCAGGCTTTCCTTGATCATTGTGAAATATACGAATTGCCGGAACTTATCATCTACTTATTTGCAAATCAAATACAGGAAGTTGTAAGCGGTCAACCTTATTCTGCTTATGAAGAAGTATCTGAGGCGCTACAGACACCACGTGGCCGGATAAATTTCAGCCGTTATGTGAATCGAATATCATATTGTAATTATCATCAGATAGATTGTGATTATGAGCCTTTTGTCTTTGATAATTCACTGAATCGGATAATCAAGTATTGTACCAGATTATTACTTTCAAAGGCTAGGATTCCTGAAACTCAGAGATTGTTGAATGATATTATTTTTGTGTTGGATGAGGTTGATGACCAGGTATGTTCCCCACAGCAACTCTCAACTCTACAAATTTCGCCTATATATGGTGATTATGAAGAAGTAGCTAACATCTGCAGCATGATACTAGAAAATCAGGTGTACTCTCATGAGAGCTATGATATGCGGAATTGGAGCCTGTTGTTCCCCATGGAAGTTATATTTGAAGAATTTATAGCAGGCTTTATACGGAAACATTTTAGTGACAGATTCAAGGTGGAAGCTCAAAAGTCAGATCTTTATTTGCATGATGATCCTAAAACATTCAATCTTCAGCACGATATATTGCTTACAAGCAAAGAAACCGGCGAGCAGATAATCATTGATACGAAATACAAACCTCGATGGGATTTGGAGAATGGGGATTCAAAGAAAGGCATATCCCAATCTGATATGTACCAGATGGTCAGCTATGCCTATCGAAGGGGAACGGAGAAAGTCTTATTGATATATCCAAATACATCTGAGCAACCGGTAGAAGATTATACATTTGTTGTTAAAAATGGTGTTACAGATGAAAGTATCAGAATTAAGGCAATTGATGTGCCATTCTGGTCTATGGATGATTATCTTCTTGTTGAGGAAAGGCTTATGATGAGACTGAAACAGGTTTTGGTTGAGGAGTTTTGAAAAGAAACTACTCTTATTTTTCAGGTTCATATAAAGCCATGTCAAGAATCTCCATAATTGGAAAATTATCTGTCATGTGCCTTTTTGATAATTCCTGCTGGATTTTATCGGATTCGTGAAAATAGATGAAATATTCTTTGTGTTCTCTGGCTGCTTCTCTGAATTCCACGCAGAGATTCTTATTCATTTCCCCTTTGATTCTGAGGTTTTTCCTTACAAATGAATCAAGAATAGGATTATCATTTGGGTTGTAGAAATGTAATATTTTAGTGCCCAGACTGAAAGCGTTTTTCTTACTTATGTTTCCATTCTTATAAGTCACAGGATCACATGTTTTGAAGGTGTTTAAAGCAGATTCGTAGTCGTCAAAACTCTTGACTTGTTGCAGTCTCACACTAACTTCCTTAACACCTTCCCAAGAAAGTCTCGTCCTGTAAACTTCATTAATGAAGTCTAAAAAATTGTTATTAGATAGTAATTTCTTGAATTCATCTGTATTGAATTTGTTGTTTCGTTCTTTGTATCCAAGTTGATTATACATTCCTTGATACACTAGAGCAAAATAATTCTCCTGTATATGTTTTGTAACCATTTCCTCAAACTTCGAACAATCGGGCAGGCGCGTTTCAAGAAGTTTTAGTATTTCTATCCGGTTCATATTGAAACCTTAATTTACTTTGATTTTTCAATCAAATTTAAAAGAATATCATATTGTTTTTATACATGGTATATTAATTTTATTCATTGCCATGGACCAAATTATTAAGCCCGAAGACATTTATAACTTGCTTGTAGATCTTGCAAAAAAACGCCATACGATTTACTATAACGAAATACTCAAATCATATGGTTTTGAAACAAATCCTGCTACAGTCGCAAATCAACTTATCAATCCAATTCTTACACCATTAATTCGTTATAATGTTGAAAAAGAGCAACCAATACTTTCATCGCTAGTTGTAAATGTAAAAAAGAATCTTCCCGGAAACGGTTTTTTTGATACAATAGAGACGATGTTTGATTTTAGAACATCAAATGATGCTGACAAAAAAATCGCTCAAGCTGGAGAGCTGGAATTAATTTGGAATTATGACTGGGATTACAGTGAATGGGATGCAGACAAGTGGAATGAGATTATCAACAAAAAATCAACAGAAGAATTTAAGAGTTCATTGATTAATCTTGATGAACTTAAAAGTTACTTAGTGGGCATTGCTAAAATCCAAGAAACAGTAACATATAGGCAGGTTTTGAAGTCTTTTGGATTGCAGTTGAATCCAGGAAATGTAGGACTTCTTGTAAGAGAAGGCCTTGATCCATTAATCTATCTTAATGCGGAACACAATGAGCCGATTTTATCTTCATTAGTGGTCAGAAAAAAAAGTGGAACACCAGGGCCTGGTTTCTTTCGAAAGATGCAGATAATAGGTAAATATGATGGTTCTATCCAAAGTAAGGATGCAACAGATTTTCATAAAACCGAATTGAAAAAGATATGGAAGCATTATTCTAAATGAATTCAAAACGATGAGGAATTTCATGGGAAAATATTCAAAACTCGGCGTTTATCTTCAAAATAGCCCAGATAGCATCGTAAAACTAACCTTCAAAGATGTGGAAAACATTTTGGGATTCAATCTCCCCGCGTCTGCAAAAGAACATCAAGCATGGTGGGCAAATAGTGGAGGTTCACATACACAAGCAATCGATGGTTGGTTATCCATGGGATGGAAAGCAAGTGTTGACTTGAATGAGCAATTTGTAATCTTCACTAAAAATGGACACTTGGAAATTGAACAACAAATCGAAGAATATATTCCAAAGGAAACATCCATATCTGCTGCTCAATTCGAAGAGGAAGCTCGCATTTTCATGTCGAAATATTACTCCAAAGAATTGTTAGCTTGCAAGCATCCAAATGTTCCTAAAATATTCGACATGATCTCAGATGACTGTGAGATAGTAGGGGATGCAAAATTTTACACTATGGTACGAGGTAATTCCCTACCACCAGCGAAGTTTGCAACAATAGCAGAACATGTATGGCTTTTGGAGAAAACGGGAGCTCAGCATAAGTTCCTGATATTTGGAAATGATAGACGAGTTCCTGAAGAATGGCTAAAGAGATATGGTGATCTTGTAGATGGAGTTGATTTTTTCTTCTATGTAGTTGGTGAGAGGAAAATCGAACGATTGAACAGAACTAAAAATAAACAAAATTCAGTGTACCTCTAAATAAAGAGACCATCTTTAAATAATTTTAGAGATAATAAGCAGGCAATTATGAAATTCGAAGAGAGACTGGAACTATTAAAAGAAGAACTGCAAAAAGAAGACTTCCTGAAATCAAGAGGTCTTGGAAATGAAGTTCCCTTCTGGATATTTGATTATCCTCCTGAAAAAGAATTACTAGTCCGAGATACCATCACAAAACTAATACCTGCCTTAGAAAAAAAATCCATTCAGGTGCTTGAGATCGACCTTTATGATGTGTGTCTTGAGATAATAGAAAAGAAAATATCTACAAATAAAATAGGTTCCTTCGAACAGAATAAAGGTTCTGATGCGTTACTGAAAAAGCTCAAACTTATGCTCAAGCCAGATGTTCTAAAAAATGCCATACAACAGAAAATGAATGAAAACGGCAGTTTCCAGCTTATCTTTTTGACTGGAGTAGGTAAAGCCTGGCCTATGGTCCGTTCCCATACAATTCTTAATAATTTACAGCCACTGCTTGGTAATGTACCACTTGTTACATTCTACCCTGGAAAATACAGTGGATTCGATCTTAGTTTATTCGGTAAGTTCAAGGATGCAAATTACTATCGAGCTTTCAGGCTAATTAATACAGATAATAATTCTCAAAGTTAAAGGTTGTTGAGCTAATGACTGATGAAACAAAAATAAGAGACCTTTTCCTAAAAGATATCAAAAGAGAGATCAATGGTGTCATCAAAGTTGATCAAGAAGACGATGCGAACGTATACACCGAACTCGATGAATATGTGGTCACAAAAGAGTCATTGAAA
>Ga0182239_1000807_pt1 | contig 10966 bp, 8 predicted proteins | sample hydfrate6_PW_210_FD_132456 | JGI IMG/M metagenome (GOLD analysis project Ga0182239, IMG submission 132456) | Subsurface microbial communities from deep shales in Texas, USA - hydraulic fracturing test 6_PW_210 | ecosystem: Environmental > Aquatic > Deep subsurface > Shale gas/oil reservoir >...
GTTATAGCCCAGAGGAAGGCCGAGCTCGACGCCGCACAGAGGCGGGTCGCGCGCTCGGAGGAGCTCGCCCCGAAAGGCGCCGTTCCCGTCTCGAAGCTGGACGACGACCGCGCCGCCTTTCAGGCGGCGAAGGCTGCGGTCGCCGCAGCTAAGGCGCAGGCCGCGGCCGCGCAGGCCGCCATCGGCCAGGCCAGATCAAACGTCATCGCGGCGAAATCTGCGGTCGACGCCGTCCAGGCCACCATTGAGCGCATCCAGGCCGATATCGACGACAGCGTGCTGAAAGCACCACGTGATGGCCGTGTACAGTACCGCGTCGCTCAGCCCGGTGAAGTCCTCTCTCCGGGCGGGGTGGTACTGAACATGGTCGACCTTACCGATGTGTACATGACTTTCTTCCTGCCGACGGAACAGGCCGGGCGGGTCGCGCTCGGGGCCGAGGCGCGGCTCGTGCTCGATGCCGCTCCGCAATACGTAGTCCCGACCGAAATCTCCTTCGTGGCGGATGTCGCCCAGTTCACCCCCAAGACGGTGGAGACGGAAGAAGAACGCCAGAAGCTGATGTTCCGCATCAAGGCGCAGATCGCTCCGGATCTGCTCAGAGAGCATCTCCACCAGGTCAAGACCGGCCTGCCGGGCATGGCCTATGTGCGGCTTGACCCGCAGGTGGATTGGCCGGCCGAGTTGCAGACCAGGCTGTCGTCACAATGAGCCTGAACCCTGGCGCACCGATGGAGGATAACGAAGGTGCGGCGGCGCCGGTCGCCCGCCTGCGGGAGGTAACCCTGCGCTACGGCAAGGTGTGCGCGCTCGACAAGATCAGCCTCGATCTTCCTGCGGGCTGCATGGCCGGGCTGATCGGCCCGGACGGCGTGGGCAAATCGAGCCTGCTGGCGCTGGTTGCGGGTGCCCGGGCGATACAGACCGGGCAGGTGGAGGTGCTTGGCGGCGCGATGGCGGATGCCCGCCATCGTCAAACGGTCGGCCCACGCATTGCCTACATGCCCCAGGGCCTGGGGGGGAACCTCTATGCGACGCTCTCGGTGGCGGAGAACCTGGAGTTCTTCGGGCGGCTGTTCGGTCAGGATGCCGGCGAGCGGGCGCGGCGCATCGAGGGGCTGACTGAAGCCACCGGGCTCAGGCCCTTTCTGGCACGGCCCGCGGGCAACCTTTCCGGGGGCATGAAGCAAAAGCTCGGCCTGTGCTGCGCCCTGATTCACGATCCGGACCTGCTCATCCTCGATGAGCCGACCACCGGCGTCGATCCCCTCTCGCGGCGCCAGTTCTGGGAGCTGATCGCCGGCATCCGCCGTTCCCGCCCCGGCATGAGCGTGCTGGTGGCCACCGCCTATATGGAGGAGGCCGCACGTTTCGACTGGCTGGCGGCCATGGACGATGGCCGTGTGCTGGCCCATGACACCCCCGCCGCCCTGCTGCAGCGCACGGAGACGGATTCGCTGGAGGCTGCCTTTATCCGGCTGCTGCCGGAAGACAAGCGCCGGGGTTATCAGGCGGTGGAGATTCCACCGCAGCCGGAAGACGATGGCGATACTGCGATCGAGGCCCGGGATCTGACCATGCGCTTCGGCGATTTTACCGCGGTCGACCATGTGAACCTGCGTATTTCGCGGGGGGAGATCTTCGGTTTTCTCGGCTCCAACGGCTGCGGCAAGACCACCACGATGAAGATGCTGACCGGGCTCCTGCCGCCGAGCGAAGGCCAGGCCCGGCTGTTCGGGCAGACAGTGGATCCCCACGACCTTGCCACCCGCAGCCGCGTCGGCTACATGTCCCAGTTCTTTTCCCTCTACACCGAGCTGACGGTGCGGCAGAACCTGGAGCTGCACGCCCGGTTATTCAGGGTGCCCGCCGCCGAGATCCCGGCGCGGGTGGACGAAATGGTGCAACGCTTCGATCTGACCGCCGTGGTGGACAGCCTGCCGGGGCGGCTGCCCCTCGGGCTGCGCCAGCGCCTGTCGCTGGCGGTTGCCACGATCCACAAGCCTGAGATGCTGATTCTCGATGAGCCCACCTCGGGCGTCGATCCCGTGGCGCGCGATTCCTTCTGGCGTATCCTGGTGGAGCTGTCGCGCCGTGACGGGGTGACCATCTTTATCTCTACCCACTTCATGAACGAGGCCGAGCGTTGCGACCGGATTTCATTGATGCACGCGGGCTGGATACTGGTGACCGACGCGCCCGCGCCCCTGATCGAAAAGCGAGGCGCGAAGACTTTGGAAGACGCGTTTATCGCCTATCTGGAAGATGCCGCGGCGAAGGAGGGCGCGCCAGAGGCCGAGCAGCCGAACGAAGCCGCTATGCTCGATTCAACCGAAGCGTCGGCCGGTTCTGCCGAGTCACAGGGCTGGCGGCGCCTGTTTGACCCGCAACGCATGCTCAGCCAGGCCCGGCGTGAAGGTCTGGAGTTGCGCCGCGATCCCATCCGGCTGACCCTGGCGCTGCTCGGTAGCGTCATCCTGATGTTTGTGATGGGCTATGGCATCAGTCTTGATGTGGAAGACCTCACCTTTGCGGTACTGGACCGCGACCAGACCACCGTCAGCCGCGACTATACCCTCAACCTCGCGGGCTCCCGGTACTTCATCGAGCAGGCACCGATTACCGGTTATGCCGATCTCGATCGGCGCATGCGTGAAGGCGACATCAGTCTGGCGATCGAGATTCCGCCGGGCTTCGCGCGCGACATCGCCCGGGGGCGGCGGGTCGAGATCGGCGCCTGGATCGACGGAGCCATGCCGACACGGGGCGAGACCGTGCGCGGCTATGTGCGGGGGATTCATGCCCAGTGGCTGGCGACCAAGGCACGTGAGGCCGGCTATGGAGACGCTTTGGCGGGGCTGGTCAATATCGAGACCCGGTTCCGCTACAACCCGGACGTCAAGAGCCTGGCGGCGATGGTGCCGGCGGTGATCCCGCTGCTGCTCATGCTGATCCCGGCCATGCTCGCGGTGCTCAGTGTGGTGCGCGAGAAGGAACTCGGCTCGATCACCAACTTCTACGTCACGCCAACCACGCGGCTCGAATTCCTCCTTGGCAAGCAGATTCCTTATGTGATCCTGTCTTTCCTGAGCTTCCTGCTGCTCACGCTGCTGGCGGTGACCGTCTTCGGGGTGCCGGTAAAGGGTAGCTTCCTGACGCTGGCGGCGGGTGCACTGCTCTATGTCGGCGCCGCCACCGCCATGGGGCTGCTGATTTCCACCTTCATGCGCAGCCAGATCGCGGCGATCTTCGGCACGGCGGTGCTTACCATCCTGCCGGCGGTCAACTTCTCCGGCATGATTGATCCAGTCTCATCGCTGGAAGGAGCGGGGCGTCTGATCGGCGAGATCTACCCGACCACGCATTTTCTGACCATCTCACGCGGCACCTTCTCGAAGGCCCTCACCTTCTCCGACCTGCATGCCGCCTTTCTCGCACTGGCACTGGCCGTACCGGTCCTGGTCGGGCTTGCCGCGGCGCTGCTCAAGAAGCAGGAGCGTTAGTCTATGCGCCTTACCAATATTTGCCATCTTGGTGTCAAGGAGTTGCGCAGCCTGATGCGGGATCCGATCATGCTGGTGCTGATCGTCTACGCCTTCACCCTGTCGGTCTACACGGCGGCCACGGCGATGCCGGAGACCCTCAACAAGGCGCCGATCGCGGTGGTGAACGAGGATCGCTCGCCGCTGTCATGGCGCATCGTCAGCGCCTTTTACCCGCCTTATTTCGTGCCCCCCGAAATCATCAATCAGGCGGAGATGGATGCCCTTATGGATGCCGGTCTGGCTACCTTTGCCCTGGATATTCCGCCCAACTTCCAGCGCGATCTGCTGGCCGGGCGGAGGCCCACGATCCAGCTGAATGTGGACGCCACTCGGATGAGCCAGGCGTTCACCGGCAGCGGCTATATTCAGACCATCGTGAATGATGAGGTGCACGCTTTCGTGCAGCGTTATCGTGAGGTGCCGGCACTGCCGGTCGATCTGGCACTGCGCGTGCGCTTCAATCCCCAGCTCAACAAGTCATGGTTCGGCGCCGTCATGGAGGTCATCAACAACGTAACCATGCTTTCCATTGTGCTGACGGGTGCCGCACTGATTCGCGAGCGCGAGCATGGTACGGTGGAGCATCTGCTGGTGATGCCGGTCACACCGTTTGAGATCATGACGAGCAAGGTGTGGGCAATGGGGCTGGTGGTCCTTGGCGCCACCGCTTTTGCGCTCACCGCCGTGGTGCAGAGCTGGCTGTCGGTGCCGATCCAGGGCTCGCTCATGTTGTTCCTGGCCGGGGCGGCGCTGCATCTGTTCGCGACCACCTCCATGGGCATCTTCCTCGGCACCGTCGCCCGCTCCATGCCGCAGTTCGGTCTGCTGCTAATGCTGGTGCTGCTGCCGCTGCAGATGCTCTCCGGTGCTACGACTGCGCGTGAGAGCATGCCGGAGGCCATCCAGTACATCATGCTCGCCGCGCCCAACACGCATTTTGTGATGCTGGCTCAGTCGATCCTGTATCGGGGCGCGGGCATCACGGCGGTCTGGCCGCAGTTCCTCGCCATTGTCCTGATTGGAGCGGTCCTTTTTGCCCTGGCGCTGGCCCGCTTCCGCAAAACCATCGGGACGATGGCGTGAGCTGGCACCTTGACCGAGGAGGAATTAACCTGTCTGCAGAATCGAGCCAGGTCGTGTGTGCGGGGGGTGCCGGGTGACCGGCATTCCTACCGCGACCGTCGTGTGCCACAGAGCGTCCCTTAGTGTGCCGTCCTCTAAGCCTTGAAAACATGTTTCTTTTGGGCATAAACGATTAATTATCAACAAGATAGCGTGGTCCGCCCCTCTGCCCCGTCAGAAATTGAAACCTGCTCTGATATTGATCGTCTGCACCTGGTTTTATCCGTATTGCCAGATGAACCACTTGTGCATACCCTCTAACAGAATCGGGGGAGGGGGCGCAATGATTATCCAATTCGAGCCCTGTGTAATAGCGTTCTTGCCGGCATGTCTTTCAGCGTCCATCAATCGCCTCTTTACGCCGGGAGATGCAACGAAACGCTGAGCTGTGTCAGTGTTGCATTGTGTCTTCGGCTCCATTCCATGAGCGCGCATGTTGCAGGCGTTATGCAGTCATTCCTAAGTCTTGTTGACAAGTGTCACGTGACGCGATACTCTTTACTGCATGATCAAATCCTTCGCTGATAAACGAACTCAAGAACTGTACTCCAAGGGCAAGTCAAAGAAATTTCCTACGGATGTTGCGCCGAGGGCCGCCAGAAAACTTGAGTACGTGGATCTGGCCGTACAGTTGGAGGATTTGAAAGTGCCGCCCGGCAATCGCCTTCACGCACTGTCGGGAAACAGGCAGGGGCAGCACGCAGTTTCAATAAATGATCAGTGGCGTATCTGTTTTTGTTTTGATGATGGTGATGCGTACGAGGTCGAAGTGTGTGACTACCACTGAGGGAGGTGATGACTATGGCTATTCTTAATACTGCTGGCATGCAGCGCAAGCCGACTCATCCTGGCGAAATGCTGAGGGAGGATTTCCTGCCGGACTATGGCCTGTCCGTTGCGGGGTTGGCTGAATCTCTGGGCGTCTCTCGCCAGTCAATCAATGAATTGCTGCGTGAGCGCCGTGCTGTCAGTCCTGAAATGGCGCTCCGGCTTGCCCGTTTGTTTGGTACCTCGCCTGAATTCTGGCTGAATGCGCAGCGTTCTGTTGATCTTTGGACTGCCGCTCAGTCGGTCAAGGAAGAAGTGGATCGGATTAAGCCGTTACATGCTGCATAACCATGCCATGTCTAAAAGTTTAAAAGTTTAATAAAGTTTAGGGGGTCGGACCATGCCAACATATTGATATGACGGCAATTACCCTCCAAATCTAGGCCCAAAAACACCCTTAGAAGCCCCTTTTCAGGGTCAAAACGACCGTTTTTTTAAGGAATAATCAGATATTCACTCAGGGATGCCCCCAAGGGTCGCGGTAGGAATGCCGGTCACCCCGTCTAAGAGTACGACCTTGGCTTTCAGCCATTTGCTGGGCTAAGCGTTTTGCTTCATCGTCAACACGAAATTGAATTCTAGCGTCGTCAACACGAAATTGAATTCTAGCGTCCATAGGTTGCTCCTGAAATTTGTGTGTGCACAAATGTTAACACGGTAGTCACTGGAGGGCCATCAGCCAGGCCAGGCAGCCAGGGGAGGGACGCTGTTATGTATTTATCCATTGACTTACTTCTTCTTCATGGTACATTCCGTCCATGCCACGTTTAGCAAGACTTGACATTGCCGGCCTTCTGCAACACGTCATCGTGCGGGGGATTGAACGGTGTGATATTTTCAATGATGATCAAGATCGTCAGCTCTTTGCTGCCCGCTTCTCCACGCTTCTCTCCGAAACTGGCATGCGATGTTATGCGTGGGCGCTTTTATCAAATCATTTACACCTGTTATTAATGCCAACCACGACGTCACTGTCGCACTTTATGCGCAGACTTCTCACCGGATATGCTGTATCTTACAACCGCCGTCACAAGCGCTCCGGACATCTGTTTCAGAATCGTTACAAGTCTATCGTCTGCGAAGAAGAACCTTATCTGCTTGAACTGATTAGATACATTCATCTGAATCCGTTACGTGCCGGGATGGTTGCTAGTCTGCAGGAGTTGGACAAATATCCCTGGACGGGGCACGCGGTTCTGCTCGGTCACCTGCAATTTGCCGCTCAGGAGACTGAAAGCGTTCTTGAGCGATTTGGCAAGGGGGTCTCCCCGGCACGGCTAAATTATCGTCAATTCGTCGCGGAGGGGATTATGACCGGGCGCCGTGACGATCTTGTCGGCGGCGGCCTTAAGCGGAGCCAGGGAGAAAGAGAGAATCACGAATACGAAAGTTTCGATGAAAGGGTGTTGGGCGGTGGTGATTTTGTTGACAGCCTAAAAAAGGATTTTCGATTGCGCGATAAGATGAAGCATGTCACGCTCGCGCAACTGTTGGAAATTGTTTCAACGGCATTGACCATTGATCCGGATGTGATCAGGAAACCAAGCAAAAGCAGGGCCCCGGCGGCGGCGCGAGGGATAATCTGCCATCTGGCGGTATACGAACTAGGCTATACCGGTAAGGAAGTCGGCAAATTTCTTCACCTGGGGCCGACCGGAGTCAGTCTGGCCTCAAGACGCGGGGATAAGATCCTGAAGACGGATGCGATGCTGGCGGAGAAGATGATGGGCGCAATAGATAAATAGATAACTGCGTCCCCCTGCCCCCCCCTGGCCCGTCCCATTTTATATATTGAGACTATATGCTGAAAAACGTCATTTTACAACGACTGTTATCCATGGTCATAAACCTGTGTGCCATTGTAGCCGCTTTAATGTTTGCATTCATGGTGCGCTACGATTTCCGCCTCGATATGCTCCCTATGACGGCGTTCTGGCGTCTGTTGCCGGCGGTGCTGGGTTTAAAAATGGCGGTTTTCTGGTACTACGGCCTTTTCCGCGGCTGGTGGCGCTATGTTTCCATGGCGGATCTGGTCTCCATCACGAAGGCGAACGCTGTGAGTTCGGTGTTGGTGGTGTTGTATGCAGTGTTTGCCTTCCGCCTGGAATCCATTGCGCGCACGGTGCTGTTTCTGGATGGGCTTTTCTGTTTTCTTATGGTGGCGGGTATCCGCTTTTCGATTCGGGTTATTCGGGAACGTTCGCCGCGGTTGCGCGAGGGTAAATCGAGGAAAATCCGCCTGCTGGTAGTGGGCGCGGGTAACGCCGGGCAGATGATTGTGCGCGAACTGCAGGTAAACCGCAAACTGCCGTACCACGCCATCGGCTTTGTGGATGATGACATCAGCAAGCAGAAAAATCGCTTTCTCGGTCTCCCGGTTCTGGGCAGGTGTGCGGATATCCCTGCGGTGTGCCGCAAACACCGGATTGAGGAGGTGGTTATTGCGATCCCTTCTGCGCGGGGGAAACAGATTAAGGCCATTGTAGCGCAGTGCCAGCAGGCCGGTGTTGCATATAAAACCCTTCCCAGTGTGGGGGGCCTTCTGGATGGATCGGTGTCGATTGAGCAGATCAAGGAGGTTTCGCTGGAGGATCTGCTGGGACGCGAGCCGGTGCGTTTGGATACGGATAAAATTTCCGCCTATCTGCGCGGAAAGCGCGTTCTTATTACCGGGGCGGGCGGCAGCATCGGGAGTGAGCTGTGTCGTCAGGTGGCACGTTTTGATCCGACGAAGCTGGTGCTGTTTGAAAATGGTGAGACACCGCTGTTCAGCATTGAGCAGGAGTTGCGTAACCGCTATCCTAAACTCCATATCTATCCGATTATCGGCGATATTCGCTACCGCGCACGTGTGGAGGCGATCTTTGACGAATTTATGCCCGAGGTGGTATTCCACGCAGCGGCATACAAGCATGTGCCCATGATGGAGGTCAATCCGGCGGAAGCGGTGAATAACAATGTGCGGGGCACCCAGGTGGTGGCGCAAGTGGCACACCTGTTCAAGGCAGAGCACTTTGTTATGGTGTCCACGGATAAGGCGGTAAATCCCACTAATATCATGGGTACCACCAAACGCGCTGCAGAGAAGATAGTTCAGGCTTTGTCGCGGCGCAGCCGCACACGCTTTGTTACGGTGCGCTTTGGCAACGTGCTCGGAAGCAACGGGAGCGTGATACCCACGTTTCAGGAACAGATCCGTGAAGGGGGCCCGATTACGGTAACCCATAAAGATATAACCCGCTTTTTCATGACCATCCCTGAAGCGGCGCAACTGGTGCTCCAGGCCGGGAGTATGGGTGCAGGGGGGGAGATATACCTGTTGGACATGGGAGAACCGGTTAAGATAGTTCACCTTGCAGAGGAGTTGATCCGCCTGTCTGGCAAGGCCCCGTATGAGGATATTGATATAACCTTCACCGGGTTACGTCCCGGCGAAAAGTTGTATGAAGAACTCCTCCTTGACGGGGAGGGGGTCAAACCCACTACGCACGAAAAGATATGCGTCGCCGGATCGATGCAGGAAGATGAAGAGACGCTGCAGAGGCAACTGGATGAGCTCTTTGATTCAGCACGCAAGCTGGATCTGGGGCGTACGATTGAGGTGCTGCACGAAATTGTGCCGGAGTATCAAGCGGCGGAGCATGGGTGAAGCCGTAGGTGCGAGGGGCAAGGTGCGAGGAGTCAGGTTTTAACCATCGAAGCGAAAAATCGACTGGTCGAGGGCAGATTTCCACTCGTTTGAAGGCGAATAGCCGTAGCTATTTGTCGAAAAGGATCGGAAATATGAACCGGTCAGACGGTTTTGCAGCCGATCCACGGAAAGTCCGACAGGCTCCTAGTCACTGTTCTTGTTGAAACATTGGTGTACGCCGTCTTCAAAAGCAATAGGGTCAATCCCGAACGTTTCCGCCCATGGTCCCGGGTCGCATTCATTGCCTTCGACCAGCATAGCCAGTTGGTCTCCGGTGATCGGGAATCTGTCGAATCCACCGAGGATGCTGACTATTGGTTTGACCAGCGAGATCGGCTGGTGGATTTTATGAACCGTTTTTTTGCCGAGCGCCTGACCCACCAGGTCGAGAGTCGTATCATAGGTGTAGCTCTCGGCACCGCCCAGCAGATAGGTCTCCTTGATCGCATCCGACTTGTCCAGGGCTGTGACGAATGTTTCGGCGACCTGTTCGACCGCAACCGGCTGGATACGGTATTGACCATCGCCGAACACCGGTACGAGCGGGAGGCGACGTACCATGTCGGCCAGTGTTTCGATAAACTCGCCGCCGGGTCCGAAGATCAGGGCGGGGCGAAAGATGCTCCAGTCAAGGGCGGATTTCCGGACTTCCTCTTCGGCTTCCCACTTCGTGCGCTGGTAATCGATCTCACTGTCGGGACGCGCCCCGTTCGCACTCATGTGCAGATATCGCTTGACGCCGACCGAGGCAGCAGCTTGCAGAACATTCTGCGTGGCCTCAACATGCAGACGTTCGAATGTCACGCCCCGGTCGGGAAAGGCACGAATAATTCCAACCAGATGGATTACAGCGTCACAGCCCCGCATCCCATCCGGCAGGCTCTTCGGGTCGGTCACATCTCCGACATGAGTCTTGATGTTGTCCATCTTGGGCAACTCTTCCCCTGAACTGCGGTGTATCAGGGCAATGACATCATGCTCCGCAGCCGAAAGTTGTCTGAGCACCTCACTCCCCACAAAACCGCTTCCTCCGGTAACAAAGACCTTCATCTGTCAATACCCCCTTTACAACTTAAGCGTGATGAATTCCTCTACCTTACACGTGAATATGTTCATTTCACATCAATACTAGCAACTCATTACAACGATACAATGGATAAAGGGATAATTATCTGAAATAGTTTCGATTTGATCTGGCACAGATCTGCAAATAGAAAACTGTCAGATCAAGTCTGATGGCGTCGCAAAAACTCACCAATTGCAGCGTCGCTTCGACGTACGTAGGTACGCTTCATTGCTCGACAATTACGCGTCTTGCATTTGGCGCTTTTTGCTTAGCCGTCTGTTTTTTTACTTTCTGCGAAAAAATCAACTATTGCCCTGCTGTGGTTATCCATAGGGATTTTTGCTCTGGGCGATGGACCCTTTATGGCTCCATGTTCTACTTTTCAGTATAGCTATTGGGGGTATGCTGTATATGCTTGCTCTCCCGAGTGAAGCATGTAGGTTCAACGAATAGACATCCACATTTTCCTTGAGAACTACTGCTCTTCGGTGCTAACATTCATTACCCGTGCGGTTTTAATTGTGATGCACGTCCAGCGCAATTTATCCAAGCTGGTGAGTGTTTGCCTGCTTACAGCTTCTTTGCTTCAGTAGCGCTTTTTTGATGCATTGTAAAAATGGCTGTAATTCCCCTGCTGTTTTGACTTGTATAGGCACGCTTCATTGATCCACACTTCCGCACTCGGTATTTGGCGCTTTTTTGCTCAACCATCCA
>Ga0182239_1000808_pt1 | contig 10961 bp, 13 predicted proteins | sample hydfrate6_PW_210_FD_132456 | JGI IMG/M metagenome (GOLD analysis project Ga0182239, IMG submission 132456) | Subsurface microbial communities from deep shales in Texas, USA - hydraulic fracturing test 6_PW_210 | ecosystem: Environmental > Aquatic > Deep subsurface > Shale gas/oil reservoir >...
TGTTTATCCACACGCTTTGTGCCCGTTGGCCCAGAATGATCGCTCCAGTGCCTGCCGGCTGATACGGCGGCCAGAATCAGAACCAAGACGGCCAGGGCAATTGGAATCAGTATGCGCGCTCGTCTCGGGCGCTTCAAACGAATACGTTGCCTGGGCTGGAAAATCATTTTTGCTGCCATAGTCTTTCCTCGGCTCAAATACAGCCAGAAGTCACGTTCATCCCCCGCCAACAGCTGGGAACAAGGCCACCCGGTCCCCTTCTTCAAGCTTGGTTGTCATCGGAGCATGCTTTCCATTCACAAAGGCCACCTTGATCTCTTCTCTGGCAACACCCAGGCTGGACGCTAAATCAGTGATTGTACTGTCTGGATCCAGGGAAAATACATCTGCAGATGCCGGCTGATACTTGGCCAAAGTTGCATAACAGCGTACCTGGATGTTCATAACCCTCCTTGAAATAAAAAATGCCGGAAATCAATATCCCAGTCCGGGTCAGCTTGGGCGGTAAAACCTGGAAAAGATATCTTCCAATGATGTAAAAACAACCCCCCCTGATGGTCGGGACCGTACAATGCATCCCCTCTGACCGGGTGACCGCAGGCGGCCAGGTGGGCTCGAATCTGATGCCGTCTTCCCTTGTAAATCCCGGCCTGGACCAGGCTCGCCTGGTCACCGGGCATATACCCCACGGGCCGGATTGTGGTCCAGCGCAAAGGATCCGGTTCCAGACTGTTTAGAACCCGCACTTTTCTGCGTTTGGCCGTCTGCAGAAAATTGCGGACACATTTTTCCTCAACCAACCGGCCATGGACCAGAGCCAAATAGGTCTTGGCTGTTTGCCCCTCTTCCTGCATTTGTTTATAGGCCAGGGCAGCTTGAAAATGCAACCCAACCAAGACCAGTCCCGATGTCGATTGGTCCAATCGGTTCAACAATACCGGATTCTGACCAGGAAACAACCCGGGAAGCGCCTGCTCCAGGGATGGATGCGGACTGGTGGCCTGGTTCTGCGTATGGACTTCTCCTGGCTTGAACACTGCAGCAAAATCGTTGGTCGCCCGGACAACTGCAACTGCCTGCATAGGTTCTGACCCCAAGCCCTCTTCCGCCGAAAGATTCCAGATACATACTTCCTGTCCGGAAGCCACCCGGTATCCCTTGGGCTGTCTGCGGCCATCCACAGTGACCGCTCCGATACGGATCAAATACTGTCTGTGTCGCCTTCCAACTTCAGGCACAAGCGACCCAAGGACCTCATCCAGCCGTTTCCCGGCAGCACTGTCCGAAATCTGCGTGCAGGCCCATTTCTGGCCCGGTCCATTTTTCCCCACAGGTGTTGCCGCTTGGTTAATGAATCCCATATGATTTCAGTTTACGGTGCAAATAACTGCGCTCCAGGCCCACAATCTCGGCCAGGCGGGAGACATTCCCCTCACATTCATTGAATTTTTGGAGCAAGAATTTTCGCTCAAAGGCAGCTCGGGCATTTTTAAAATCTGTTTCCTTTTCCGGTGACTGCCGGGATTGGACCTTCTGCCCCCTTGTCTGGCCGTGAAACTCCGGGGGAAGGTCTTCCGGTCCGATCTTTTGGCCGGCATACATAATCATCATCCGCTCAATAAAATTCTTTAATTCCCGCACATTGCCCGGCCATGGATAGGCCTTGAGAATGGCGTAAACATCGTCGTGAAACGACAGGGGACGAAATCCATTTTCTTGACACAAGGCTTGGGTAAATTCTTGGATCAGGACCGGGATATCGTCAACCCGCTCCTTCAGGGCCGGCACATGCAGGGGAAAGACATTGAGCCGATAAAAAAGATCCTCGCGGAACCGGCCGGAAGCTATCTCCTGGGCCAAATCCTTGTTTGTGGCCACAATGACCCGAACATCAACACGAATGCTTCGGCCCCCTCCAACCCGTTCAAAGCACTGCTCCTGCAGGATACGCAGGATCTTGGCCTGGGTCTTCAGGCTCATATCCCCAATTTCATCCAAAAAAAGAGTCCCTTTGTGGGCCAGTTCAAACTTCCCGGCATGAGCGGAACCAGCTCCGGTAAAAGCTCCTTTTTCATGCCCAAAGAGCTCGCTTTCGATCAGTTCTTCCGGAATAGCCGCACAATTGACAGCCACCAGAGATTTCTTGGCTCTTTTGCTTTTTTTGTGAATACTTCGGGCCACAATCTCCTTGCCGGTTCCATTGTCCCCGGTAATCAAGACCCAGGCGTCAGTTGGGGCCACCCGGTCAATCTGGCTCCGAAGCTCCAAGATCTTGGCACTTTGCCCGGAAAGGTCCTGGACATAATCTGCTCGCACCCTGGACCGCAGATCCCGATTTTCCTGCTGCAAATCGCGAAATTCCAGGGCCTTGGCCGCTGTGACCATCACCTTTTCCAGAGACAGAGGCTTTTCAATGAAATCAAAGGCCCCTTTCTTGATGCTGTCCACTGCTGTTTCTATATTTCCGTGCCCGGAAATCATGACCACCGGTATATGAGCATACTCCTGGCCCACTTTTTCCAAAATTTTGATCCCGTCTTCCCCTGGCAGCCAAATATCCAGAAACAAAAGATCCACGTCTTCCTTCTGCAATATCCTGAAGGCAACCTCACCGCTTTCCGAGGTCAACACATCGTACCCTTCATCCTGCAAAATCCCGCTCAAGGAAAGGAGGATATCCTGCTCATCGTCAATTATTAATATCGTAGCTTTACTCATGGTGTTATCTGGATTGTTGAAAGTGTGTTACAAATTGTAGCTCGCAGGGAAAAGCTCTGGATTTTTCCCTTTGGTCAAGCCAGGGGCAGTTCAATGGTAAAAATTGTCCCCTGAGGATGGTTGGAGGTGACCCTGATATACCCTCTGTGGTCGTTGATAATAGACTTGACAATGGTCAATCCCAGGCCGGTATTTCCCTTTTTCCGGGAAAAATATGGTTCAAACAGCCGCCCTTGTTCCTCTCCTTCAATCCCCGAACCATTGTCCCTGATCTCAATTTCCACCCACCGTTTTTGTTCATTGAGGTGGGTCAAGACCTCTACCCTGGGCTCTGGATGATTTTTCAAGGCTTCAGCCGCATTGGTGAACAGATTGATCATGACCTGCTTTAACGCCGACCTGTCGAAACGGAATTGGCTCATCCCGGGCTGAACATCAAGCGACCAGTGGATAAAGGAATGACTGTTTTGAAACAGTCCGACCACCTCCTGGAGCAAAGCCGGGAGGTCATCAAGGGTGGGCTGGACATCCGGCAACTTGGCAAAGGCAGAGAATTCTTTGACCATTTGCTGCAGATGCTCCACCTGGCGGACAATCAACTGGGTACACTCTCCAAAGCTTTGGTCCGGAGCAAGGCTGGCGTATTTTCTCTCCAGGCGCTGGGCTGACAGCTTGATCGGAGTCAAAGGGTTCTTGATCTCATGGGCAATGCGCCTGGCAACCTCCCGCCAGGCCGCCATTCGCTGCATCTTATCCAGTTCTGTGACATCTTCAAAGACCAGGACCATGCCCATATCCTCCCCCTGGCTGGGCCGCAGACCCACAGCATTGACCAACAGCTTGCGCTCTGCACTTCCCAATTGAAGATCCAGCTGCCGCTGCCAGGTACTGTTCGGAGCCCAACTGACCTGTCCCATAGCCTCGGCAAAGAGTTCCCGATGTCGGTCTTTGAGCAGCTGCAAAGGGTAATGGCCAATAAGCCGGTCCTGGTCCATGTTCAAGATGGTCAGGGCTGCCTGATTCACTGTGGTGATCCGCCCCTTGGGGTCAAGGGAAATGACTCCGGAAGTGATGGTATTTAAGACCACTTCCATGTACTTGCGTCGCTGTTCCAGTTCCAGATTTTGCCGTCCAAGATCCAGGTTGGCCTGATTGAGTTTTTCCTGACCGCGCTCAAGATCCTCAGCCATGATATTAAAGGATTGAACGAGCTGTCCCAACTCATCTGCAGACTGATCCTGAAGACGGACAGCCAGATCACCGTGGGCAATCCGCTGGGTTCCTTCAGAGAGTGCCTGGATGGGGGCGGAAATTTCCTTGGCCAGGCGAAACCCGAACCATATGGCCCCAAACAGGATGAGCAGGGCCATAACTCCCAGCAGAAGGTAAAAGGCGAGCTTCAAGGGAGCTTTGAGCACCTCCAGCTTCTTATACTCTTCAATACCCTCCAGGACCTGATCAAGATTTTTGACTACTCCTTGTTTCAGACCAGCCCCCAGGACCAGAAACCCGGTCTTCCCTTTGTCCACTGGAATCACGGCCAAAACCAGGTCCTGGTTCTTTGATGTCAACAAGGTGGACCAGACCTCTTTTTTTTGATGCAGTGCATCCCAATCCACCGTATTCTTGGCTTCCGGCCATTTCTCCGGCCACGGACCTTCAGGGTGCCAGTTTTGCTCTTGCAAACCGGGAGCCACAACCCCTATCAAATTCAGTTCATATTCTTGAGCCTTCTTCTGCAGGTACTCGTCCATCCCTGGACCGCCCCACAGGAGTTCCTGGTCCCGGATGCGATCAATAAGAAACTCTCCCTTGTGCTGCAGCCGCTCTTGGGATTGAGAATAAAATTTTTGTCCTACTTCCAGGGCCTGCTGCAGGGATCTGTCCACCTGACTGCCGAACCAATAGTCCACTGAGGTTTGGACAAACTTGATAGAGACCAAAAACATCAAAATTGTTGGAACAAGTGATAAAAAGACAAAGGCAATCACCAGCTTGGTCCGTAGGACTGCTCCAGGCACCTTCCGCCTGCGCTCTAAAAAAAGCTTGACAATGTTGCGCAGGACCAGAAAAAGAATCAACAGCAACAGGATCAGATTGAGATTAAAAACAATGAGGAATAGGTAGGAATTCACTCCAAAGAAGTGGAGTTCGATCCAACTGAAAAGAATTATCAGCCCAAAAGCGGCCAGGGCAAGCAAAAGCTCGCGCTGCCTTTTTCGCCGGGCGTTCCGTGAAGCATGTGCAGAGACGAACTCCCTATTCATAAGCTAATACGTTAAATGCATACGGAATGTCTGAGAAAAGACAACATCCCAGGACCAAAAAAACAGGGCGGTTTTCAGCCAAGCCGGAACATCGGGTCGTTTGAACTGGAGAGTCAGTTCCAGAGTATATGGGGAATCGGCGTGCAAGAGGTTCCACGGACCGAGATCAAGGGTGATCTCCTGCCATTTCCTGTGCACCAGTTCCTTCAGATCGCCATCCTGATCATTCGTGTTGTTTTGGCGGTTCATGAGTCGATAGGTCTGGGTCAATGGGTTGGATTTCAAATCATAGACCAGACTCTTCTTTGCAACTGTTTCATCCGGCCACCAGCTTTTATTGCGCTGCATACGGATATCGCACTGCATACGCAGTCGTCCGCTTGATTTCAGGGCCTCTTCGAGAAGGTCGATTTCCTCAGCTTTGACCCCGAACCTCAGCTGAATTCGTTCTCCAACATTGTCCAGGACCAGAGAATCCAGAGCCAATTGCTGGGCCTCAGCGCCCACAGTCCAGCACAGGAGACAAAAAAATCCCAGGATACAGCCGAGAATATATTCACAGGATAGCATAGGCACTTGAAGGTCGCAGTTTGTCCCGGTAATACTGGGAGTCAGAAAAGATGTACATCAGGATCAGACAACAAAAAAATACACACCCAAGAGAGCTCTGTAGCTGCTCGTCGGTGATTTACGCATTTGTTTCATCTGTCTTTACCGGCCACAGTTCATGGTTGTGTTTTTGTCCACAATACAAAAAGAGATTTGCAAATTTGTCCAACCCCCGTCAAGCTCGTTCTGGAGCAATCGAAGGGTGCCCAAAAGCCCTTTTGCAACCCCTTATGGCCCATGAAGATACACCTGAAACACCCAACTGACATGCATATCAAAATCATCTGTATAGGAAAACTGAAAAAGGCGTATTGGCAGGAAGCAGCCGAAATCTATATCCAACGGCTGAAAAAATTATATTCCCTGACCCTCATTGAGCTCAAGGACGGCCCCAAACATGTGCATGCCGAACAGCGCATGCAGGTGGAAGCTCAGGACATCCAGGGAAAAGCATCGCCTCAGGACCAGTTTATCTGCCTGGACAGCAAGGGCAAAACCCTCTCCTCGCCGCAACTGGCCGCAAGACTGCAGGCATGGCTGTCTCCCCCTGGACGGATCCCATGTTTTGTCCTCGGAGGAGCCTACGGCCTGCCCAAAGACCTCACTGCCGAAAGCGCTTTCGTGCTCAGCTTCGGCCCCATGACCCTTCCTCATGAACTGGCCAGGATCGTGCTTTTGGAGCAATTGTATCGAGCAACAACTATCCTGAACAATCATCCGTACCATCACTGAGTCAGCTTTGCTCCGGTATTTCTGACCTGTTTTTGGTCCAAAAGGCCTAAAAAACGCATTGTTAAATATAAAATATGGCCTCAGTTCCGTCATTTTTCCATGTCAAGGATTGCTCCGGTCAAAACTTGTTGCTACGATTCAGATTATCGTAACGAAAACTCTTTTTCTACTGGCCGAACGAGCTTGGGGGAGTTGTGTATTCAGCCTTTCATGCACCAATCACAGAAGACGATCCATGGTCTTATGTCCGCGGTCTTCAGTCCGGCAGCCTCTGCGACTGGGCGGGCCGGGTCAGCGCCGTTCTTTTTCTGGGCGGCTGCAACCTGCGTTGCCCCACCTGTCACAATGCCTGTTTGGCCTGGAATCCGGAACAGTACCCTCTTATCCCCAAGAATTCGGTCCAGCATTTTCTTCAAACCCGGGCCCCCTGGCTGGACGGCCTGGTCCTCTCCGGCGGCGAACCTACTTGTGTCCCTCAGATCAGCACCCTGGTCCAGGGACTCTCATCCCTTGGTCTGCCCATAAAGCTGGATACCAACGGCATGGGTCCAAAAACAGTTGCCTCTTTGCTCAGTCAGGGCCTGATTCAGGCCGTAGCTGTGGACGTCAAGGGTCCGTGGGCCAAATATCCACAGCTTACTGGAGGTTATTGCTCACCCCAGCAAGCCCAAAGCTCCCTGGAGGCTATTTTCGATCTGGCCAGGACTATGCCGGAAGATTTTCATTTTCGCTGTACAGCAGTACCAGAATTAGGGACCCACGATTTGGATGCGGTGCAACAAGCTGTCCCTTCCGGATTCAGGGTCACCATCCAAACCTATATTCCACCTGACAACACCAACTCTTCATACACCATCCCAACACAATAAGCTATACATATACAGCCGCTTGCGGCTGTTTTTGAGGAGGTTGCCAATGTTTATGGCTGAAGTCGAAGAACGGATCATGGGGAACAAAACGTCGCATACCGCCCCGGAACATATTCGCAAACGGGACGGACGTCTGGAAACCTGGGCCGTAGACCGCATTGCCCAGGCCATCTTAAAGGCCCTGCAGGCCAGCGGGATTCGCGATCCTCTCCTGGCTCGACGCATGGCCGGAAAGGTGGAAAAAAAGTTGTCCGGGCTCCAAATCCCGGAGCAGGAACAGGTTCAGGACATGGTTGAACAAGTGCTCATGGAAAGCCGCCTGTTCCATGTAGCCAAGCGCTACATCCTGTACCGCGAACAGCGCAGGCAACTGCGCAGTCAGCAGGAAGCCTTTCTGGACATCGGCAAGACCATTGACAATTATGTGCACAAGCAGGATTGGCGAGTGGCGGAAAACGCCAATATGTCCCATTCCTTTCAAGGACTCATGCTCCACCTTTCCGGGTCGGTCCAAGCCAGATACGCCTTGGAAAAATATCCGGAAGAAGTCCGCATGGCCCATGAACACGGCTACTTTCATATCCACGATCTTTCTTTTGGCCTGGCCGGATACTGCGCCGGCTGGAGCCTGCGGGACTTGCTGCTGGAGGGATTCAACCTGGAAGGCAGATGCTCATCCGGTCCGGCCAAACACCTGGATTCCGCCCTGGGCCAGATGGTCAATTTCTTGGGCACATTGCAAAATGAATGGGCCGGGGCCCAGGCCTTCAACAATATAGATACCTATCTAGCTCCCTTTGTCCGGGCCGACGAACTGGATTTTCCCCGGGTCAAACAAAGCATTCAAAAATTTGTATTCAATGTAAACACCACCTCCCGCTGGGGTGGACAGAGCCCGTTCACCAACCTGACCTTTGACTTGGTCCCGCCCAAGCATATCGGTGAAGAGGCGGTCATCATCGGCGGCCAGCTGCAGGATGCCTGCTACAAAGACTATGCCCAGGAAATGGAGATGATCAATCGGGCCTTTCTGGAAGTCATGCTCGAGGGCGACTACCACGGTCGAATCTTCAGTTTTCCTATTCCCACCTACAATGTCAGCCAGGATTTCCCCTGGGACTCTGAAGTCGGGGACCTCTTGCTCAAACTGACGGCCAAATACGGGGTGCCCTATTTCCAAAACTTCATCAATTCTGATCTAAAACCCGAGGATGTCCGCTCCATGTGCTGCCGGCTGCAGATGGATATCAGGGAGCTGAGAAAACGGACTGGAGGATTGTTTGGGGCCGGAGATCTGACCGGTTCCATCGGCGTGGTCACCCTGAATCTGCCCAAGCTGGGATACCTGGCCCAGGATGAAGAGGATTTCCTTGACCTGGTGGCCGAGTATGCCTTTCTGGCCAAAGAATCCTTGGAATTTAAGCGCAAATGGGTCAGTGACAATATGGACCGGGGCATGTACCCCTTCTCTGCCCGCTATTTAAAGAATGGTTTGAACAATCATTTCAGCACGATCGGGCTTATCGGCGGACACGAGGCCTGCCTGAACCTCCTGGGCAAGGGCATCGAGGCTCCGGCTGGAATCCGCCTCATGCAGCGGACCCTGGAACACCTGCGGGAGCTGACCTCTTCTTTTCAGGAAGAGACCGGACATTTGTACAATCTGGAGGCCACTCCGGCCGAAGGGACCAGCTATCGTCTGGCCAAAATCGATAAACAACTGTACCAGGACATCCAGACCTCAGGTGACGATGTCCCTTATTACACAAACTCCACGGCCCTGCCGGTCCATGCCACCACGGACGTCTTCGCCGCCCTGGAGCATCAAAACATGCTTCAGCCCAGATACACCGGAGGCACGGTCTTTCACACATTCCTGGGCGAAGCCGTTGCCGACACCCAGGCGTTGAAATCATTCATGGTCAAGGCCATGACCAAGACCAAGCTGCCCTATATCTCCATCACCCCCACCTTCTCCATCTGCAAGACCCATGGCTACATAAACGGAGAGCACTTTACCTGCCCCCACTGCGGGGCAGAGACAGAGGTATACACCCGGGTGGTGGGCTATTACCGGCCGGTGACTATGTGGAACCGGGGAAAACAGGCCGAATACAAAGACCGGCAGGTCTTTGCTCCAGTGGAGGACCAAGGCTGAAATCTGCTTTGGTCCAACTTTTTGATGCAAACCGCCAGTCCAACATTCTCAGATAAAAAAGGGGTTCGCAATCACCTCCTGATAACCATTAACAAATTTTTGCTCGACCATCAGCAGATTCAAAGCTCTTTGGCAATCACGAGGTTTTGACATTATATAACAAAAAGGTTATATATAAAACATGTGGCAGGTAATTTTTTTGAATGAAAGGGTAGAGGAAGAACTCTATGCAATCCCCAGAGAGATGCAGGCCCGCTTTGCCAGGATTTTTGATTTGATTGAAACACATGGACTTCCCAATGTCGGAATGCCCTATGTACGGCACGTGCAGGAAGATATTTGGGAAATTCGAGCTTCGGGTAAAGACAAGATTGGACGTGGCCTGTACGTCACAGCAAGGGAGAAACGGGTTGTGCTTCTCCGGTTCTTTGTGAAGAAAACACAGAAGACGCCCAAGAAAGAAATTCAAACAGCTAAGGCACGGGCAAGAGGTATCGAAGATGCGTAATTGGAAGGACGTAAAAAATGAGCTGCTACAGAATTCGGAAGTCAAGGCGGAATACGATAGGCTTGAACCTGAATTCCGATTGGCCTCCATACTCATTGCAGCCAGGACCAAAGCCGGGCTTTCCCAAGAGCAGCTTGCCCAGCGTATGGGCATGAAGCAGGCTGGAGTGGCCCGGATCGAGTCGGGCCGGTATAACCCGAGCATGAAGACCTTACAGCGGTACGCGGAAGCAACAGGTCATAAGTTGCAAATCAGCATGGAGCCGCAATAGGTCTTGACCTTGCACGAGGTTTTCCCGTTGGAGAGTGCTCTGGATCAAACACAACGAGATTAAGGAATCATAATGCCTACATCAGTTCAGCTCCCCCAAGATGCCGAAAAGCGACTTGAGGATTTGGCCAAGGAAACTGGCCGCTCAAAAGAAGATTACATCACAGAGGCTGTCCTGGAATACCTGGACGATTTGGAGGATCTCCACCTGGCCAAGAAAAGATTGGAAGACCTGCGGGCTGGGAGAAGTGAGACATACACATTGGAAGAAGTGGGAAAAGAGCTTGGCTTGGGCGATTAAGTTTGAACGATCAGCAAAGAAAGACCTTGCCCGCCTGGACAGAAAAGCTCAGGCAGATATCTGGAAGTACCTTCAAGATCGCATAGCCACAGATGAGGACCCTAAGCGGTTCGGCGATCCTTTGGTTGGAGATCTGTCAGGGCTTTGGAAATATCGGGTGGGAAGCTACAGGGTTATTGTAGAGATACGGGATCAAGAGGTTGTTATTCTGGTTGTCCGGGTGGGGCACAGGAAAAATGTCTATGGAGGCCATTAGACATGGGCTTCCCGTATCTCTGTGTGATCAAGACTTTCCCGGGCAAAATCCAAGGCGGCCTTGATGTCCTCACGTTCAAGCTCGGGATAATCCTTAAGGAGATGATCCCAGGATATGCCTTCCGCGATTTGCTCCAAAACTATGGAAACCGGTATGCGGGTTCCTTTGATCACTGGTTTTCCGTTGCAGACCTTGGGGTCCCATTCAATTCTGAATTGTCTGGTCACGATCGTACTCTCCTTTGGCGGTTTGTGGCTGCTGAACCATAATCAA
>Ga0182239_1000809_pt1 | contig 10950 bp, 9 predicted proteins | sample hydfrate6_PW_210_FD_132456 | JGI IMG/M metagenome (GOLD analysis project Ga0182239, IMG submission 132456) | Subsurface microbial communities from deep shales in Texas, USA - hydraulic fracturing test 6_PW_210 | ecosystem: Environmental > Aquatic > Deep subsurface > Shale gas/oil reservoir >...
CAGAGGACGGACGACGGAGGGCAGGGGTCAGATATCAGGAAGAAGAGGGGGGCAGTAGTTGGTAGTCAGGGCCCGGCACTCACTTTTAATTGGAAAGTCACTGCAAAAAATAAATGCCCAAGCTAAAAGTGAGTGCCGGGCAATGACGGAGAGGGGGTACACTTTTCACATTCGATCAATTCGGCAAAACGTTTTTGGGGACGCCTTGGTCCAAAAAATATGTCTAATTTGCCGGAGGCAAAGCTGACCTCTGACGTCTGATCTCTCTCTTCCTACTCTTCCTGACCTAGGGCCTTTAATGGGTGACCTCTGATCTCTGAATGTAGACGCCGGACGGTCAATCCAGGCTTCCACTGTATTTTTCAATATAGGCCACAGGGTTGTAGGACTCCTTGGCCTTGCGCAGGCCGGGATCGTCCAGGTCCTGCTCCCGGTTGACATAGGTATAATCAGATGCGGATTGAGCCAGGAATATCTGATTGATGGCCTGATAGACTCCCTTGTGGTTGGGGCATCCCTTTTCAAAATGGATGACCACGGTCTGATCATCCAGGGGTTCAGCTACAGTGTAGGCCACCATATTCCCTTCCACAAGGAGCCCACCTCCAAAAACACCATCCAGCTTGTTCCAGTCCTCAAATGTGTTTAAAATAGCCCGATTCTCAGCTTCCAAAGTGATGGAATCCTCACAGTCCCGCCACAGACACCATTCGGTCTGCAGGGTAAGGGCCTTTTCCACGGCTTCTAGGGTCAACGGGATATATGTATAATCATATGTGCGCTGAAACTGTTTGAGCAGGTTTTTTTTCTTGTGGAAACGATTGCCCCGAAGTTCAATGAGTTCCTGAACACTGTAGACATAATCGAAATGTTCCGGTGCAGGGGATAAGCTCACCTGACCGGCCAGCTGATCTTGGAGTACCAGCGCCAGATGGCTGGGGATTCGAGTCAAGTGAATGGGGGTATTCACTTGATTGAACACAATCCTCCAGTCCTGATCCTGCCAGGGGCCGACAGGGGCCCAATACTGCAGGTGAGGTGTTTTTTGGCGGATAAAGACCAGAGAGCCGGTCCAGGCCCATTCCAAATCGTAGATATCCCGCCAGGCCCAGAGATTGACAAAGCTGTAGTCGGAACTGATCTGCGGACACTTCTCCAGTTTGTGCTTATATTCAGCTTGTTTTTCCAGAGACAGGGGGTGGAAAGTGAGGGGCATGATGAACTCCTGTTATTTTTTTCTCCCGTTTCACAGCCCGCATGCTGAACCGGGTCCAGTCCCTGCGGGCGAAGATATAGGCCATGAGCAGGGATTGGATGACCTGAGAAATAAGCATTGCCGCCCAGATGCCTGTGGCCCGGCCCAGGATGATATGGCCCAGGAGGAAGGCCAGGGGCAGGCGCACACACCACACCGTGCCTCCGATGGCCAGCATGGTGTACCGGGTGGCTCCGGCCCCCAGGAAGACTCCGCCCAGGATCATACTGGTGCTGGTAAATGGGATGGCTGCGATGTTGTAGTACAGATAGCTTGCAATCTCCTGCTGGACCTCGAATCGGGTGGTGAGCATCCCGGCCACAGGCTCCGCAATGAGCCAAAGGCCAATTCCCATACTGGAAACCAGGATGCAGCCCAGGGCCCAGGTGGTCAATCCAATGCGTTTGGCCTGTCTGGTGTCGTCCTGGCCCAGGGCATGTCCGACCAGGATGGAGGCGGTCATGTTAAAGGCAAAAGCGGGCAGAAAGAGTATGGACTCTACCCGGATCCCTGCGGCCAGGGCGGCCAGGGCCACCACTTCCCCTCTGGGCAGACTGGCGGTGATGGCAAACAGAACCAGATAGGCTGTTTGCCATAAGGTCTGCATCAGACCGGCCGGCCAGGCTACCAGCCACAGATAGGGAAGGGCCCGCTTGATCCACCGCCAGGGAGGAAAGGCTGAAGGCTGCATCCAGCCGCGATGCAAAAGCAGGAGACAGTTGAACAGGCATCCGCAGCTGACAGAGATGAATGTGGCCCAGGCCAAGCCGATGGCCCCGAGCTCCGGCAAGCCGAACAGGCCGAAGCAGAGCCCGAAATCGGCCAGGGCATTGAAGACAGTGACCAGGATCATTGACAGCAAAGGGATATGAACCTGCTTTTGGGCACGAAAAACCGCGTTGCTGACCACCAGGAGATAATAGACCGGCAAGAGGAGCAGGTAAATGCGCAAAAAAGCGTCAGTCAGTTCCCGGATTGAGGCCGGGGTGCGCAAAAGATCCAGAAGGAGGCCGCGCAGGGGATAGGCCAGAGCAGCCAACAACAGGCTGGCGGCCAGAACCAGGGTCAGGACCAGGGTCACATAGCGCACAGCCCGCAGGGTCTTCCCGGCTCCGAGAGACTGGCTGATGGCTGTCACCGATCCATTGGCCAAGGCAATGGCGATAATCAAGAAAAAAAGGAGAGTCTGGGTGATCATGCCCAGGGAAGCCTGGACCTCATCTCCGATTTGGCCGGCGACAAAGACATCCACAAATCCGATGAGAAAATGAAAGACCATCATCAGGGTTTGCGGCCAGGCCAGTCGCCATATGGAATCCAACTGGGATCTAAAATCGCTGGTCTGCTGAGGGTGTTTGCTGGTGATGGTCATGGTACTGACAATCGGCTGAAGGGACTTATTAATGAGGGCAAAAGTACTTTACTTTTTGCACCCTGCATTTGAGCAGCACGGGAAATGAATTCCCGCTTGCGGACGTAGCGAGTTCGTGTCCACGCTCCGCTCGTGCACTGATATTTATTGTTTTGTGAATTTTCTTGTCAGTACTTCCAGTTTCGATTCCGGTTTTTGAATGTATTGGGGCTATCCACCAAGTCACAGCTCGTATGAATTCTGGTTTAACTGAGCACTTTGCTGCAAGAGGAGCATGTCGGCCAGGACCAGACTGACCATAGCCTTTAAAACCGGGATAATGCGGGGAATGGCGCTTACATCGTGCCGACCTCTGGTGGTGAAGGTGATTTCCTCCCCCTGATCGTTGACTGTCTGTTGTGGCAGGTCGATAGATGGTATGGGCTTGACAGTGGCCCGGGTGACAATGGGCTGGCCTGTGGATATGCCGCCCAGGATGCCCCCGGCGTTATTCTGGGTGAAGCCCTCACGGCGCAAGGGATCATTGTTCTGGCTGCCCATAAGTTCGGCTGCATCACGTCCGGCTCCGATCTCCACGGCCTTGACCGCTCCAACTCCCATAAGGGCAGAGGCCAATCTGGCGTCGAGCTTGTCAAAGACAGGCTCACCCAGGCCGGGAGGGACATTGTGGGCTGTAATCTCTACCACTCCACCAATGCTGTCTCCCATCTTGCGGACTTCCTCGACTTTGTTCTGCCACAGTTCGAGCACTGAGGGGTCGGGGGCGAAATAGGGACGGTCCAAAGCCTGGTCCGGGGAGATGACCTCAGCCTGAATGCCGCCCAGTTCCCGGGTATACGCCACGACCTGGATGCCGAGAGTGCTGAGGAATTTTTGGGCTACAGCTCCGCCCACCACCCGGCAAACGGTCTCCCGGGCTGAGGCCCTGCCGCCACCGCGATGATCCCGGACCCCGTATTTCTTTTTGTACGTATAATCGGCATGCCCTGGGCGGTACAGATTTCGCAGGTGATCGTAATCCTTTGATCGCTGATCTTGATTGGGGATCACGAATCCAATGGACGTCCCGCTTGTCTGGCCTTCAAAGATGCCGGACAGTATCTGGACCTGGTCCCCCTCTTTGCGGGGTGATGTGGAGAGACCCTGGCCGGGTCTGCGTTTGTCCAGCTCTTGCTGGATGTCCTCCTCGCTCAAAGAAAGGCCGGCCGGACAGCCGTCGATCACTCCGCCCAGACTCAAACCATGGGATTCGCCAAAGGTTGTCAGCCGGAAAAAGGTGCCGAATGTATTGCCGGGCATATGAATCGTCCTTGGTTAGCAGCCATTGCCAGTGACTGTGATACCTCACAGTAATATCATCTATCACTTTTCCATCCACAGGGTAAAGAGCTGGTCCAGACTTTGTGCATCCAGGGCTGGCTGATCATACATTCCCCGCAGGCTGCGTTGACGCCAGGCCTCATAAAGCATGATGGCCCCTGCAACTGAGACGTTCAGACTTTCCACCATTCCCTGCATGGGGATGTATACTTCTCCATCCAGGCAGGACATCAGCTCCGGACTCAGCCCACGGTGCTCATTGCCCAGGACAATCGCTGTGGGCAGGGTCAAGTCGCGGGTGTGAACAGGAACGGCCTGAGGACCGAATCTGGCCCCCAGCAGGGCCATGGATCTGGACTTAAGTTCGGAAACCAGGTCCTCAGCCCGGGTAAACTTTTCCAGGCTCACCCATTTCCTGGCTGAGGCTGAACTCTTGCGCCCCGGCCGGGGAAACTCTTCCTGCGTGTAGTATAAGAAGACGCTGCCCACACCAAAGGCGTCGCAGCTGCGCAAGACAGCGGACACATTATGCGGATCGTGGATATTGTCCATGACCAGGGTCAGATCGGGCTGGCGGCGGCTCAGAACGCCGGCAATTCTATTTTTCCTGCGGTCAGTTCTTTGGCGCATGGTAATTTATTGGGGCCCAGGGTACATGAAGAGTTGCCGCTTCCTGCAACAAGGTGGAGGACTGTCTTCCAAAACCCGGGAATTGTCAATCGGGGGATCACTTCCCGGTATGTCCAAAGCCACCGGCTCCCCTGGAGGTTGATGACAGGCTCGAAACAGAAAACAGCTGGGCCTGTAAGGCGGGCATAAACAGGAGCTGGGCAATCCGCTGTCCCTTGAAAATGTTACGTTCCGTGCTGGAAGTATTGAACAGGGAGACAATGATTTCTCCCCGGTAGTCAGGATCTATCACTCCAACACCCTGGCTGACCACCAAACCCTCCTTGGTCCCGAGTCCGCTGCGGGAAAAAATAAACCCGGCGATTCCCGGGGTCAGGATCTCAAGGGCAATACCAGTCGAAATGGCCTTTCGACTGCCGGGAGACAGAACCAAATATTCCTGATCAATACAGGCCTTCAGGTCCAGGCCCACTGATTCTCTGGTACTGTAGGTCAAAGGCGATTCCTCCCAGGCCGGATGCAGATACTTGACATTGATCTGCACACTCGTGCTCATAGGGAATCTCCTGAGAGGCTGGCTGCGTCCTGCTCAACTTTTGTTTTCATCTCCTGACGGGCCTTTGTCAGGCGGTGAGCGAGATCAAAGTCGTGCAGGGCCAAAATCTGGGCGGCCAGCCAGGCCGCATTTCTGGCTCCTGCTTTGTCCAGAGCCAAGGTGGCCACAGGGAAGCCAGGAGGCATTTGGACCGTGGACAGCAGAGCATCCATCCCGCCCAGGGAGGAAGCATTCAGGGGCACTCCAAGTACCGGCTTGCTGGTGGAAGCGGCCACGGCCCCGGCCAAGTGTGCAGCCAGGCCGGCACCGCAAATAAATACCTGGCATCCTTGCGATTCCAATTCCTGAACCAAACTTTTGGTTCGTTCCGGAGTCCGGTGAGCGGAAGTAACGGTGAGGTGATATTTTATCCCCAGCTGATCCAGAATTGAGGCGCAGGCCTGCATAGTTTCTTTATCGGAAATGCTCCCCATAAATACAGCAACTTGGCTCATAGATCCTCCAGATTCTCAAGTGAGTAAATAGGTTGCGGCTTGACGTTGACCTGCCAAAACAGATACATATTTTTAAATAAGATAGACAGGACTGTGTTCTCATCGCGCACCCAATATACGTACATAGCCTCGATCTGACAACGATCCATTTCTTACACGCAACCACAGGGGGGGATATGATCCTGGGCATTGATGTTGGAGGAACCCATACTGACGCGGTTCTTTTGAACAAAGACGGCCTGCTGGCATCGGCCAAGGTGATCACTGACCACCAAGACCTTTTGTCCTCTGTCCGGGCCGCTCTGGCCGAAGTGGTGAGAGGCTACGATACTGCGAAGGTCAAGCGCTTCAACTTGAGTACAACCTTGTGCACCAATGCCATTGTTCAAGGCGATCTGGAAGAGGTGGGAGTGCTGGTCTCGGCCGGACCTGGCATCGATCCCGGGCTGTTTGGCATAGGGACCTGCTATGCGGTCATTCCCGGAGGCCTGGACCATAGAGGGACAGAAATCAAGCCTTTGGATCTGGATCAGGCCCGGTCCAAAATTGTGGAGTTCAAGGAGCGCGGAGTGCGTATATTCTCGGTGATCGGCAAGTTTTCTCCGCGCAATCCGAAACATGAAAATCAATTGGCCGAACTCCTGGAAAATACGTGCGATTTTTTAACCCTGGGGCATACCCTGTCCGGCCAGTTGAACTTTCCGCGCCGGGTAGCCACCTCGTACTACAATAGCGCTATCTGGCCGATCTTTAATGACTTTGCCAATTCAGTTGCCGACAGTCTGAACGACTTTGGATTACAGCCTCCCCATGTGAATATCCTCAAGGCCGATGGCGGAACCATGACCTTTGCCCAGGCCCGGCAGACTCCTGTGGAGAGCATTTTTTCCGGTCCGTCGGCCAGCGTTATGGGTATTATGGCCATCTGTCCCATTGAATCGGATGCTGTTTTGCTGGACATGGGGGGGACGACCACAGATGTGGCTGTATTTGCCGATGGAGACCCTTTGATCGAAGCCGAAAGTGTGGAACTGGCCCATCGACCTACCCTGGTTCGAGCCATGAAGACCAAATCAATCCCGCTTGGCGGTGATTCCGCGGTATACGCCAGCCAGGGGACGGTCAGTGTAGGGCCCAGGCGGATGGGACCATGTATGGCTCAGGGCGGAGACGTACCCACTTTGGTGGATGCCCTGAACTGTGCCAAGCAGTATTTTTACGGCCAGACTCAGGCCTCGGACCGGGGCATGCAGATTCTTGGTCAGGAATTGGGGTGGAGTCCGGACCAGGTCTCCTGGGAGGTCATTCATGAGTTCTGCCGGGTGTTGAAACAAGAAACCCTGGATATGCTGAATGAGATTAACGAACGGCCGGTGTATACTGTGCATGAATTTTTGGAATATCGGCAGATCGTGCCGCAACGGATCTATCTCATGGGCGGGCCGGCCCAGGTCATGGCTCCGTTTATAAGCCAGGCCTTCGGTCTGCCTGTGGTGGTCCCGGACAATTACGCTGTGGCCAATGCCCTGGGCGCGGCTTTGGCTCGCCCCACAATGCAGGCAGAACTGTTTGCAGACACGGAAAAAAGGATCATGACCATACCGGTCCTTGGAGTAAGTGAAAGAGTCGGCAACAGATATTCTCTGGACCAGGCCAGAACCGACGTGGTCAACCATTTGTGTGCCTATCTGACCAATCACCTGGACTGGAAGGTCCCGCAATTTGAGGTGGAGATTGTGGAAGAAAGCGCTATGAATATGGTCAAGGACGTGTATCAGGTGGGGCAGGATATCCGTGTCAAATGCCAGATCAGGCCCGGCATCTCCCCTGACTACCAGAACGCAGTGAGGTGTCTATGCAAAGAGCAGTAAACAGCCTGGGCGTGGTTTTTTTCCCGGCCTTTGACTGGGCCATCTCGGCGACTCACCCGGAACGGCAAGAGCGCTTGCTGTATACGATGGATCAGCTTAAGGAAGAGGGGGTATTCGATATCCCCGGAATCAGGGAATACAAGCCTGACGTGGCCGATATGGATGACATCCGGCGAGTCCACTTTTGTTTTCCGGATACAGCCTCCAATCTGACCAACTCTCACCTCATTTCTGCCGGTGGAACCATTAAATCCGGGCAGCTGGTCATGGAGCAAGAGGAAGACAAGGCCTTTGCCCTGGTACGCCCGCCCGGGCATCATGCCATGAAGGTGGTGCACGGAGGACGTGGATTCTGCAATGTGAATATGGAAGCGGTCATGGTCGAAAACTTAAGACAGCATTATGGACTGGGCCGGGTGGCTATTGTGGATACCGATTGCCATCATGGAGACGGAACCCAGGATATATACTGGCATGATCCGGAAACCTTATATATTTCTATTCATCAGGACGGCCGGACCTTGTTTCCCGGGAGCGGATTCCCGGGTGAACTGGGTGGTCCAAAGGCTTTAGGTAAAACCGTGAATATTCCCTTGCCCCCCACAACCTCGGACGAGGGCGTGCTCTATGCGATCGAGAACGCTGTCCTGCCCATTCTTGAAGATTTCAAGCCTGAACTGGTCATCAATTCAGCCGGTCAGGACAATCACTTTTCTGATCCTCTGACCAATATGAATGTCTCCGCCCAAGGCTATGCGCGGTTGAATGAGCTTTTAAACCCCAATATAGCCGTTTTAGAGGGCGGGTACTCCATTCAGGGAGCCCTTCCCTATGTCAACCTGGGCATCGTCTTGGCCATGGCCGGGCTGGACTACACCTGCGTGCGCGAGCCGGACTATGACCCTGAGGCCATACGTCAGGAACGTCGGATCACAGAGTACATCAAAAAGATTTCCCAGGCTGCCCTGGATGGATATTTCAGTCCCCCCACTGCCCATATGAGCCGGGAAAAGCAGGGTGACTTTTTCATCCGGTCCAAAGAAGTTTTCTATGATACCTCCTTTATAACCGAGAGACAGCGGGAATATTTGTTGGATTGCCCGCATTGCCCTGGTTTGCTCCGGGCCGAGACGTCTTCCAGCAAGACCAAGAACTGTCTGGGGCTGGAGATTCCCCGGCTGGGCTGTGAACACTGCCAGGCGGAAGGAGAACGTATTTTTGAACAGGAGAAATCCAGGGGCAAATTTACCAATATCCAGTTCATCAACCGGGTAGATGGAACATGTCGCCGACATGTCATCGGCCCTTGACCTCGGAGTACTGATCATCGGGCACTCAAAAAGGGGGGGGATATGCCGACGCGGGAAGAAGAACGTTATCTGCTTGATGCTATCAATTCCCTGCAGCGGGAACTTGTGGTCATATCGCCGGATTTTAAGGTCCTGGCCGCTAATGATTTTGCCAAGCAGAAATACGGTCAGGACATAGTAGGCCGCTTGTGTCATGAATTGGCCATAGGCCCGTGCAAAAGGCTTGATTCGTGCCCGGTGTTCGGCCGGGTATGTCAGAATAAGGAAATGGAGGGGGACAACGCAGGCCTTGATCTGGAAGACGGGGGAATGTGTTATGGCTTGTTCACCGACGGGCATATGGAAGGTGTGGTCCGTCTGGATTTTGATCCCCCGAAGATGGTGCGTTTAGAGCGAAAACTGACCCGGTCCAACGCCTTTTTCCACAACCTGATCATGAGTTCTGTGGATGCGGTCATTGCCGCAGATTTAACCGGAGCCATCCTCATTTTCAATGATGCAGCTTCTGAGATCCTGGGGTATTCCCGGGAGGAGGCCCTGCGGAGTCTGGATATCCGGGACATTTATCCAGGAGATGGGGCCAGGGAGGTCATGCGCATGTTGCGCAGCAAGGAGCTGGGAGGCCGGGGCAAGCTGAAGGCCTGGCAGGTTACGGTTGTGGCCAAGGATGGGACCACTATCCCGATCAGCCTTGATGCCTCCATTATTTACGAAAACGAACAAGAAGTTGCCACCATCGGTTTTTTTCATGATCTGCGGGAAACCATCAGGATGGAACAGGAACTGGAAGAGACCCGGCTGCAGCTCTTTCAATCCTCGAAAATGGCTGCTCTGGGAAAGCTGGCTGCAGGCGTGGCTCATCAGATCAACAACCCATTGGGGGGCATCAGTCTCTTCGCCCAGCTTTTGCTTGAAGAATATGAACTGGAGGAGGGGGCCAAGAAAGACCTGCTCCGGATCATAGATGATGCCCAGCGCTGTCGGGATACGGTCAAGGAACTCCTGGAGTTTGCCCGCCAGTCTACGTACAAGACCAAACTGCAGGATATCAACAAGGCCATTGGACGGACCCTGTTCCTCCTGGAAAAACATGCCGTTTTTCAAAACATCCATATAGATCGCCAATTTGATCCCGATCTTCCTTTTGTCCCCTGCGATCTGCAGCAAATGAGCCATGTATTTATGAATATCGTTTTAAACGCGGCTGAAGCCATGGAAGGAGACGGAACGTTGACCGTAAAAACCTCCAGGCTGGGGGAGGACAAGGCCCTGATAACTTTTACCGATACTGGTCCGGGTATTCCGGATGACATTTTGCGCAACATCTTTGATCCTTTTTTTACCACCAAGGAGGAAGGAAAGGGTACCGGACTGGGACTTTCAGTGGCCTACCGGATCGTGAACAACCACGGCGGAGTCCTTGGGGCCAGGAACGAAGCAGAAGGAGGGGCCACATTCTGGATTGAGCTGCCTCTGCAGGCCCAGTCCGAGGAGGAGGGCGATGAGCAAGAATAACTGGCAGCCCAGGGTTATGGTGGTGGATGATGAAGAAAGCATCCGTCTGGCTGTGGAGCGTATCCTGACCAGGATCAACTGCCGTGTGCGCCTGGCGGCAAATGGCCAGCAATGTCTTGATCTCTTGCAGCAGGAGGGTGCGGATATCGTTCTGTTAGACCTCAAAATGCCGGGCATGGACGGCATGGAGGTCCATCAGCGCATTCGAGAGCAGGACGAGTCCATTCTGGTCATCATCATAACCGGATACGCAACCATTGAAACCGCTATCGAGGCCATGAAGCAGGGGGCCTACGATTTCATTCCCAAGCCTTTTGAAGCTGATCAACTCCGCCTGGTCATCAAACGGGCTCTGGACAGGCTGCATCTGACCCGAGAGACCCAGCGCCTGGAAGAAGAGCGAAGCCGCACCCTTTTTGATCTGGCCACAGAAAAGAGCCGGACCAGGACGATAGTTGAGGCAATGCCCAATGGGGTGATGGTCACCAACAGCCAAGGACAGGTGGTGCTCATGAATCAGGCTGTCCGGGAACAATTGGCCTTATCCCCTGACTGCCAGATAGGGCAGACTGTGGATGCGTATATCCCAGACCAGGATCTGTGTACCTTTGTCAGCAAGGTGGGGCA
>Ga0182239_1000811_pt1 | contig 10947 bp, 8 predicted proteins | sample hydfrate6_PW_210_FD_132456 | JGI IMG/M metagenome (GOLD analysis project Ga0182239, IMG submission 132456) | Subsurface microbial communities from deep shales in Texas, USA - hydraulic fracturing test 6_PW_210 | ecosystem: Environmental > Aquatic > Deep subsurface > Shale gas/oil reservoir >...
ATTGAAAGGCATAGGTAAACAACCTCTATATTCTCACCGGGTTGGGGAATATAGAGTCATCTTGACTATCGAAAACAATAGAATGCTAATATTTATTGTAGAAGTTGGGGATCGTAAAACAATCTATCGGAAATATCAATCTTGAGATGATTTCCTCTAGGTCCGGACAACACTCGTTTGTAATCGATAAAATCTCATAATTTTGTCAAACACAGTCGGTGAACCACCATCCTATAAATAGGGTGGCTTCCTGCTTCATCCCTTGAACCATTGTTCACAAGTCCACAGGCTTTTCCCGTAGTCCCTACGGTGCTTCAAATGCCTATTAAATTCTGCTTATTTAAAGCAAACTTCTTAATATTGATTGCAGCATTTACATCTCTATCGTGTTTTGTACCACAATCAGGACATTGCCAGTTACGGTCTGCAAGTTAAGAGCAGGAAAATATCCTGCTCAATTTTATCGATTGCTTTTTTGTCTCGTTATCATTGCCGCACCGGCAATCAGTGTTATAGCAAACAAAGCAGTAAATCCCGGTGTCTGAGATTTTTCTTCTGTTTGTGTGGGGTTTTCATCGACAGAAAGTTGTTCATTCTCTTCAGCAATCGGTTCTTCAAGCGGGCAGTAAGGATAGTCGACAATAAGATTACCACAGAGCCTGTATTTTGTAATTTTTCGTGGAAGATAGGTTGACACAACATAGCCTAAGCCAGAATATTTTTTCTAAAGCATAGATATTATTATATAATTTAAGTATTAAATGTTAGAATATGTATTATCAGATTTTTCTTTAACCTCTATTTTCTCAAATTACTAAAAAAATAAGGCGATCAAATGAGAATCCCTCCAATTCTTCTGATTTTAACCATTATGATGGTTGGTACTGCAGGTGCAAATACATTAAATGTGACTGATGAAAGCACCATTAATAATTATACAACTATACAATACGCTGTAGCTAATGCTACATCTGGAGACACCATCTTTGTTTATCCGGGAACCTATAATGAGAATGTGGTTGTAAATAAGGAACTTAATATTACTTCTGTAGATGGCCCTTTGGTAACTAATGTCACCGCAGCTAATTCATATGACAATGTATTTTATATTAATGCTGATAATGTGGCAGTTAATGGTTTCAATATAAGCGGTGCTACCGGTGATGGCTTTGATAATCTATATGCAGGTATTTTTATCTATCAAGGAAATAATTGCAATATAAGCAATAACATCTTGCCATACAATCAATATGGAATTTATTCTCATTCTTCCAGCAATAATAATTTGATTGGAAATTTCTTATACGATAATATAGAATCAGGCATTTCCCTGAGATATTCTTATAATAACACTTTTTCTTCCAATAAATTTTCATCAAATAATCGTGGTGTCGATTTATACTACTCGAGTAACAATATTTTGATCGACAATAATATTTCTAACAATCGCGTAAATGGTATTTATTTGGGCGGAACATCTGGCCCAGATGCATGTGATAACAATAATATTACAGGCAACAATGTAGAACATAACGGGGCTGGTGTATCTGCTGGCTCAGGAATCTATATGTATGGATCTCCAAACGATGGACCTACAGGCAATACCATATACAATAATAATCTCAATAATGCTAGAAACTTTAGAAATGTTGGAACAATTACTGGTAACTTTTGGAACATCTCCAAAACCGATGGTCCAAATATAATAGGCGGACCTTACATCGGAGGCAACTACTGGGCTGCCCCGGAAGGCACCGGTTTCAGTCAGGTAAACACAGATTCCAATGGTGATGGTTTTTGCGAGACTCCTTACACGATACACGAGGTGCAGAACAATTACGACTATCTGCCCCTTGCCGGTGACAATAAAGAACCATCCGTAGTCCCTATTACTCCTCCTGCGGATAAAAGAATTGGACCCGGTCATTTGCTTGAATTTAATGTTTCAGTAGAGGACGGCTCTGAGCTTTCCTCCGTGGTGATCAATGTCTCCAGTATAAATAATACAATAAATGAAATTCCTCTCTCCAATGTTAGTGGCTACTGGGTAAACAACATAACAGTGGATGCAATCGCCGATGGAGTGTACAATCTCAGTATCAATGCAACCGATATGTATGGAAACTCCAACACTTCCGTGGACATATCTGTAGTCAGGGATTCCTTTGTCACAGTTGGTGGAGATGATAAGGAATATACAAAGATACAGGATGCTATCAATAATACCTATGATGGAGATACAATTCAGGTTTTCCCTGGAACTTATGAGGAAAATCTGATTGTAGATAAAGGACTGAATATTCAGTCAGCATCAGGTGATCCTTGCGAAACTGTAATCAAAGCAGCCACGTCATCACAGGTTATACGAATAACTCCGGAATATGGATCTCAAAGCAGTTTTACCATCAGTGGCTTTACGATAGACGGGAATGATACCTCATATGAAGGCTTAAGTTTATATTCTAATTTGAAAGAAGTTTCACCTGCAAATTCTAATTTCACATTTACAGATAATGTGATCACAAATGTTAGCAGTACAGCCTTGACTGTAATCGGCTTAAATGAAGTCCATATTCTGAACAATAATATTACAGATATTGGTTATGCGGGAATCATTGCCAGAAACATAAATGGTCTCGAGATAAACAATAACTCATTAACCAACATTAGTAGCCGTTCTCTTGAGTCTTATAGTCCTGATTCTGTTGATGTTGCAGCAAGAGGTATGGCTGCAAGTATTAGTGTTTCAGGTGTATATGAAATCAATATTAAGGATAACGTTATTCAGAACTGTGGATCAGATGGGATCTCTATCTATCCTATCAACGACATTTATGTTCAAGGACAGGAAACATATCATGAATACGCTCAATCCATAAGTGTAAATGGAAATGAAATACATGGTGTTGAGTATAATGGTATTTCAATAGAGGGTGATAGCATTATCTCTAAAGATATTTCTGAGCCTGCTGCTTATACCCTCACTATAAATGATAATGTTATAAAATCCCGTTATTCTGGTATATATGTTGAAGATACTAAAAGTATAGAATGTATTGATATAACTAATAACGATATCAATAGTACTGGTTCTATTGAAACCAGATTATCTTCAAGATATCTGACTTCCGGAATTTTGATCGAAGGAGAAATGATAGGTGTAGGCGTATCTGAGGAATCAACACCTGATACTTCTATGAAGGAAGTTTCTATAAATAACAATTCTATAAATAGAAACATCTTCGGAATTTTAGTATTAGGCATACCATCTCCTCAAATACAAGACAATTTTATTAGTTCTTCTGTTGGAGGAATCGGATATGGTTTTAATTCGGAAATAGGCCAACATCCTGTAATTGCAAAAAATCATATATATAACACTTCTTATGGAATTGATATTTTAGGAATTACAAATCTTTCCATTTCAGACAATACAATAAATGAATTTACTGAAGTCGGTATTGGCTGTGAATTTACACAAAATACTTCCTTAAATGGCAATATCATAAACGTTGGTTCTGAAGGAGGAGAAGGTACAGGAATCCAGGTTTCCCAGAGTGAAAATGCCACAATCAAAGACAATAGTATCAAAGATGCACGTTATGGCCTATACTTTGAAGATTCAGCAAACAGATACAATTCAATTGCCATGGCAACAGATGCAGAGATTTCCATAAGCCGTCCCCCCTCCTTTTCAATAAAGAACTCTACTGTTAGCGGGAACACTATTTCAAACAATGGTGCTGGCGGTATATATCTGGAATATGCAGAGAACAATACCTTCTATAACAATTACCTGAACAATATCAATAACACCGTTTTTGGTGAAGGTGTGAGTAATAACACCTGGAATACTACAGTTGCTGCAGGACCCAATATTATAGGTGGGTCCCGCATTGGTGGCAACTTCTGGGCAACTCCGCAGGGAGATGGATTCAGTCAGGTAAATGTTGATACCACAAGCAATGGATTTTGTAATAATCCCAGGGGATCGTATAATATTTCAGGTTCCGGTCAGTATGATTATCTTCCCCTTGCCGCTACAACAGAATCCAAAGAGGCTAGCAGTTCCGGTGGTCGTGCCTATGTGGGTCCAAGTATGCCTGCAGAAGATGTCAAGGGAAGTGATTCTGCTATAAAACGTATCCTGGCAGATTCAAATGTAGAATATGATTTCCCTGATGGTGAAGGACCTGTACTCGGAATCAGTTTTAATGCAAAGGATGACAAAGGCACTGTTGTGGCAAAGGTACAGGTACTCAAAGACAAACCAGATGATGTGGATGATCCAACCGGTAATTCCTACCAGTTAATGAGTATCACTGTTGGCAATGAAGGTACGATCTCAGATGAAAATGCTGACAATATCCTGATCAAATTTAAGGTCAGCAAGGAATGGATTGAGGAGAACGATATCGATCCGTCCACAATCCGTATGACCAGATTCCATGATGGAGAATGGCAGGACCTTCCGAGTGATTCAGTCGGAGAAGATGACGAATACTTCTACTTCACAGCCGAGACTCCCGGATTCTCTGTATTCAGCATTGTTGGAGATGAATACAAAGAAGTGATTGAAGAACCGATTGCTGAGGAACCTGAAGGTGAAGAAGTAGCAGATGAACCTGCAGCTGAGAGTGCTCAGACACCCGGGTTTACCGCCATGATTGCAGTGGCTTTGATTGCAAGTGCAGCACTGATAATGCGAAAGAGATTGTAAGGATTACGAGTGACGGGGGGGTGCAGGAGCAGGAAAAGCCTATTGTCATGGAGGTATGTTGGAAATGCCTTATGGTCGGAGGCTCCTGCTCTAAAAGTTGAAATGGCACTAAAGAAAATATTCTTTTAGAGATTAGAGTATGAGCAGCCGATCAAGCCATCCATAACCTTTTCCGCGGAGCATAATTTCCAGAACATACACATTATTGTTTTCTACATGGTAAATCGCTCTGTATTCACCGATTCGTAAACGATAAAGATCTCTTTTACCTTTTGTACCTTTCAACTTTTTCACATCGCCTTCAACGGGCAAATTTCCAAGGACTTTCAACCCTTCAACAATTTTTTGTTTTGTATGTGGGTCAAGGGAATTCAGATACTTTACGGCTTCTGAATGTATGTTTACATTATACTCCAAATTAGATCAGCCTCAAATTTCGTTAATTGAAACAAACTGATCCTTTTCTTCTAGGCGCTTGTACATCCGATCCATGAATTCCTCCCTGTCAATCGAATCCATCATACGTGTAAGGATATCGCTATATGTCTCCCCTTTATGACCATAATTTTTCAGCCTGTCTCTAATTGGTTTTGTTGTGGGGATAGTCGTCGCCTGGTTAATATGTGTACTCATGTGTCCGAACTCCTATTATTCTATCCATATTTTTTTACGCCATTTGTACTAGTTATGGCTAGAATACAATTATTATAAGTAACTTATATTATTTATATTTAGTTAATCACATCTTATAATTACACATAATTCTGGATGGATACTCCTATCCTATCTACTATTAAGAAATGCATTCCTCTCCTACTTTACGGAAAGAGGCTCCTGCTCTAAAAGTTGAAAATGACATTAAGTGAACTACCAACCCATGAATAGGGTGGTAGTTCACAGGGATAACTATAATTATGTATAGATAAAGAATAATCTATGATAAAAGAACAGAGGAAGAAAAATGAGTGCATTTGCATTGAAAATACCTGATGATGTTGTAGATGCGATTCATTTGCCCCCCGGGGATTTGGATCGGGAACTTCACAAAGAAATTTCTTTGGCATTGTATCAACGTGGTATACTTTCATCCGGTAAAGCCTGTGCTCTTGCCGGGATGACCCGGTGGGAGTTCGAGGAACTTTTGGGGCGACATGGAATTTCCCGTCACTATACTGAACAAAATTTGGATGAAGACCTTGATTATGTCCGAAGCCATCAGTGATTCATCAACTTTGATCCTCAGCTTTGTACGCCTGTCTGATTTCTCCCTGGTGTTCTTTGATCAGGAGTTTGATTTCATCCAACCTTGGCGGGACTTTTTCTGATTTACTCATATTTTCAGTTCCTTGTGAGAGATAAGTGTATTTTTGATGAAATGAAGATCTTCCCCAATTGCTCTTAACTCACACATATATTTCTCAAGGGTCGAGCTTTTCAGACACAGTTAGAAATTAGTTTGTAATTATAAATAAGTAATACGGCCCACTCCAAAATCACGAAAATATTAAACAGGAAACCCACTCACTTTAGGCATGGGAGTATGTCAGTTCTTTAACGGAAGAGTGAACGTAAAGGTGCTTCCAGCCCCTTCCTCACTTTCAACCCGTATCTCCCCGTCATGCATCTCCACATATTTTTTGACCAGAGAAAGTCCCAATCCCGTTCCTTCATATTCTTTGCTAGAAGAAGAATTGACCTGTTTGAAAGGGTCAAATATATCCTCAAGTTTTTCTGCAGGAATACCAATACCGGTATCTACAACTGAGATTCGGGCAGTATCATCACCAGTGCTCAAATAGATCTTCACTTCCCCCTTTTCAGGTGTGAATTTGATTGCATTACTGAATAAATTATGGAGAATCTGTTTGAATTTAACCCTGTCAGCCCAAACTTCAGCAATTGCAGAGTTATTGATAAACCGGATATCAATAGATTTTTTCATTGCCAGGGGTTTGACCAATCCAATAACATCATCAATCGTTTCTGGCAGGTTGACCATTTCAGGTTCATATTCCATCCTGCCGGCTTCAACCTTTGAAATATCAAGAATGCTATTAATCAGTTCCAGTAAATGCTCCCCACTGTTGAGAATATTATGTGAATATTTCAATTCCTTTTCATTCAGATTCCCGGAAAGGTTTTGATTCAATATCTGAGAATAACCAATTATGGAATTAAGGGGTGTTCTTAATTCATGACTCATATTTGCAAGGAATTCCGATTTGGTACGATTTGCCTGCTCTGCAAGGACCTTTGATTGAATTATAGCATTTTCAGCCATTTTGCGATCCGTAATATCAATATGAGTACCCGTCATCCGTTTGGGGTTTCCATCCCTGCTCCATTCAACAACAAGCCCACGGGTTTCTATCCACACCCAGTGACCCTTTTTATGTTTCATACGCAGCTGGCACTCATAATTTTCAGTTTCACCTGCTAAATGTTTGTTTAACAATTCTTCAGCCCGCTTGTAATCCCGGGGATGAGTCAGGTCAATCCATGTCTGAATATCAGGTTTAAGTTCATCAGGATTATGTCCGACAATTTCAGCCCACCTTTCATCAAAAAATGCCTTTCCTGTCTGCACATCCCAATCCCATATTCCTGCTCTGGCACCTTTCAATGCAAGGTCCAGTCGCTCTTCACTTTGTCTAACTTTTTCTTCAGCCAGTTTGCGCTTTGTTATATCCTGCACGTGGATGAGATAACCATCCATACAATCCGTGCAAAGGGCAGATATTTTCACATTTACATGGATAATACCTGAGCGGCTTGTTTTATACAAGTCAAGTTTTTTGACCAATTCAAAATCAAAAACGGTTTCGTACTCGACCGTTTGCCCTGCAAGTAACTGTTCTCTTGTATCATCCGGTAAATTCGGGTCGTCAAAAAGATTGAAACCTTTAACCTCTGCAACATCAGATATACCAAAAAGTTCCAAACACGAAGTATTTGCATCGATTAAATGTCCTTCAGAATCGTAAATTTCAAGGGGGATAGGAGATTCTGAATAAATTTCCCTGAATCTCTTTTCACTTATTTTTAGTGCTCTTTCCATAGCTCTGCGGTCGGTGATATCCAGAATACTGACCAGAACACTGGGTTCTTCTCCATCTATAGAGAGAAGATCAGTCGAAACAAGCAAAGTCATCTCTTTTTCATTTCCATCTACTGAAAATGGAAGTGTGACCTCCGCCATATAATGGGGATTGCCTGTTTCAAAAGTGTCCAGTACTGTGTTTCGCACAATACATTCCCCGCAGTAAGGACCATATCCACAACCCTTTGGATCGTCAAGATGATGCAGACATCTTAAGGCTTCACCAACCCTCAAACCTATCAGATTGCTTGCAGAGGAATCGGCGAATTTTGTTCCATAGTCATTTATTTTTATAATTCGCCTCTTCTTATCCATTAACAACATAACTACTGGAGCATTTTTGTATATAGCGGCAAGTTCATCTTCACTTCTTCTTAAATTCTCTTCCGCAATTTTGCGTTCAGTTATATCATAGGATATGCCAACTATACCCGTCATCTCTCCATTATCATCTACAATTGGAGTATCGGTCACATGGGCTAAAAATTCCGTTCCGTCGGTTCTATAGACTCTAAACTCTCCTTTCCAGCTTCTGCCTTTGGAAAGTTCATTCATTATTTCCCTGGCTTGTTCCCTTGTGTTTGTTGCAGGAGTTACGTTTACAATATTTGATCCCCTAACCTCTTCAAACCTGCACCCATACAACTCCTCAGCGGCTTTATTCATATACTCGATATAACCTTGAGGATCGGTGGCAATAACGGCTTCCCCCACAGAATTCAACATATGAGCCTTCCGTTTTACGTTCTCTTCGGCGAGTTTGCGCTCGGTTATATCTATGTGTTGCAATAGGACACTTGTGGGAACAGTTTTTGAAAGAGGAGTGGCTTTCAACAAAAACCAGCGTTGTTTTTCCGGGCTGTGGCATGGGTATTCCAGTTTAAAAGTTCGCTTTCTGCCATAGATAACGTCCTCTATGCCTGCTAATGCAATTCCGGCTTCATCTGAGTTTTCACCCGTTGCTTTTTCGCATACCTTCAGATAATTGATACCCTCACTGCACTCCTGCGGGTTCAAACCGTTATCTTTTGCAAATTGCTTCCAGCTCTTATTGGCATAGGATATTATTCCATCTGGAGATATTATTGCGATATTATCTTCCCATAGATCAAACAATTCTCTTTCCACATAATCCCGGCTGAATGTTGTTTAGTACAATAGAAGTAATGATATGTAATAGAGTATAATTGCTGAGCCTTTAGCATCCCACTGGAGCGAAAATTCAATAAGAATTAAATTTTTTACAATGAAACGCCGAAGGTGTAAGCACCACCTTAACCCTGAATATGTATGTGCTCAATTATATTTTTTCACTTATAATTCTAATGGTGCTGTCAAAATGTCCTTCAGCTGGATATTTTAGGACTTTGATATATGTAAAGTGTAACCATCAGTAAAAAGGGCAAATTAAAGTTACCAGCACATCTATAATTCAAGGTATGTTAAAGCAGCTATTTTTGTGTATGAGAACAAATTGAGATTCTAAAATCTCCACGAACTTCACATATGAAAAGGTCTGCCCTGCATCCGCAATTATAAATTTATTCTACATGTGGTGTTGAAAAATCAGTATCACACCGAATTACCCTCTATAGTTTCGGAAAAAGCCGGATTTACACTTATTCCCCCTGCACAGACATAAAATTAATATCCAAACAGCCGCCATCAAACACCTATGCAAACAATTCTCATCACAGGCGGGCTGGGCCAGGTCGGCTCGTACCTGACCGACCGCTTCTGCCATGACAACAGGGTAATCGTGCTGGACAACACGTCTTCTCCCTGCAGACACGAAGTACCTCCCGGCGTACAGCTGGTAATCGGCGACATTCAGGGTCCGGAGGTTGTGCGGCTGGTCGGGCAGGCCGATGTGGTCATCCACACCGCGGCCCAGATCGATGTCAACCGCTCCATGAAGCAGCCTCTCTTTGACTGTGAGAACAATGTCCTCGGTACTCTCAACTTGCTTGAAGCGGCCCGCCAGACCAGCTTAAAACGCTTTGTTTACTTCAGTTCCGCTGCGGTCTACGGGGAAACGGTACAGATACCCGTCAGTGAAAACCATTCCACACACCCCCTCTCTCCCTACGGGGTAAGCAAACTTACAGGGGAACAATACGCGCTGATGTATCACCGCGCCTTCAACCTGCTCGTAGCAGTGCTGCGTCCCTTCAACATCTACAGTCCCCGTCAGGACCCTTCCAATCCCTATTCCGGCGTTATCACCAAATTCATTGAACGCACAAAGACCGGCCAGTCTCCGCTCATCTTCGGCGACGGTGAGCAGACCCGCGACTTCATCTCAGTACATGATATTGTGGATCTGGTAGAACTGCTGGTTGAAAAAGAGGAAGCCATCGGTAAAGTCTTCAATGCCGGTACCGGCAAACAGACCACGGTCAACCGGTTGGCTGAAACAGTACTTAATGTCTTTGACAGTGATCTGCCTCTGGAATACCGGCAGGCCAGGGCCGGAGACATCCGCCACAGCGTGGCTGACATCGGTGCTGCAAAAACACTGGGTTTTGTCCCGAAAGTCTCTCTGGAGGATGGGCTGGCCGAATTTGCGGAGAAATGTGAATTTTAAAAGAAGTTCCGAGTAATGAGGTGGGAAGAGGGGAGAAAGTTCATTGTCGGGAAGTAAGTCAGCATTGGTGAACCTGCAATGCTTGCATTGATACTCTGACAGAGGAATTTATTTGAAATGAGCAGGGATGCCTGCTTAAGTTGCTATTTTTTAGGATTTTCTGTTTCGTTGCATTCAAATTTTGACATCATTTATGTAGTATTTGTAGTTTCCATTTTTTATATTTACTTCTTTCACAGTAAAAGCCACAGAGGCATCTCCAGAACCTGTCCCACTAATTGTAATCTCATCTCCCACGGTCGGATTTTCAGGAGTAACTTCAAAGGCAGAGGCTGTGGAAATTCCCAGTATCAGGGTGATAAACAGTAATAATATGCATTTATGTAATCGTTTCAATAGTGAACACCTATTTTATATTCTTACGTACTCATATTTCTACTTCCATTTTACATTTATGCTTGACAAAAAACTATCGGGTCTTTGTAGTTCACAGACCAAACCCTAATATCAATTGGAAGCATCACACTTTACAGAAAATGA
>Ga0182239_1000812_pt1 | contig 10936 bp, 10 predicted proteins | sample hydfrate6_PW_210_FD_132456 | JGI IMG/M metagenome (GOLD analysis project Ga0182239, IMG submission 132456) | Subsurface microbial communities from deep shales in Texas, USA - hydraulic fracturing test 6_PW_210 | ecosystem: Environmental > Aquatic > Deep subsurface > Shale gas/oil reservoir >...
TACTCAATACTGTCGGTTATAATTTCATTCTGATGAGCAATCTGGTCCCGCTGTTTGGTTACAAAATCACGCTGAGCTTCTATTTCATCTTTTTGAGCCTCTATTTCCTTTTTTTGTTGGGTGAGGATGATATTTGTTTTTTTCTTTCGTTGATAATTTTTATAAATGAATACCGAAAAAACAAAAAGGAACATAAAGCCAATTACAAATACCCAGGTATAAATTTTTTGTTTCTGTAATCTTGCCTGCTGTTCCGCTTCTTGTTGTTTTTGCTCAAACTCAATCTGGCGTTGCATTTTATCAAACTCGTACTGTAGCTCCAGCTCGTTAATTTTTTGATTATTTAAACTGTCTTTTAATCCGGTGTATAATTTATAATATTCGAGTGCTTTAGCATGATTCCCTTTATTTTCATAAAGTTCGGATAAAGCCAGGTAAGCCTCTTTCACATCTTCTTTTAAATGCTGTTTAATAGCAAAATCAAGGCTGTTTTTTAAGTCTATGCCTGCTTCTTGCAGATTTCCGTTGATTAAATTTATTTTGCCAAGATATCGTAAAAGTAACGCTGTTTCGGTGTGGTCGTTTAAAGAGTCTTTTAGGGTTTTTGACCGTTTTAAATAGGTTGTTGCTTTTTGATAATCTCCGGCATCAAAATATATTTTACCCAAAGTACTTAATGAATTGGCTACACCCAACTGATTGCCTGACTTCTTGTTCATTTCAAGTACTCTGTTACTGTATTCAACCGCTTTATCGAAATCGCCCATTTCGTAATATACATCACCAAACTCTTTTAAACAAAGAGTTACACCCACCGGAACCTTGTTATCCTCTTCAATAGCCTGATAAATTCCGAGCGACTGATTGATATATTCGATACTTTTTTCATAATTTTTCATCATTTTAAACAAACGCGCAATATTTAAGGCCGACCAGGCTATCCCTTCATTATTTTGAAGCTCTTCGTATATCTTTAAAGCCTCAAGATGCTGATTAATGGCCAATTCATAATTTCCAAATAACCGGTATACACTTCCCAGGTTGGTTAGGTTGCGGGCAATCTCCTGGTTATTCTCCAGTTCTTTATTGATTGTTAAAGCCTGTTGGTAAAATATCAACGCCTGCTCATATTGCCCCATGAGCTGATAAGTATTCCCCAAACGGTTTAATGCAGCGGCTTTACTTTCTATAAAACCATGATTATCACTTAAATCTAACGATTTTTCAAAATGTTCCACAGCCTCCTTAAAATCATTTTGGACATAATATGCGAAGCCTGCCAAATATTCTGCCTTACTCCATAATTCGTAGCTGTTTGTTTCTTTACTGATTTTAATTGCTGATAACGCATAAGTCAATGCTTTATCAGGATTTTTGCTCCGATACGTTTCAGACAACTCTAGTAGTTGTAAAATATTTTGCTGGGCTTCTGTTTCGTTGGTATATTGAGTTAGTGTGTCGCTTTGTGTGTTTGCAGATGATGCAACAGTAGTTAAAAAGATAAAAAGTATAGACAGTCGAAATCGCTTCATTTTTTCCAGGTATTTATTTCTCTATAAAAGTAAAATTCTTTTGGCAAGTTCGCAATCAATTATAAAATGAAATTAAAACAACCGGTTAATAAATGGCTAATTACTGAGAATGTTTTCGACCGCCAGGGTGTTAAATTGCTAAAACAATAAACTTTAACGCTTTCACTATTAAATTTCTTTAACCATAATCCATGCCGGAGAGCCATCTGCATAGTATCCTGCCCTTGTTTTTTCGATTTGAAAACCCTTTTTTTTATAAAGATTAATTGCAGCCACATTTTTTTCACTTACTTCAAGGGTAATTTTTTTGATGTTATTTTTTCGGGCTAACCGTTCTGCATACTCCAATAATTTTTTCCCAATTCCGGTTCCGCGGGCTTCGGGAGCAATAGCTAATGAATAGATTCTATATTTAAGGCTGTTTTTGCGGATTTGGATGATTAAATAGGCAATTATTTTATATGGGTCACGGACTACCACAAACTCACTTTTCGATTTATGAATAAAATAATAAAACTGATGTCGCAAAAATGCATCACTAAAAAAACACTGTTTTTCCAATTCTAAAATCTCGATTAGGTCACCGGGTTGTGCTTTTTCAATTTTTATATTTCCGATTTCAGTCATTGCGAATGTTTTTGTTCCAGGCGGATGACAAATTCACGCAATATCCGTCCGTATAACTCATCACCTAAAATGGCATCCTCAACACCATAATCAATATTCGGATTGTCATTAATCTCAATAACCACGCATTTGTCATTAATCTCTTTTAAATCCACACCATATAATCCCTTCCCAATTAACGATGTAGCTTTAACAGCTGTACGAATAACTATTTTGGGTACCTGATAGATGGGAATGGTTTCATAATTACCTGAGCTTAATTTGCCTGAAACTTTATGATTATAAATTTGCCAGTGCCCTTTAGCCATATAGTATTTGCAAGCATAAATAGGCTCTTTATTTAACACCCCTATACGCCAATCGAATTCGGTAGGAATATATTCCTGTGCCAACAAAATGGCTGATTTTTCAAATAAGGTTTTGAGGATATTTTCAAAATCTTCTTTGCTATTTACTTTTTTTACACCATGAGAGAATGAACCATCAGGAATTTTAATAACAATAGGTAATCCCAGCTGCAAAGAAAGATGTTCGAAGGAGTTTTTATTTGAACGGAATAAAAGCGTAGAGTTCGGTGTTGGAACAGCCTCTTTATCAAGTAATTCTTTTAAATATACTTTATTGGTACATCGAATAATTGATACCGGGTCATCAATTACAACCATATCAACTTGTGCTGCTTTTTGCGCCAGTTGAAATGTAATATGATTTAATTCGGTAGTTTGCCGGATAAACAAAGCATCAAACTCCATTAACCGTGTACTGTCATCTGCTGTAATTAATTCAGCATTAATATTCATTTTCCTGGCGATATCCACAAATTTGTTTAATGCCCTCCGGTCGCTGGGAGGAAACTCTTCCGAAGGGTCGAACAGTATGGCTAAATCGTAACGGTAAGGCTTTTTGGCACGGGGTTCACGCCATACTTTTTTACTAAAATTATCCAGTGCACTGGCAAAGTAATCCTGCTGTTTATCAGTTAATTCCGAAATAGGAACATTTTTAATCGATTCAATCTGATTTTTATCATTCGTGTTTAATGTAACCCGTAAAACAGGACAATGAAACTGTTCGAAAAGGAAACGGGCAATTTTTTCCAGCCCCTCTTCCTGGCATGTTCCAAAATAAATATCAAATTGCCATAATCCATTTTCCAGATTATTTTTTTTGATGTATTGATAACAAATTTTTTGTAATGATTTATCCAACCGGATTAAAACTTCTGCGTTTAAGCGGTTAATGGTTTCTACATCAGGAATAACTTTATGTCCGCGTGCTTTTGCAAGTAATGAACAGTAATATCCTTCTGTATTATAGCTCAGGTTATTACTTAAATTAATTACCAAATGAGATTGATTGCTCAGATATTCGTTTTGAAGGTAATCTTTTGCTGTTAAGATACTTTGCGTATCATAAAAAGGAGTCCACTCATCGAGTGAGTCCAATATGATTAATAATGAATGCATATTTGGTTTTAAGAAACATCACAAAGTTAAAGAATTAATTGATTTCAATTCTTTTTTACCTCTTTTTATGATATACATCCAATGCTACCAGCATAGCCATAAATCCCCACACCGGGACCGATGCTTTATCGGTATCGAGAAAATTATTTAAAAACCCGTGAATAAAATAGGTTGACAGCCCCAACAGAATATAAAGGGTAAGCTCTTTTGTTTCTTTCGACTGTGTTTGATGATATACCTTGTATCCGGTACGGAAAGCCATAAAAATGACCAGCATCATGGATAACATTCCCAGAAAACCTGATTCGGCCAGGGGGCCAAGGTATTCGCTGTGGGCATTCCCCAAATCAGCAAAATCGGTGCTGATAATGGTACGGTCGTACGAAAACTGAAAAGGGGCATACTGAAACATATAGGTTCCCGGGCCCCAGCCCCAGAAAGGTTTTTCCTTAAACATCCGGATAGCACATTTCCACCGATTGAGCCTTTCGAGGTTCGAAGCATCTGAGGAAATATTTACCATCGACTGCACATGCTCGGAAAACTGGCCGGATGATTCGGCTTCATTCTTTTCCAGCTTCCATAAAATATCCTGCTGGAGCACAAAAAACAACCCCACAAGCACGAGTATTGCAATAATTACCGTTTGTATTTTTATACGGAGCTTAATCAAAATCCATAGTCCGATGGCAGCAAACAAACTCAGCCAGGCTGCACGGGTATAGGAAAATATGATACCAAAAACAAACACAAAAAATACCAACACAGTTAAAGATTTTTGCAGCATCCCATCGTTTTTCCGTTTTAGAAAATAAAACAACGGGAATATAAACATCACCAGCATAGCACCATACGAGGTATGGTCGCTAAAAAAAGGCCAAACCACCCAGTTCGAAGCCTTTTGGTTATCCAGTCCATATCCGGCAAGGCGATAATTGGTATAGCCAATCACTATCACCAGGGCAAAAATGTAAAGCCAATGAAACCTTTCGATGTTTTTTTTATTTTTAAAAAGCTGTGTAGCAAGAAAATACATAGGAATAACAAACCAAACCCTTGATAAAAAAAACTTAAACGATACTACCGGCATTGTACTGGTAAAGCTGGTAAGGAAAATCCACCCTAAGTTGATATAAATAGCCATAGATAAAGGATGAACCAATATTTTTTTATCAAAATACCCGTCGAGCAACAATTTGCAAATAAATAAAAATAAAATCCCGATGAGTAAGGGTTCGGTAGGCAAATACAAATTAACCGGAATAGCAGGAAAGATATCGTCTAACCTCACCGACAAGGGGGTAAAAAATACTACGGCCAGTAAAACTTTATCCAATGAAAAAAAACCGGCAAAAATAAACAACAGGATAACCGGCAAAAAAGCAATATAATAAATATCCTGAGCTATAAAAAAAAGGTTTACAGCAATAAACAGCAATGAAATCGAATAAAATAAAACCTTATTTTTATGCTGTAGCAAGATACCGGTTATTTAAATTTTAATAAATCTTTGTACCGCTCAATAAACAACATCAATAAAACAGCAAACAAAAAAGCTGAAATGGTAGTAACTGCGCAAATGACCCATCGTACAGGATACGATTTTTTTTCTGCCGGATAGGCTTTGGTTACCATAAATTTACGGGGTAATTGCTGGTTTGCATTAACCCGGGCTTCGGCGAGTTTTGATTTTAAACCGCTGAGCCGTTTATTTTCATTCTCCAATTGCAATGACAAAGAAGCATACTCCGGGCTAGTGAGAGGTACTTTCTGCAAAGCTGATTCCAGTTCTTGAATTTCTGCTTTTGCCATTTTATATTCCTTATCAACCACTTTAAATATCTCGACGGCTACGTCGTTTTGCATTTTATTAAGGGTTGAATCCAGCAAGGCTGCAATGGTATTAGCGATATCAGCTGCCATCTGTGGGTCGGTATCCATTACTTCAATCTCTACAGCCATATATTCAGTGCGTTTAAACCGGATATTATCCGAATATTCTTTGTGCAATTTGGTCATCGGGTATTCGCCAGCTGCATCAATATTATAATGATTCATCAAATCAAATTTATCGATAATTTTAAAGCGAATATCTTCGGAATAGAGCGTTTGAATTAATTGCTCGGTAGCTTCTTCATCACCAAAATTCATGATATGGTCGTCCGGATCAATAAGTTCGCTCGTAGTTAAAGCATGCGAAGCAGCAACCTGTGTTTTTGGGAAAAAAATAACCGATGATTTAAACTTGGGGGTAATGACCAACGAAATAATGATTGCGGCAATGGCTGCAATTAATGTAATCGTTATAATGGGCCATTTGTGTTTGAAAATAAAACGAATTATATCCATGGAGTTGAAATTATATAATTGTTCTGTTGTACTCATTCATTTATAGTTCTCTGATTTCGAGGTATTTTTTTCTCCCTAACGTTACGTAATACAAATACACTACAAATAGTGGAATGGCAATATATATCAGCTCGTTAACCATCTTATCAAAAAAAACATCGAATACAAAAAACAGTATCAAAACGAGATAAAATACAGGGAATAACCATTTTCCTAATTTAAACCCGCTAACTTCAATACTTTTTGACTTTTCATCAGAAATCTCCAGCTCTTTTTCCGGGCTGCCTGTCCAATCTATCTTAAATTTTAACGTATGTTTCCCCGGCTCAAGTTCCAGTTCTTTTATCGCCCCGTTTTCAATAACGTCTCTTTTTTCGCCATCGATATAAATTCCGAATTTACGACCCCGGTTTTGCCACTCTTTGCGGCGTGAAATAATTAGCTTTGCCATATGGACTATATTAATTTTAAATAGTATGTAATTAATCGTACATCACTTTATTCGATTTCCCACTCTTTTATTTCTATAAACTTTTTCCGGCCAATCGTTGAATAATATAGTGATACTAAAATTGGCGGAATAAACAGGTAGAATAAAAATTTCGTGTCTATCTGGAAAACATAGTCGAAAATAAATGCCAATCCTATGATTCCAAGAAAAACCGGAGCCATAAATCTTCCCAGTTTATAACCGGACAATTCAATGGTTTTGGATTTGTCATCAGACAAATCTACTTTAAATTCAGGGCTGCTCATCCAGTCAATCTTAGCTATCACAGTATGTTTGCCGGGTTTAAGCTCAAACTCTTTAATCTCTCCGTTACCAATATTGTCAACCTTTTCTCCGTCGATATAAAGTTTAAATTTCCGCGCCCGGTTATTCCATTCCTTCTTGCGCTTAATGAATAGTTTTGCCATTAATATGAGTGTTTAAATGGTTTTAATTAAAAAATAATTTTTCTTTCCTTTTTGGATTAAAATATATTTATCGTTCAATAAACGGTCGGTTGTTATAAAAATTTCATCGTTCGTTATTTTTTCTTTATTGATGCTCACACCACCCCCTTTTATTAATCTTCTCAATTCGCCTTTGGAGGAGAAAACTTGTGTTTCAACAGCCAGCAAATCCAGTACATTTAAGCCAGCATCAATTTTTGCCCGTTCGATATCAAACATGGGCACCCCTTCAAATACCGAAAGGAATGTTTTCTCGTCCAGGTTTTTTAACTCCTCGGTGGTGGCTTTGCCAAACAATATTTTGGAAGCAGCTACAGCAGTATGGTAATCTTCTTCGGAGTGAACCATTACGGTTACTTCCTTTGCCAGTCGTTGTTGCAATATTCTGCGATGTGGTTCCTCCCGATGCTGCTCTATTAACGAGTCAATTTCCTCTTTCGAAAGCATGGTAAAAATCTTAATGTACTTTTCGGCATCCTCATCGGAAACATTGAGCCAAAATTGATAAAATTTGTAGGGAGATGTTAATTCCGGGTCTAACCACACATTGCCATCTTCGGTTTTGCCGAATTTATTCCCATCGGCTTTGGTAATCAGCGGGCAGGTTAAGGCAAAGGCTTCGCCCCCTTCTTTACGCCGGATAAGTTCGGTGCCGGTTGTTATATTTCCCCACTGGTCGGAGCCGCCCATTTGCAATTTGCAATTTCTCTTTTTATACAGATACCAAAAATCGGTTCCCTGAACCAGCTGGTAAGAAAATTCGGTAAATGACATACCGGTTTTTGCATCTTCGCCAATCCGTTTTTTTACCGAGTCTTTGGACATCATGTAATTTACGGTAATATGTTTGCCGATATCTCTGATAAACTCAAGAAAAGAATATTCTTTCATCCAGTCATAATTGTTCACCATTTCGGCGTTATTATCTTTTTCTGCACTAAAGTCGAGCAATTTCTCCAATTGCTTTTTCAGGCAATCCTGATTATAACGAAGTGTTTTTTCATCCAGCAGGTTCCGCTCCTGTGATTTACCCGACGGGTCGCCAATCATCCCCGTGGCACCCCCTACTAAAACCAATGGTTTGTGACCTGCAGCCTGAAAATGTTTTAACATCATTACACTCACCAAATGGCCGATGTGTAATGAGTTGGCCGTTGGGTCAATACCAACATATGCTGTGGTCATCTCTTTTTTCAATTGCTCTTCTGTTCCGGGCATGATATCGTGTAACATGCCTCTCCATTTTAGTTCCTCAACAAAATTCATTTATTTAACTATTTGAGAGGCTATCCAAAAAGTATTAAAAATAATAAACTACTTTTTTTTACTTAGTGAAACTTTGTGCCTTCTTAGTGAAACTCTGTGTAACAACATTTTATAATTATACCACAAAGTTACTCAAAGGAATCACAAAGTTTCACAAAGGCTTTTTGGACAGCCTCTATTTTTTAACTATTATTTTAAATTTTTGCCAGTGCATGGTCTAAATCGTCAATAATATCTTCGGCATTTTCGATACCTACCGCAAATCGAACCAACCCATCAGTAATATGGGCTTCTTCCCTTGCTTCTTTTGATATACCCGCATGGGTCATAGATGCAGGATGTTGTATTAACGACTCAACACCACCTAAAGAAACGGCCAAAAGCGCCAGGTGTACATTATTCATCAATGTTACGCCGGCATCGTATCCGCCTTTAAGCTCAAAGCTAATCATGGCTCCGGGCCCTTTCATCTGCTCCTGAGCCAGGGCATACTGTGCAAATGACTTTAATCCAGGATATTTTACCCATTCCACTTTGGGATGATTTTCAAGAAAATCGGCCACTTCCATAGCATTTTCCTGGGCACGCTCCATGCGTAGACTTAACGTTTTAACGCCACGAATAACCATATATGCCTGGTGCGGATCCATATTACCGCCCATCATCGTCATTGTTTTACGAAGCTTTTGATATACTTCAGGATCTTTGGCAATTAATGCACCACCTACAATATCGGCATGCCCGTTAATAAATTTTGTTAACGAGTGTAAAACCACATCAGCACCTAAATCCAACGGTTTTTGTAAATACGGACTGCTAAACGTATTGTCTACTACAACAATAATTCCGTGTTTATGGGCAACTGCCGAAGCTTTTCGAATATCTGTAAGGGTAATCGTTGGATTAGCGGGTGTTTCTAAAAACAACAGTTTTGTGTTTGGTTTTATCGCTTTCTCAATCGAATGTACATCGGAAGTATCCACAAAAGTAGATTCAACCCCAAAGCGAGAAAAATGACTTTCTAAAACACCGCGGCTGGGGCCATAAATCGCACTGGTACAAACCACGTGCTCGCCCTGTCCCAAAAATGTCATATAAGCAGTAGTTACAGCTGCCATCCCTGATGATAAAGCTATTCCTCCGCATCCATTTTCCAATTCGGCTAACTTATCTTCCAAGGCACCAATCGTCGGGTTTCCAATACGGGTATAAATAAAACCTTTTTCACGTCCGGCAAATAAATCAGCCCCATGTTTAGCATTGCGAAATGCAAACGTAGATGTTTGGTAAATCGGCGTTACGGCACTTCCCAGTGCATCGTCATAATCGCCGGAATGTATCAGTTTTGAATCAAATCCTAAATTTTTAGTGTCCATTTTTTTTATTTTTTATGATTATTATTTACTTAGACTTTAACACTATAATTGCCCTTTTCCTCTTCAAATTCTTCTCTAATCTTATCAAAATTCAGATACGGAAAAATTAATGGGGCAAAATTAGATAGTGGTTTGTATAACAATGAGTTTTCTTTGGTTTCTTCGGGTATAAAATGGTACTTGTCATCGGCCTTATTGATTAACACCAGGATGATGCTGATGATAAAGGCATATTTTAACACCGAAAACAGTACACCAAACAGTCGGTTAACAACTCCTAACGCAATGGCATCAATTAATTTATTTAACAGCTTTGCAAGGATGTGAACCGCAACTACAATCACAATAAATGTAACTGCAAACGAAATAATGGGGAGATATTGACCCGATACTTCAAACTTTTTGATGATTAATGATGAGGTAAAATCAGAAAACATAACGGCACCAAGAATACCCAGTAATAAAGCACCCAGCGTGGCCAGTTGTACAATAAATCCTTTGGTATATCCACGGTAAGCACTCCACAAAAACAAAATAGCAAAAACAAGGTCAACCGTATTCATACAAAAACTTTTCGATGTGAGAATTTGTAAAAATAATAAAAAGTTTTAGTTTATTGATAAATTGATTATCTTGATCCAATGTCACATTCAAACCCGGTGTGTCTTGAAGACACGCCGGGTTTTACATATCATTTCACCATTCACCCCGGTAATTCAGGGTGTTCTCCTGCATAATGGCACAGCCGCCAAGCGGTTTATTCATGGCATTTGCTGACGTTGGAATATCCTCCTCACGTCGGACAGATTCCAAGTCGTTCTATGACCTTGCGTTGAAATATCCTCTTGTTATTAGACGCTTGACTTGTCTATGGCGAGGATTCCAAGTCCATGTCATTGCATGCCAACAATTCACCTTCAAACCCAGTGTGTCTTGAAGATACGATGGGTTTTACATCTAACACCGGTAATCGTTTGAGCACAATACGGCCACTTTCTAACCGGACGTTTCCTTCGACATAGCTTTTGTTTGTGCTGTAATCATAATAATCGGGCAACCTAAACATACTGCCTTCCGAAGCTCCGATTAAAAAGGGTGTATTGGTAGCAAAATGTTTGTAATCGGCAAAATATACTTTATACTTTATTAAAAAAGAACCCTTAAGAAAATCAGAAGTAAACATGATAGCCTCTAAGGGCTTGTAAGTAAATAACCTATACATTTTTGCTTGTTCTTTTGCCCTTTTTCTTCGTTGTAAAATCGTTAAATAGCTATGGCTATTCGCCTCATTTACGCCTTGAAAAAGAACAAAATTACTTCGCCACTTCTGTATACTTTATTGCCTTACAAACCCTAAAAGCAA
>Ga0182239_1000813_pt1 | contig 10934 bp, 9 predicted proteins | sample hydfrate6_PW_210_FD_132456 | JGI IMG/M metagenome (GOLD analysis project Ga0182239, IMG submission 132456) | Subsurface microbial communities from deep shales in Texas, USA - hydraulic fracturing test 6_PW_210 | ecosystem: Environmental > Aquatic > Deep subsurface > Shale gas/oil reservoir >...
GCTCATAATGGGGAAATAAATACAATAAAGGGTAATAGAAATTGGATGAATGCTAGAGAAGGTATAATTGATTCAGAAGTCTTTGGAAAAGAAATAAAAAATATTTATCCAATACTTCAAAAGGGGAAAAGTGATTCAGCATCATTAGATAATGCCTTCGAGTTTATAAAAGCTAATGGTAGAAGTAATGCCCATACTATGATGATGCTAATTCCTGAAGCTTGGGAAAACGATGAAGAAATGAATCAGTTTAAAAAAACTTTCTATGAATACCATGCATCTATGATAGAACCCTGGGATGGACCTGCAGCAGTACTATTTTGCGATGGCAATCAGGTAGGTGGGACTCTAGATAGAAACGGACTGAGACCTGCTAAATATGTAGTCACAAACACAAATGAAATAGTAATGGCATCGGAATTTGGTGTATTAAACTTAAAACCTGAAAATATTATTAAAAAGGGAAGATTAAAACCTGGAGAAATGCTTCTTATAGACATAGAAAAAGGCAAAATTCTATTTGATAAAGAGTTGAAGGAAGAAGTATGCTCTAATGTTGATTATACAAAAATAGTAAAAGAAAAAAGAATTGTATTAAAGGATATAAAAATTCAAGATATTCATATTGAAGACTATAATAATAATAAAATCTTAGAAAAGCAAAAAGAATTTGGTTATACTAAAGAAGATATAGACATGATAATTAAACCTATGGCAAAAGAAGGTAAGGAGCCTATAGGCTCCATGGGAGATGACACGCCTCTTGCAGTATTATCAAACAAGACTCAATCCATATTTGCTTATTTCAGACAGCTTTTTGCCCAGGTAACAAATCCGGCAGTAGACCCTATTAGAGAAGGTTCGATTATGTCCTTAATGAATTTTATTGGTTCACAGGAAGATATGTTGAACATATCAAATATTGAAAATCAATATATGGTAATAGAAACTCCGATTATAGACAACTATGATATGAAAAAAATTAAAGAGTTAAATAACCACCAGTTAAAAGCAACGGTGATTCCCTTAACCTTTAAAATAGATGATGGAGTGGAAGGATTTGAAAGGGCATTAAAAACTCTATGTACCAGAGCAGTCAAAAAAATAAGTGAAAACTGCAATATAATAATACTTTCCGATAGGAAAACAGATAGTTATACAGGAGGGATTCCCTCCCTACTTGCAGTATCCTATCTTCACAACTATTTAATAAAAGAAAAACTAAGGTCTAGGATATCTATTATAGTTGAGAGCGGAGATGTAAAAGAAACAACAAATTTTGCCCAACTTATTGCCTATGGTGCTAGTGCTGTAAATCCATATTTAGCCATTGAAACAATAAAAAAATTATGTAGAGACCAGGATATAAAAATTGATGAGAAAAAGGCAGTTAAAAACTACTTAGATGCTTCATCTGAAGGACTGGCTAAAATCTTATCCAAGATGGGCATATGTACTATTCAAAGCTATCACGGATCTCAAATGTTTGAAATTTTAGGGTTGAATGATGATTTTGTTAATAAATACTTTCCAGGAACAACAACTACGATAGGAGGAATAGGACTGGAGGAAGTTGTGCAGGATATTATATCCAATCATAAATATGCATATGAAGAAAGCAAATACTATCAGAAAAAAAATATATATTTTGGTGGAAGATATAAATATGTTAGAGATGGAGAGTTTCATCTTTTCAATCCAAAATCTGTAAAACTTCTTAGAAATGCTGTTGAAAATAATGATTATAAAACATACAAAGAATTCACAAGGCTTACAGATGAACAAGATACTAACCCTGCTACTTTGAGAAGTATACTTGAATTTAAAAACCTAAATCCAATTCCTATTGAAGAAGTAGAACCTGAATCCGAAATAATCAAAAGATTTTCCAGTGGAGCTATGTCAGTAGGTTCAATAAGTAAGGAAGCTCACGAAACTTTAGGAGAAGCTATGAACAGTATAGGAGCTTCAAGTAATTCAGGTGAAGGTGGAGAAGATTTTAGTAGGATAAAAACTAAAGATTCTAAAATAAATATAAATAGTTCAATAAAACAGATAGCATCAGGCAGGTTTGGTGTTACAATAGAATACTTAAACTCTGCTGATGAAATACAGATAAAGGTTGCTCAAGGAGCAAAACCGGGAGAGGGTGGACATCTTCCAGGAAGTAAAGTGACAGATTATATAGGTAAAATAAGACATTCCCTTCCAGGGATTGATTTGATTTCACCGCCACCCCATCATGATATATATTCAATTGAAGACTTAGCTCAGCTTATATATGACGCTAAAAATTCTAATAGAGAGGCTAGGATAAGTGTAAAACTAGTATCAAAAGAAGGTGTAGGTACGGTAGCAGCAGGAGTAGCAAAAGCTCACGCCGATATGATTCTAATAAGCGGTCACGACGGAGGAACTGGAGCATCACCCCTATCCTCAATAAAAAATGCCGGAATACCTTGGGAAATAGGATTAAGTGAAACACATCAGGTATTGCTGATGAACAACCTAAGAGGAAAGGTGTCTCTTCAAGTAGATGGACAGCTAAAAACGGCAAGAGATGTAGTTGTAGCATGTCTTTTAGGTGCAGAAGAGTTCAGCTTTTCAACATCTATGCTTGTAACTTTGGGATGTATAATGTGTAGAAATTGCCATAAAAACCAGTGTCCTGTAGGAATAGCTACCCAAAACTTGGATCTCCGAAAGAAATTTAAAGGTAAACCTGAATATTCTATAAATTACATGAAATTTTTAGCAAAAGAGCTAAGAGAGTACATGGCTGATTTGGGATTTAGAAATATAAATGAAATGGTCGGAAGAATAGATAAATTAAAGAAAAAAACTGAAATTATAAGCATTAAGGCTGAAAAAATTGACTTCTCAAAAATTTTATACAAGCCGGATCTGCCAAGTAGAGTAAAAACCTATAAATCAGTAAATCAAAACCATAATCTAGACCAGTGTCTGGACAATAAATTAATTGAAAAGTCGAAATCCTTCTTTATTGACAGAAAAAAAGTAGAAGGAAGTTTTGAGATTAACAACACAAACAGATCTGTAGGAGCCTTGCTAAGCAGCAAAATCATAAAATCCTTTCCTGGTGAAAAAATAAAGGAAGATACTTTAATATTTAAATTTTACGGCACAGCTGGACAAAGTTTTGGAACCTTTACAGTTTCAGGAGTTACACTAAAATTAGAGGGTGATGCCAACGATTTTGTGGCTAAAGGTTTGTCGGGAGGAAAAATAATAATAAAGAAACCTGAAAACAACGACTATGGAAAAAGCATAATTGCAGGTAATACCATACTATACGGAGCTACCGGTGGGGAAGTATATATAAATGGAGTAGTGGGAGAAAGATTTGCTGTTAGAAACAGTGGAGCTTTAGCAGTAGTAGAAGAAGTAGGAAACCACGGTTGCGAATATATGACAGCGGGAGTAGTTGTTATACTCGGGGATGTAGGTAAAAACTTTGCTGCTGGAATGAGTGGAGGTATTGCTTTAGTATTTGATAAGGAAGACAAATTAAAAAATCACTGCAACTCTGAATTAGTAAGCATAGAAAAATTAAACAAAATTGATTTAGAAAAACTAGTATTAATACTCAAAAAACATACAAAATATACAAAAAGCAATGTATCTCAAGAAATGTTAGATAACTGGGATAAATATTCTAAAGCCTTTAAAAAAGTAATACCAATAAAATATAAAAAAGCTTTAATAGAAAAAGATAGATATGAAAAAGTGTATAAAGTTTAACCGAATAAATTGACTTTTAGAGGCTTTTATGCTAACATTTTATTGATTGGATTAAAGTGAATAAAATAGTTAGGAGGGATAAGCTTACATTTATCTCTCTTTTTATAATTATGGAAATGTTTTCCTGAAATATATTTGAAAAATAGATAAAAAATATATATAATAATCACAATGTTAAAATATAAATTTAATAATTAACGAATCACCAATTAACTGACTAAAAACTAACAAACTGGCCAACTAACCAACTTAAAACAAAAGAAAAACTAAAAGTAACTAACAAATTGTTAAAATGTTACATATGCAATTGTAATAGTATATTAATTAAGATATAATTATCAGGTAGAAAAAAGAATAGGAAAGTGTAGATATTGGATAAAGATAAAATAAAAATCATGCAGGGAATTGCATTGATCACCCAGATTGGAATTTCTATGATAGTACCCATAATCCTGGGCATATTTATAGGTAGATTTTTAGATAATTTAATAGGTACAAACAACATTTTTTTATTTTTATTTATAATCATCAGTGTAGGAGCAGCTTTCCTTAATTTATTTAAAGTTGGTCTTAGAGATCAGGATAAAAGGAAGTGAAGTAGTGAATCATTCAGTAGAACTAGTGGTATCAATAATTAAAAAAGCAATGATAATACTGGCAGTACTTATAATTATTTCCTTTTTCTTTTTAGATAAACCGATGACCTGGGCTTACGGATACATTTTTGGAGGTCTAATAGGAATTTTAAATTTCATACTATTAGCAAGAACCATAGAAAGAGCAGTAGAAATGCCTCCCCACAAAGCTCAAGGATATGCTACCGTTAACTACTTTATAAGGTTTTCAATAACAGGAGTAGTTATAATAGTTGCATTAAAAGCAGACTATATAAATGCTTTAGCAGCAATAGTCGGAATTGTATTAATTAAGTTAATAATCCTTGCCACAAACTTATTTAACGACAAGGAATATTATAAAAGAATATTTAACAGAAAGGGGGAAAATTGATGGATGGTGGCTTTGGCCCAACGGTCGTATTTGAAGTAGCCGGTATACAGGTAACGGAAACCGTTACGGTAACCTGGTTCATTATGGCTGTCTTAATTATTTTCTCAATATTAGTTACAAGAAATTTAAAGAAAGTACCCGGACCGGTTCAAAGTATAGTTGAAACGGTAGTTGAAGCGGTTAACAATCTTACAGCCCAAACTATGGGAGATGATAAGATGGGATTCGCTCCATATATGGGTACACTACTAATTTTTTTAGCAATTGCTAACCTTATAGGTCTATTAGGAATGAGACCCCCAACAGCAGATGTAAACACTACAATGAGCTTAGCAATTATAACCTTTGTATTAATTCACATTAACGGAGCAAGGAGTAAAGGAATAGGAGGATATTTAAAAAGTTTCGCTGAGCCTTTACCACCCTTACTACCTCTAAACATTATTGGTGAACTTGCAAACCCTATATCACTGGGCTTTCGTTTATTCGGTAATATAGTAGGAGGACTTGTTATTATGAGTCTTGTATACGGAGGATTAGCAAGTTTGAGTACAGCATTATTAGGACCGTCAGCACCACCTATACTAAGTGCTGGGGTACCAGTGGTTTTACATGTCTACTTTGATATGTTTGCCGGAGTATTACAGTCCTTTATATTTACCATGCTTACCATGGTATACATAGCAATGGCTATGGACTAATCTAGAGAGGAGGAGCAATATTGGAAGTTAATTTTATAGTTAGATTTTTAAACTGGCTTGCTTCTTTCGAGCCTAAGGCGTTAGTCCTGGCAGCTTCGGCCTTAGGTACGGGACTGGCAATGATAGCAGGCATAGGTCCTGGAATAGGACAGGGATATGCCGCAGGTAAGGGTACTGAGATGGTAAGTAGAAGACCTAAGATACAAGCAAGTGTTATAAGGACTATGCTTTTAGGACAGGCAGTAGCAGAAACTACAGGAATTTACGCCTTGATTATAGCTTTAATACTTTTATTTGCAAACCCTTTGTTAAACTTACTTTAGAATAGAAGAAGAAATCAAATCAAATCAAAAATAAAAAACGATTAAATAGGAGGAAAAGATAATGGAACCAATCACTGGAAGAGCTTTAGTTTTAGCAGCATCAGCAATAGGAGCTGGATTAGCGATGATAGCGGGTATCGGTCCTGGTATAGGACAGGGATATGCAGCAGGTAAAGGAGCAGAAGGGGTAGGAAGACAGCCGGAGGCTCAGGGAGATGTTATAAGAACTATGCTTCTTGGAGCTGCAGTAGCAGAGACTACAGGTATCTACGGACTTATCATAGCACTTATACTTTTATTTGCAAATCCGTTGATAAATCTATTATAGAAATCAACCCTTAAGGTTGAAAAAATATGAAAAGGAGGCAGCTATATGCTTAAAGCAGGGCTTGTAGAATTTTCCTGGACTTTTGTTTTCCAGATAGTAAACACCCTAATTTTGTATTTGGTCCTTAAAAAATTCCTTTTCGTTCCTGTAACAGGATTTATACAGGGAAGGCAGGATGAGATTCAAAGTTCTTATGATGATGCTGAAAAAACAAATGAAGAAGCGAAAAAGCTTAAAAGCGAATACGAGAATATACTTGATAAAGTAGAAGAAGAAAAGCAGAAAATTCTCATAGCAGCTAAGAAAAAAGCTGACGAACAAGGCAGCGAGATCATCAAAGAATCAAAGGAACAAGCGTCAAGATTAATAGAAAAAGCGGAGCAAGAAATAGAAATTGAAAAGAAAAAAGCGATTAACGACGTAAAAGATGATATATCTTCTATGGTTATAATGGCAGCCTCAAAAGTACTTGAAAATGAAGTTGATGAAAGCAGGAATAAGAAGCTTGTAGACGATTTTATTAAGGAAGTAGGAGAGTCAAAATGGCAGAATTAGTAGCTAAAATATACTCTCAAGCCCTATTTGAAGTTGGAAAAGAAGATAATAAACTTGACGGGTATTTAGAAGAAATAAAATTTATAGGTGATATATGCACTGAATATAAGGATTTCTTCGAATTACTAAAGACTCCTAAAATAAGCATCAAGGAAAAGAAAGATGTTTTCGAGGAAACTTTTGAAGCTAAGATAAGTAAAGAAGTGAGCAACTTCTTAAAAATAATATTAGACAAAAGAAGAATAACAAGCATTTTTGAAATAATTAAGGAATATGAAAAACTAGTAGATGAATATAATGGAGTAGTTAAAGCCGATGCTTACACTACAATGCCATTAGACCAAGCAACGATTAATTCCTTAGAAGAAAAACTTAGTAAGGTTACAAATAAAAAAGTTGAGCTGACAAATAAAATCGATGAAACCTTGATAGGCGGAGTAAAAATAATTATTTGTGACAAGGTTATAGACGGTACTATTAAGAAAAAACTAAGCACCATCGAAAGCAGCTTAAAAAAATTAATAGTGTAAGATAGGGGTGACTAAAAAATTATGAGTTTAAGACCGGAAGAAATTAGTAAAATAATTAAAAAACAAATTAAAAAATATGAAGAAAACCTAGATGTTATAGATATAGGTACGGTTATTGAAGTTGGAGACGGTATAGCAAGAATTCATGGTCTTGAAAAATGCATGTCTGGTGAACTCCTTGATTTTGGTAATGATGTTTTTGGGATGGCTCTAAACTTAGAGGAAGACAACGTAGGTTGTGTTCTTTTAGGAAATGACGACCACATTAAAGAAGGAGACGAAGTAAAAAGGACTCAGAGAATAGTTGAAGTACCGGTAGGAGAGGCAATGCTCGGAAGAGTAGTAAATTCTTTAGGTATGGCTATAGATGGAAAAGGACCAATTGAGTCGGACAAATATAGGCCTGTAGAGCAAAAAGCATCTGGAGTTATTACAAGAAAATCAGTTACTGTTCCCCTTCAAACAGGAATCAAAGCTGTTGACTCTATGATTCCTATAGGAAGAGGACAAAGAGAACTTATCATTGGAGATAGACAGACTGGTAAGACTGCTATAGCAATAGACACAATACTAAACCAGCAGGATCAAGATGTAATATGTATATATGTAGCTATAGGTCAAAAAAGATCTACAGTTGCTAAGACCGTAGAAATATTTGAGAAGAACAATGCAATGGACTACACAATAGTAGTTTCTGCATCAGCTAGTGAAAAAGCGCCACTTCAATACCTTGCACCTTATGCAGGAGCAGCTATTGGAGAGGAATTTATGTACAATGGGAAAGACGTACTGGTAATATACGACGATTTATCAAAACATGCCGTGGCATATCGTGCCATGTCCCTACTACTTAGAAGGCCACCGGGAAGAGAAGCTTATCCTGGAGATGTTTTCTACCTTCACTCTAGACTGCTGGAAAGAGCAGCAAGACTAGATGATAAATACGGTGGAGGGTCAATGACTGCACTACCTATAATAGAGACTCAGGCGGGAGATATTTCAGCCTATATACCTACAAACGTTATATCAATAACAGACGGTCAGATATTCTTAGAGACAGAGCTTTTCTTTTCAGGACATAGACCGGCAATCAATGCAGGATTATCAGTATCAAGAGTTGGAGGCTCGGCGCAGATTAAAGCTATGAAAAAAGTAGCCGGAACCCTAAAACTTGATCTGGCACAGTATAGAGAATTGGCTTCCTTTGCTCAGTTTGGTTCGGAACTTGATCCGGAGACAAAAGCAACTCTAGATCATGGTGAAAGATTGATGGAAGTTATTAAGCAGGCACAGTATAAACCTATTGAAGTAGAAAAGCAGGTTATACTTATTTATACAGCAAACAATCAATATCTTGAAGAGGTAGCAGTTGACGATATTAAAAAATATGAAGAAGGTCTTTTTAAGTTCATGGATGAAAACTATCCTGAAATAGGACTTGTTATAAAAGAAAGCGGAGAACTATCCGACGAAACAAAAGAAAAACTTAACAAAGCTTTAGATGAGTATACGAAAGACTTTGTAAAAAATAATAAAGACGAATAATAACAACTGACTAAAAGGTCAGGAGGTGATAACTTGGGCCAGAATATGAACGACATTAAAAGAAGAATTAAAAGTGTTACAAGTACTAAGCAGATAACAAAAGCTATGGAATTGGTTGCTACAGCAAAGCTGAAAAGAGCTAGAAAAAAACTCGAACAGTCTAAGCCTTACTACAATAAAATATACGAAAGTATAAGAGAAATAGTAGCTAATTCTAAAGGTATAAAACATGAATTTATAGAAAAAAGAGAAATAAAAAACAGCCTATACATAGTTCTTACTGGAGACAGAGGATTAGCTGGAGGATACAACTCCAATGTATGTAAATTGGCTGAAAATACGATAAAGGATAAATCCAAAGCAAAACTAATATGCATTGGATCAAAGGGTAAAACCTACTTTGCAAAACGAGGATTTAATATAGCTTATGAAATGACGGGAGTATCTGAAACTCCTGAACTGGTAAATGCTCAAGTTGTTGGGGAAAAAGCTGTAGAAATGTATAAAGCTGGAGAAATAGACGAAGTTAAATTAGTATTTACTGAATTTATAAGTACAATCAACTATAAACCTATGGTATTGGATTTACTTCCTTTAGCCCTTGATGATGAAGAAGAGGATAAAAAAGCTGAAGATGTGATAATCTTTAGATACGAACCATCACCGGAATCCGTACTAAACTATCTAATACCTAAGTATATAGCCAGCGTAATATACGGAGCTACAATAGAAGCCTCAGCCAGTGAGCAGGGCTCTAGAAGAGTTGCTATGGAAAATGCTACTGATAATGCAGAAGATATGATAGATGAGTTAGATTTAATGTACAACAGAGCAAGACAGGCTTCAATCACTCAGGAAATAACTGAGATTGTTTCAGGAGCAGATGCTCTTGAATAAAATCGAAAGGATGTGAGAATTATATGGCAGACCTAAACAAAGGAAGAATTAAACAGGTAATAGGACCGGTTGTAGATATAGAATTTAGTGAAGACAACCTTCCGGAACTATTAAATGCAATAGAAATAAAAATGGATGACAAAACTATAGTTGTAGAAGTTGCTCAACATACTGGGGACAACACGGTTAGATGTATCTCTATGGACTCAACAGATGGGTTTGTAAGAGGAATGGAAGCTGTTGATACAGGAGAACCTATATCAGTTCCAGTTGGCGAAGTAACCCTAGGTAGAATGTACAATGTGCTTGGAGAACCTATAGATGGAAAAGAATTAGGAGAAGTAAAACAGAGAGCTCCTATACACAGAGAGGCACCAAAATACGAAGAACAGAGTACAAGTACAGAAATATTTGAAACAGGAATAAAAGTAGTAGACCTTATCTGTCCATATTCTAAAGGTGGGAAGATAGGACTTTTTGGAGGAGCAGGAGTTGGTAAAACCGTACTTATACAGGAGCTAATCCACAATATAGCTAAAGAACACGGTGGACTTTCTGTTTTTGCAGGAGTTGGAGAAAGAACGAGAGAAGGAAACGATCTTTACTATGAAATGATGGATTCAGGAGTTTTAGATAAAACTGCCCTAGTTTTCGGTCAAATGAACGAACCACCGGGAGCAAGAATGAGAGTTGGACTATCAGGCCTTACTATGGCGGAGCACTTTAGAGATGAAGAAGGACAGGACGTACTTCTGTTTATAGATAATATATTTAGATTTACTCAGGCTGGATCTGAGGTTTCTGCCCTACTAGGTAGAATGCCGTCAGCCGTTGGTTATCAGCCTACTTTAGCAACAGAGATGGGACAGTTACAGGAAAGAATTACATCTACTAAAAAAGGTTCTATAACATCAGTGCAGGCTGTATATGTACCAGCCGATGACTTGACAGACCCGGCACCGGCAACAACTTTTGCCCACTTAGATGCAACTACGGTTCTTTCAAGGAAGATATCAGAGATGGGTATTTACCCTGCTGTGGATCCACTGGATTCTTCTTCTAGGATACTTGATCCCCAAATTATTGGTGATGAACACTATAATGTAGCAAGACAGGTACAGGAAACTCTTCAAAGATACAACGAACTTCTTGATATTATTGCTATCTTAGGTATGGATGAACTATCCGACGAAGATAAAATAGTAGTTACAAGAGCAAGAAGAATTCAGAGATTTTTATCTCAACCTTTCCATGTTGCTGAGCAGTTTACTGGTACTCCTGGAAC
>Ga0182239_1000814_pt1 | contig 10930 bp, 10 predicted proteins | sample hydfrate6_PW_210_FD_132456 | JGI IMG/M metagenome (GOLD analysis project Ga0182239, IMG submission 132456) | Subsurface microbial communities from deep shales in Texas, USA - hydraulic fracturing test 6_PW_210 | ecosystem: Environmental > Aquatic > Deep subsurface > Shale gas/oil reservoir >...
ATTTATGCCTCACACTTGGATGTCGTTGAACTTCGGCGAAGGGTGGGCATGGTTTTTCAAAAACCCAATCCTTTCCCCAAAAGCATTTATGAGAATATCGCTTATGCCCCTCGTATTCATGGTTTGGCCAGAAAAGGATCGCAGATGGATGATCTGGTCGAAGAATCGTTGCGTAAGGCCGGTTTGTGGGATGAGGTGGGGGAACGCATGAGTCAGCCGGCGACCTCCCTTTCCGGGGGGCAGCAGCAAAGGTTGTGCATAGCCAGGGCTCTGGCCATGGACCCGGAAGTCCTGCTCATGGACGAGCCGGCCTCAGCCCTGGATCCACTGGCTACGCAAAAGATAGAGGAGCTCATCTATGAGCTCAAAAGCAGGCTGACGATTATTATCGTCACCCATAATATGCAGCAGGCAGCCAGAGTTTCGGACCGGACCGCCTTTTTCTACATGGGCGAGCTCATAGAGATCGACGCCACGGACACGATGTTCACCAGACCGGGGCAAAAGCAGACAGAAGAATACATCACCGGCCGATTCGGCTAAAGAAAAGCAATTCTTGCGGGACTTTTTGTAAGCGCTGAAAAAGACGGCCGGTCATGATTTTTATGATCCGCCTGGAATTGGAAAAAAACCAATGCTGTGCCCAGTATATTTTTGAAGAGGAGAGCATGGAGACGTATTTACACAAGGAACTGGAAAAGCTTGAAGTCAAGATTATGAAGATGTTCACCTTGACTGAGAGGGCATTGGAGTCCTCTGTCAAGGCCTTGATGGACAGGGACGATGACCTGGCTGAGGAGGTCATTCAAGGCGATCAGGTGATCAATGCTCTGGAAGTGGACATTGAGGAGACAATCCTGCATATTCTTGCTCTCTGGCAGCCTGTGGCCAGGGATTTGCGGTTTGTGATGGGCTGTTCCAAGATTTCCAATGACCTGGAGCGTCTGGGGGACCAGGCCACAAATATTGCCGAACGGGCCATTATGCTCAACCAGCGGCCCAGGCTTTCCCTGATGAATGCGGTCCAGGCCTTAGCCGATGTTTCGCTGTCCATGTACCGCAACGTAATCTCTGCCTTTTCCAGGCTGGACTGCGATCAAGCCGCCCGGGTGTGCGGACAGGACAATACTGCTGATGAGCTGAATATTAAGATAATTCGTCGGCTCATTGATTATATGAACAATGAAAGCCTTATCGTGGAAAGAGCGGTGCATACGGTTATAGTGGCCAATTCCCTGGAACGGGTGGGCGATTTGTCCACAAACATCGCTGAGAATGTCTACTTCATTGTCCAGGGGATCAATGTGAAGCATTCAGACCGGTTCGACGCCAAATGCGCCTCCCCGGGCGAGCAGGGCAATGATCTGTAGCAGGGGAGATGAGGACATCACAGCAGATTCGACGAGAACGAGGCGAGTATGAACGAAAAGAGACGGTATGCATATGAGTTGTCCAAAAAGGAACTGGGTCAGTTTTTACGATCCATGGCCAATAGCCTGGAGAACGATGCCCCCGGGGTGCAGGATTTCGGAATTGATCTGTCCGATATCCGGAAGATGAAAATCAGTGCCAAGAGCTGGCCTGAGGAGCCCTTTGTGGTCAAAGTAAAGATCACGCCCTGGCAGGCTCAGGATACTGAAGATTATGAAGGCGAGGAAGCCAGTTATGCCCGGCTGAAAAAAAGAATGAAGGCCTACTACAAGGAACTCCAGACCAATCTCCAGGCCAACCAGCATCCGTCCCGGGAGATCGTGTCCGTATTTCTGAAGGACTGTGAGCGGATGACTGAGTTTCAAGGTTATGGCGATGAATACTATAAAGCCTTCATGCTTGCCTGCCGTGATTTTCAGCAGGCTTTTGACACCGAAGAACTTCAGGATATGCAGCGAGTCTTTGAGCAGATTGAATCCCTGAAAGACAGGTGCCATGACCGATACAAATAGATGATCCCTGAAAGACTGTATGTGCCTTAGGAGCGAATGAAGAAAGAGCTGGGGGATGTGATCGCCAGGGATCCAGGCAATACGCTATGTATATATCCAAGCCTCAATTTCCTTCTCTGGTTCCAGCCCGGATTGCGGAAGAGGTGACTGCCCGGGATGAGGCCATATTCCGGCGTATCAGCAGTATATCCCTTTCTCCGGAACAGGAGAAGCAGCTCTGTGCGCCACCGGATGTATATCCCCTGCAGCGGGAAGTATTGGCCGTACACTGGCATCCGGAATTTGTGCCCATCCGGCTGGCGGTGAAAAGAATGGAGATTATGTTTCCCAACCGGACGCAGGAACTGGTAATTCCCACCCAGCACAATGCGCTTCTTGCTCACCACGGGTTCAGCGGAGTGGAGGTAGACTGCTATTCCCGGAGCTTTAATCAGAAAGTGCAGCTTCTTCTCCACTTCAGTGAACACAAGGCGCATAAAGCCTCTGCACTGCAGAGCATGCTGGAGCATACCAGGAAGTACAGGTCGTCCCAGCTCTTCGATCTTATGCGCACCTTCACCAAGCCGGTCCAGGAACGCCTGCAGGCAGCGGCCAGAGTGACCGGCGCTGATGCTGATCTGATCCGGTTCGTCACCGTGCATGTTCGAAAGCTTGAGATACTTGTGGAGGATAATCTGCAGGAACTGCCTTTGGATGTGCTCAAGAACAAAATGGTGCGCAATTATTTTCATGCCCTGCGGCCTGTTTTCGGCCATCAGCTCATTGACAGGGCCTTAAACTTCCTTCAGGAAGTGAAGAAAGAGGTAAAGCAGGACTTTCCTCTGCAGTATTTCTTTCGCACTTCAGAGATTATTGAAGAGGCCCGGGGCTTAGGGGCGGGAATAGTTGTCCCCCATCCGGAACAGTTCTGGCCCATTCTGCTTGCAGAATATGATGTGGATGGGTATGAGGTTTGGAACCCGCAATCGCGGCGGTATACCGATTTTTTGATCGGGGTGGTCATGCGCAAGAACAGGGAACACCCGGCATCCAAGCGGACCTTGCTGATATTCATGGGCGACGACACTCATATGGGGGAGAAAATCAGAGATGAAAAGGAAGCCGATCCATCCAAGGCCCACAGAGAGGTAGGCTATCAGCCGGCCTGGGATGACAGGGCCGTGCGCAGGCTTCTGTTTCAAAACGACATCAGCCGGGGTGCGGTCATATCCGAGTATAAGGCCAGACTCCAGGCGTGATGATCAGTTCCAAGCGGCTCATACCCGGCGATTGGCAGTGATTGGGAATTCGCCTGTGATTTCAAGATCATATTCAGAAAGGATTAAAAAGTTACTTCATGGCTGCGAACAACGATTTTTTTCATGAGTCTGTCCAGGATACGACGACTATCAAAGATTTCCTTCAATCTTTGCAAGAGGCCCTGGAGCAAAAACGCATCGTCCTTTCAGCTGACGGGCAGGAAATGATCATGACTCCCTCTTCTCTGCTTCAGCTTTCAGTGAAAGCTCGAAAGAAAGGGGCCAGCAACAAGCTGCAGATCAAGATTGTATGGGAGGATACTGTGAATTCTGATTCCGGATACCAAAGCGGATTATCCATTCGGTCCTGACCGTGCCTCGATTGGTAACTGGAGAGAGGGCGATACATATATGACCGGAGGAGGACTGTACGATAACTTTCAGTTTCTGATTTTGGAAGTGGTCAGCCACATCCGGCAGACCTCTACATTTCTCCTGGCCCCGGAAGCTGAGCTCTATGAATATATAGTATCCAGAGATGACTATATCGATAACCTGAAAAACAGTATCGAAAACTCCTGTTTTACCCATATCGCCTCAGCCACCCAGAACAAGCTGTCCACTCAGGCCATCAATACCTATCGCAGCATCCAGACCATTGCGGTCAATCTGGAGCGCATCGCCGACTTTTGCGTCAATATCGTCCATCAAGTGCAATACCTGTCGGATACAGATTTTTTGCAGACTTTCGACTATCAAAGCATGATCCGGGAAATTCTGATTGGCATGGATGAAATTTCGGGTGCTTTGAAACACAAAAGTCTGCCTCAGACCCTTAAGATCTGTCGCACGGAGAATACCCTGGACCAGATGTGCAAAGTCCGCTTTGAGCGGATCATGGATGAATTGCAGCAAGGCCCTCCCCGTCCCGGGGATTATATTACCATCGTATTTATTATCCGCTATTTAGAACGGATAGGTGATTCGCTCCTAAATATCGGAGAGGCTATCCTGTTCGCCATTATCGGAGAAAAGATCAAGATCCATCAGTTTCAAGCTTTGCAGGAAAACCTGTATAACTCCGGGCTGGCCACCGAGCTTTCCGAAGTTGACTTTAAGTATATCTGGGGATCAAGATCAGGGTGCCGGATCGGGCGGATTGAAAACAAGGATACGGCCCAGTCCAGCCAGGAATCGATTTTTAAGGAGGGGGCCTGCAAGAAGATTCGAAGAGAAAAAAAGTGTCTGGAAAGGTGGCAGAAGATCTTTCCCGGGCTGGTGCCAAAGATATTCAGCTATTATGAAGACAAAGAGCAGGATACCGCTTCTTTGCTCCTCGAACTTTTGCCTGGATGCACTGTTGACGAAACTGTCCTGACCACAGACATGGACACAGTGCGCAATACGTTCTTCATCCTTAGGGAAGTTTTGGAAGAGGTGTGGACTCAGACCCGGATCCAGCAAAGAGTTCAATCCAGATATATAGCTCAGATATACAAGCGCCTGGAAACAATCTGGCAGGTTCATCCTCAGTTCAAGCGCAGAGCCCAGAGCATCGGGCAGACTGCAGTTCTTTCCACCCGCCAGCTCCTTCAGGCAGGGGCAGAGCTTGAAAAGCAGCTGGCAGCGCCGTTTTCTGTATTTATTCACGGAGATTTCAACGCCAATAATGTGGTGTATAGTCACGCAGAACAAAAGATCCACTTCATAGACGTGCACCGCTCAACCCACAGCGACTATGTGCAAGATATCTCCGTGTTTCTGGTTTCCAATTTTCGCATCCCGGTATTTGATCCTGTTCTTCGCTCCCGCTTGAACTGGATGACTGGAAGCATGTTTGAGTTTGCCCGGGATTTTGCCCGTTCTCAAGGGGATGTGAGCTTTGAGGCCCGACTGGCCCTGGCCCTGGCCAGGTCATTTTATACCTCCATCCGCTTTGAGTTGAAAACCGATTTTGCCAAAAGCATGTTCCTGCGCTCTCATTATCTCCTTGATCGGCTGGTGCGCCATTCCGGACAAAATTGGAACGATTTTGTCCTGCCCACTGAGGTCTTGTATTATTGATCCCAAACCGGTCTTCTAATCGTGAGGAGCGAATGTGTATAAAATAGGCGTTGTCGGTACTCCGGGAGGGAAGTCCTCGCAATGGCTGGCGGATGAAGTACTGGCCCAGACCGGATTTTGCCTGCTGGTCAATATGGATGCCGTGACCTTGGATTTCAAACGCGGGACTGTTGTTTTTCAGGGTCAAAACCTTATGGAGCTGGATGCTCTGATGGTCAAGAAAATCGGGAGTAAATATTCTCCTGATCTCTTAGATCGGCTTGAAATTCTTCGCTTTTTAAATCACCAGGGCCTGCCCGTCTTTTCTCCGCCCAGGAGCATGATGCAGGTGGTGGATCGCCTCAGCTGTACAGTATCCCTGCAAAATGCCGGTATTCCCATGCCTCCGACCGTGGTCACCGAAGATATTGAGCAGGCCGCGCGGGCGGTGCGGGAATACGGCGAGGCGGTCTTTAAACCCCTGTATACCTCCAAGGCCAGGGGCATGCGGGTGATCTGCGATACACCGGACTTGAATCGTGAGATTCGGGAATATAAGGATCACAACCCCATCATGTATATCCAGCAGCGGATTGAGCTCAAGGGCCGCGATCTGGGGCTGGCTTTTCTGGGAGGAGAATACATCGGCACGTACGCGCGTTGTACAGACGGGACCTCGTGGAATACGAGCACGGCCAGCGGGGGGAAGTATGAGGCCTATACCCCAGGGGCTGAAAGCATTGATGTGGCCTTCAGAGCTCAGAGTCTCTTCGATCTGGACTTTACATGTGTGGATGTGGCGGAAACAGAAGACGGACCGGTGGTCTTTGAGGTCTCGGCCTTTGGCGGATTTCGGGGAATCTGGGAAGCTCAGGGTATAGATGCCGCCAGCCTGTTTACTTCCTATGTGCTGGACAACATCGGGCAATAAAAGCCGAATGGCCGGCTGGTATGAAGCTGGGGTGCGGGCTTTCCGTAATTTCTTCCTAATGAGGGCAAAAAGTCCTTTACTTTTTGCACGCTTTGCTGCTGCACTTGAGCAGCGCGGAAAATAAATTCCCGCTCGCGGATGGAGCGCGAGTCACGCCAATGAGAGCTTGAGGCAAGGCGGCAATTTGTCATCAAAAGATTTACCGAGCGATCATGGCCCGTAAGGCATCTGAACAGGTTTCGCAGTTTTTGGCCATATCGCTGAGGCAGTCAATAAACAAAATAAGCTGAAAGATGTCTTTGAAATCGAGTTCAGAGTTGTAAATATTTGATCTTAATGTCTTTTTTTCGCGAGTGACCCTGTCGCGCTGGACTCGTATCTTTCGGAATTTTTCCTTGCACCCTTCCCTGTCCAATGATTCTCCGTGCACGATCTTGACCGCTGATTGCAGAGCTGGTTCCAGAAGTTTGGCCGTGGCAGCCACCTGGTCCAGAAATTCGATGATCGGCTTTTGAAACTGGGCCGGTAAGGCCATTCTGCGCATCCCCAGCCAGTGGAGGGCCTCCTGGGCGGAGTCAAGAATATTGTCCTGGCCGCGGGTATAATTTAAGAACAGGGTCTTGTCCACCGGCATAAACAGCCGCCTGGGAAGATGGTTCCGTATATTGCGCTTGATCTTGTCCGCATGGGCCTCGATATCGTCGATCTCCTGGCTGAGTTCCTCGAATTCCCGGCAAACTTCGGAGCTGGCCACGTAGCATTCCAGGGCATCCCGGATGATTTCCAGGCATTCATCGATCTTCATGTAATGTTCGATAAGGCCTTTCATCGGCGAGCGGGGGCTGATCAATCCGAAAAAAGGGATCCGCTTCATCATAGTATATCCTTTTTCATTCATATCGTGCGTGATTTGGATTACTCTTTCAATTTACACAATTTTTATTTTCTGACAACACGCCTGGTTATAAGAACAAAGCAGTGAGGATATTGAAATACACAATACTGGTAAAGGCGGCAATGGGGACAGTGAGGACCCAATAGACAATAATCCGGAGCAGGACGCCGAAGTCTACGGCACTGAATCCACGGGCCAGGCCAACCCCGACCACTCCACCTACGGCCGCATGGGTGGTTGACACTGGCAGGCCAAGATTGGAGGCAGCCAGAACAGTTGTTGCTGCCCCAAAGTCGACCGAAAATCCCCGGGTATTGGTCAAGGATGTGATTTTCGTTCCCACTGTGGCCATAACTTTGCGTCCGAAGATCATAACTCCCAGGGCTATACCCAGGCCTCCCAAAGCGAGGATGCCGAGCGGGACCTCGGCCTGCTCAAATAGGGCATGCTGCCTGGAGATCATGTAGATGGCAGCAACCGGGCCTATGGCATTGGCCACGTCATTCGCCCCCTGGGACAGGGCCACATAGCAGGAGGTTCCCACCTGAATCCTGCGAAAGATAAACTCCACACTCTCAGCCGACCGTTCCGCCCCGGCCATTAATTTTTGTATCCCTTTCTTGCTTATCAGCCAGATAAAGACCACAATTATCATGATGCACAGCAGTCCCAGCCATCCAGAGACCGGAATTTGTTTTCCGACCGGGGTCTTATACAAGAAAGAAAGCAAGATCAGGGCTGCGGTCAAGGCTATCCAGATCGGGGACCAGCGCAGGGCTTGAACAAAGAAGTTGGTATGCATTAATATAAAACGTCGGATATGGGTGAAGGCCATAAAGGAGATGGCGGCGGCGAAAAAGGGAGAGATGATCCAGGAAAGAACCACTCCTCCCAGGACAAGCCAGTTGACGACCCCCGGCCCCATGGCTATGAGTCCAAATCCCAGGATGCTGCCAATGATGGAATGGGTCGAAGACACGGGCAGGGCGGTGAGAGTGGCAATGAATACCCATGTGCCGGCCGCCAGCAAAGCGCCCAGCATCCCGACGATCATGATCTGAGGATCCCCAATCTGTTCGGCGTTTATTATCCCTTTGCTCACAGTGGCTGTGACATGGGACCCCAGAAAGACGGCCCCGATAAAGTTCAGAGTTCCGGCAATAAACACGGCCTGACGCACGGAGATGGCTTTGGCCCCCACGGCTGAGGCCATGGCATTGGCCACATCATTGGCACCCAGGTTGAAGGCCATAAAAAAACCGGCCAGCAGGGACAAGATAAAAAAAAGATCATAAATATTCATAGATCACCATTAAATGATGTCTGCATATGATGCAATAAACAGGAATGTAACATTTTATGTGCCTGAAATCATACTATGAAAATCGCAGTCCGCAATGTTTTGAAGTGTCCGGGATCAGGCAAAATCCTGAGCTGGGTCCCGGGATGCTGTTTTTCAGTGGAGGAAGTGCCCTGCGGGCCGCGAGTCAAAGGCTCATTGACTTCACGTATAACTCCGTCCACATCCTCACTCCTTTTGATTCCGGAGGCAGTTCTGCCCCCCTGAGGCAGGCCTTTGATATGCCGGCTGTGGGCGATATACGCAACCGGCTCATGGCCCTGGCAGATCCTTGCATTCAAGGAAATGCGGCAGTTCTGGACCTGTTTGGTTATCGTTTGCCGGCCGGAAAGCCCCAGGATGAACTCAGAAAGATGCTCCTGGACTTTATCCAGGTCCGGCATCCACTTGTCCGGGCGGTGCCACGATCATTTCAGGAGTGCGTATGCTGTCATCTGCAAGTCTTTTTTCGAAATATGCCGGCCATTTTTGATCTGTCCGGGGCCAGCATCGGCAACCTGGCTTTGGCTGCTGCTTATTTGGACAACAATCGGGATATGAATGCCGTGATTTCCATCTATGCCAGATTGATGACTGTTCGGGGGATTGTCCGCCCGGTGGTTCAAGGCAGCTATCACCTGGGAGCTTATCTGGTCAATGGGCAGCGGATAGTTGGCCAGCACCTGCTGACCGGGAAACAAACCCCACGTATAGACAGCCCTATCAAGTCCATTTTTCTGACGCAAGATTTCGACTCAGGCAAGCCTTGTACTGTTCAGGCTGATGATGGAGTGAGAGATCTCATTTCCGGGGCAGAACTCATCTGCTTCCCCATGGGCAGTTTTTTTACCAGTCTGCTGGCCCAGCTCTTACCCCAGGGGGTAGCGGCAAGCATCCAAGACACGCAATGCCCGATAGTTTTTGTGCCCAATACATACCCTGATCCTGAGTGCCTGGGCTTGAGTGTCCAGGATCAAATTGAGTTCCTGTTGAGGCATATACACCAGAAAGCTCAGAGAAAGAGCCCCAAATATGTTCTCATGGATACCTGTCTGGATCGCTATTCAGGCCCATTGAATACCCATGCATTGTGTTCCCGGGGGGTTGAAGTGATACAAACTCCCCTGATCACATCTCAATCAGCACCGGCTATTGATCCGGATTGTCTTGTTCAGGGCCTGCTTTCCCTGGTTTGAGTCTGGACACAGCGACCGCTTGCCTTGCACTTGGACCGGAGATCAGATAATTTCTAACAGTCCTATGAGATCGATAACAATTGGAGCATGATATGCAGAAAAACGACCTGCCCTTACAGCCCAGGAGGCAGGTACTGGATCAAAAGGCCCGGGAAGACTTCCTTGCCTGGGTGCAAAGCTTCTTGCGATCACAGAAGGTCCTTATTCTGGCCTCATGCAAGGAGTCCAAGCCCACCTGCAATCTTATGAGCTATGGTATTGCTCCGGGACAGTGCAGAATAGTCATCGCAACACCGAAAGATTCTCGAAAATGCACGGCATTGCGCCAGAATCAGAACGCCTCCCTGCTGGTTCTGGATCAGGCGGCTCTCCAGCAGGATCTCAAACACGGGATTGTTTTGACGCTGAGTGGCGTGGCCCGTGAGGTCCGGAATGAGGAACGCCAGGACCTGGAAGAGGTCTTTGTCCACCGTAATCCAGACCTGGATGCCTTTGTCCGGGATCCTGATACTGTGGTATTTTGCATTGATGTGAATCATTTGGTGGCGGTCACCAATTTCCAGGACCTCAGGGAATTGACCCTGGAAAGCTGATTGTCCAATGGATTCGCGGCGCATACACATCCTGCAGTCCGGAGTTCCCGGGTCCGGCCCCGTGGTGTACTGGATGAGCAGGGATCAGCGCGTACATGACAATTGGGCCGTGATCTGCGCCCAGGAGCGGGCCCTGCAGGCCAATCGGGGACTGGTCATCATCTTTTGCCTGCAGCCCGGGTTTCTGGGTGCGGCCTGGCGGCAATACCACTTCATGCTTCGTGGACTGCAGGAGACATGCAAAAGCAGTCTGGAATTGGGCATACCTTTTGAGCTTCGCTGCGGCCGCCCCCCTGATGTTATCTTCGATTTTGTCCACAAGCTGGATGCAGAAAGCCTGATCTGCGATTTTGATCCCCTGCGGATCAAAATCCAGTGGCGAAGCGAGATGGTCTCCCGCCTCAAGGTGCCGGTCTTGATGGTGGATGCCCACAATATAGTCCCCTGCTGGGAGGCCTCCTCCAGGCAGGAATACTCCGCCCGGACCATCCGGCCCAAGATACAAAAAAAGCTCTTTGATTTTTTGCATCCTTTCTCTGACCTGCAATCCCATCCACATCAGGTATCAGGCTTTCCACTCCAGGAGCCGGATTGGGAGGGAGCTGAGGAGAGTCTCCAGGTGGACACAAGCATTTCTCCGGTGTCCTGGCTTGCTCCTGGGACCGCGGCCTCGAAGCAGGTCCTGGATGAGTTTTTGACGCTTAAATTGCAAAACTATGCTCAAAAAAACAATGATCCCAATGCATTTGTTC